>ENA-UENX01000513-UENX01000513.1-marine-metagenome-genome-assembly--contig:-NODE-513-length-14743-cov-150.054181_pt1 | contig 14743 bp, 9 predicted proteins | sample MGYA00237875_ERZ529327 | MGnify/ENA primary metagenome ERZ529327 (study PRJEB26372, sample SAMN05368347) | marine metagenome | biome: cultured habitat; feature: ocean water; material: water; isolation... | reverse complement strand
TAAACTGTTTATTTACTAAAGGTTCAGATTTAGTTTCTGTTGATTTTGACAAAACCACATTCTGAGAATCAAGACTCTCCTTCTCAACTATTTTTCCTTGAGGAATATTGGCAATAAACTGTTTATTTACTAAAGGTTCAGATTTAGTTTCTGTTGATTTTGACAAAACCAATTTCTGAAAATTTTGATTCCTATTGTTAAACATTTCCAGATTAGAAATGCTGACAGAAAATTGTTTATTTACTAAAAATTCAGATTTAGTTTTTGTTGATTTATTAGTTAGGATTAGTTGAGGATTTTCTAGATTTTCCAAAACATACAAATCCCAAAAATTAGCCAATTCTTTCTTATAAATAGAAGATGATTTTGTAATTTCTTTGATCTTTAATAAATTATCAAAATCTAACTTTATTTCTGCCTCCGACCAAGACTTACTCAACAAGTTATTCCTACTAACAAATAATTTTTGTGAAGGGAAACTTGATCCTAAATCTAAAAAAGATTTGGTAGAAAAAAGTTTAGCAAACTGTGTTTTTGAATTAACTGATATAAAAACTAAATCAGTATCTACACTACTCCCAAATATTTGAGCATTAGCAGACTTTGAGATTCCAAAAGTTGTTAAAGCCGCAAAAATGGCCACTAAAAACGGATACAAGCACATATAATTACTATCCCGTACAATCCACACACCATTGACATCCTCCCAGGCCTAAAGACACGGGAATTACTACTGAGCCCTAGCTCCTCGGGAGGTTGACGTTTCCTTGACTGCTTCACTCACCCTTTTTGGGGGTAGGTTAAGCTGACCTCCACGTCCATTTAATACCTCGGACTGCCCGCCCGCGACTAATATATCTATTGCTTTATGTTTATCTACGGTAGTTTTTGTATTAGTTGTTTAAGAAATTCCTATTCTCTAACTGAAAGGTCTAACTTATCGCCTATAAACCTAAAGTATAAAAAAGTTTGAGATTTTAATTCTCAACGACTAATTACTTTTAAATCACGACCGTATTTTTTTGTTTTTCCTTCCTTATAAAAAATTCCTACATGTTATTCAACATATCATCAGATACCTAACCCTTTTGCTCCCCTTCTAGAAGGAGATGGGAATGGGTTGCAATGTTTACCATACTAAAAATATTCCAAGATTTCAAAAAAATTGTTTAGTTTTTACTGGTTTTTACCAATTATTTCAGTAGATAATTTATGCAGAAATTCTGTCCTTATCTATTTTGATTTTGTTTTAAATTTATCCCTCCTAATTCGTGCATTTTCATATTATTTAGACACCCTAGTTTCGTGAGAAAAAGACTTGCTTAATGTTCAACACTTCTCAATCCGTTTTTTCAACAGTTTTGGGGTATCAATTTTTTGATCATGTACGGACATTTTATGCAATATCCCTACCGTAATCTATACCTACTGAATTATCAGTTTGAGGTAAGTTTTCTGGATTTATTTATACTATAAAAATTCAGAAATATCTATCAGCTTAGTTTTTAATAATAGTAGCTTATAATGGTTCACTAGGCAACTCAAAAAAGCCAAATATTTTGAGTTTGTCAACTTTAGCTACATAGACTTTATGTTGATTAAACTTAAACCCTCCTTTTGTAAACATTGGCGTTGGTGCATGACTTTCTAGTTTTGAATTTAGGAGGTAAAATATATCTACTTTTCCTCTCACCTTTGGTTGACTTAGAAAAGCTTTTATCAGCTTAGTTTAAATCATTCAAAGATTGCTACAAAGGCGCTGCAAAGATGTAGCAGAAACTTCTGATAACCATTCTCTATTTTCAGTCTTTTTAGTTTGAGTAATAAACTGTTTTTGTGGCGAGGGAGTTAGCAGGTTTTTTCTCTCCTAAATTGTGTTTTTTCAAGCCAGAAAGCTAAACTGTCATTCCAGAAAACACGAACAGAACCAAATAGCTTGGCCAATCGGTATTTTTGTCCCATTATTTGGATATGTGCAATGCTTAAATTTAGCTTTCATCATAAGAATTTAAGAATAACATTTAGAATGACATATTTATTCAAACAGAATCAACTAAAAAGTTACCCTAAAAGGGCAATGCTTCAGACCCAGTTTTTATGTAGAATTGTACACTGTTGAGGGTTCTCTCAACCTTGATGAGCTAAAATCCTTTCTAGGACTTGTTGATACCCAGTTTCTACTTTACCAAGATCCCGACGAAATCGGTCTTTGTCCATAACTCGCTGGTTTGGGTCGGTTTGATATTGGTCCCAAAGTCGGCAGCTATCTGGACTTATTTCATCCGCTAGAATTAGATTCTCATGCTTATCTAGGCCAAATTCGATTTTGAAGTCCACAAGAGTAATTTGGCACTGGTTAAAGAAATTTATCAGAATATCATTAATTTTCACCGCAAAAGTTCGTATTTGCTCTAATTGTTCTGGGGTAGCTAATTCTAGTATTAAGAGGCGATCGCGTGTCAGAAGTGGGTCTTGTAGAGTATCATTTTTGTAACAATATTCTACTAAGGGAAATTTCAAGATAGTTCCTTCTGTTAAGAGAGTTTGTCTGCAAAGACTACCAGCAGCAATATTTCTCACAATGACTTCTATTGGTAGAATTTTCACCCTTCGGACTCGCATTTTATCTGATGCGGGACAATCAATAAAATGAGTAGGTATCTCATTAGTTTCTAATAGTTTAAATATATGACTGGAAATAGTACAGTTAATCTTACCTTTCCCTGTTATTGTGCCTTTTTTTTGAGCATTAAATGCTGTAGCATCATCTTTAAAATAAGTTAGCAATATTTCTGGATCGTCAGTAGTATAGAGAATTTTAGCTTTACCTTCGTAAAGTTTTTGATGAGATGACATAAAATTTTTGACTAAAGAATAAAAATAGAGTAGTGATAAAAAATTAGTATGAAGCTATCATATTATGAATTTAATGTCAATATTTTGACAGAGATTTTAGAGCCACATAATGTTTTGATTTTGATGTAGAGTTTATGTAACAAAGAATAAGTTAGAGAAAAAAAATACTATACCCCATTAACTTGAGTTCCACTATTTATAGTAAGCACCATTACAGTCATTATTTAACTATACAAGGTTTGAGTTGTGGTATGTAGTGTAAGAATTTAAGGCCTATACAAAATATGTAATTAATTATGTAATTAATTCTGTGTACTTGTTTAGTTTATTGCTAAGTTATTTTTGTGGGTCCATTATGACTAAAATAGGGACAAAAAAACATAGATGACAGCATCAAAAGAAAATATCTTGTTCAATGGACAGATAACAACATTTGATTAAATAAAATTAATATTAAATGTCATGTCTTAGGTCATCTTTTCTGAGAGGATAAATAAGAAAAGTAAGATATTGTGAAATCATAATTGAAGAGTAGAAAATGAAACACATGATGAGTTGGACAAAATCTGTAGCAATGAGTACTATTATATCTATTGCTGCTGTTTCTGGTATTAGTCTTACTTCTACAGCAGCAGTATCATCTCAAAAGACTCCCATTGTTGATGAGTCAGTAACTAAAGTTCCTGCTGAAACTAAAGCAGAAGATAAACTCGCTCACCGATATCATGGTAGGTATCATGGCGGGTCTTATAGGAGATCTTATGGCAGGTGTCGTCGAGTAACAACTCGTTACAAAAATTTGCGGGTGAGAACATATCCTTGGGGTCGGGTTATAAATGCATTATATCCTGGTACCCATGTCCGTGTTACTGGTTACCATGATGGTTGGGCAAGAATTTCATATCCTTGTTATGGTTATGTATATGCTAGTTATTTGAGACATTGCTAGACATTAATTATCTTATCTATCTTAAAAAGAGGCGATCGCGGATGAGTGAGAGATATTAGAAAAATAATCTGCATCTTTACCGCGATCACTTAACTATTGTTAATTTCCTAAATCAAAACAAAAGTAGTTAAGCATTAATCAAAACCATAATTTTCTATCTTTAATACAGAAATAATAACTCAATATAAATCAAAAAAAATACCTGTAACTGTGCCAAAATTTTTCACAAAAAAACAGGTAAAGTTTACTGTATCTAAATTAATTAGGATTTACGCAAAGAAACCCGGTTTCTACGATAAATCCTTGTTTTGAGCAATAGATGTCTACGAGAAACTGGGTTTTTGGGTTCACCTGCATAACTGCTGTTAATCAAATAATTTCAGAATGCTAAGAATTCTATCAAAAAAACTTTGCTGACAAGACCAATATACAATCAATAATAATAAAGTAGCTCAAATGCAAACTATTAAAAAAAAAGAAAGAAGTGAAAAATGAGCGATTCAATTATTGAATTACTGAATGAACTACCAAGTGATAATTTAACGGTAAAAACACTCAATGCTCTAGATTTTGTAGTTCCGGGAGAGTGGGAAAACGTAATAGGTTTTCACCAAACTATTGAAATAATTACAGGGGAGTCTGATGCAGACAGAATTCTAGATATCGGCAACAAAGCGCTCGAACTATACAATGACGGGGATAATGGATACCAGGGAGCTATGTGGTATTACAACCTAGTTGATAATGTAGACAGCGCCCTTGCTGCAGCAGCTATGGCCGAAATAGTCAGTGAAAAAATCCCCTTTTTAAGCTTTTTAGGTGGCTTAACTCCCAAAGCTGACACCATTCAATCTGTTGACCTGTGCCTAAAAATTGTAGCAGAATTGATAGCTTATAGTAAACTTAATGGCCTGCCCATTCTTCAGCCAGGAGAATTTGTCACAAACCTAACTGAGGAATATAGTGGTCCATCTCTAATGCGAATGGCAGCTTTAGTTTCTCTTGATGGTTTAATACCTTTGGGTCCAGACTTCCTGCAAAAAGTACAAGATACCCTTGACGGAGAGGGTGAAAGTGCTTTTGCAGGTAATGCAGTTTTTGGAGCAATTAGCGATGCTATTCCTGGAGATGACAAATTTGGCTTTATTACTAATACTTTTGGAGCTGTTCAAGGATGGATGGATAACTTGGTCGGGTCAGTTGGTTTAACGCCAGAAAGTATTTTTGGCAGTATTGGTGGCTTTATCGACTTTTCCGATGACGCTTTAGATATTGTAGCTGCATTTCTAGATAAGACTACAACCTACTTCAAGCATACAGGCACTCAGTCCGTTGCTCGAAAGTTGATGCAGCGTGCAGCAGAAGAAGTATAGATTTAACGAGGTTGTATCAAAGTTGGTTTCATAATAGTCAAGACTTATGTAAACAACCAAAAAACCGGGTTTATTGCCCTAATTATTACGCGGTTTGCAGCTTTATCTGAAAATACCAAGGCTTATAGATATAAGGCTAAAAAGGTTATTTTCAGAACTCCCTAAATTTCGTAAGTTAGGAAAAGTTGTACATCGCGTTAATTATTGTCTGTCAAACAACAAATTTTGGTGGATAAAACTGATTTCTGTCTAAGTCGTGACTATTTTTTGTAATTTACTCATTCAGTTTATAGAAAGGAAAATGAGCAATCAATATACGGGGTTCACTGAGTATTACGATATGTGGGTTACTTCTGGTTATTATGACTACCAGAATATCGCTAAGGAAATACATTCTTGTATTGGGAATGGTTGTCAGACGCTTCGCCATTTACAAAAAGCAATAGTTAACTTTTATCCGGAAAACTTCCTTGCTCAAGCTTAGTAATGTAAAAAGACTATCCATGACCATTTCCATTCAGCCGGTTAGTACCTCTGAGCAACTAAACCTTTGTTACCAGATGCAAACAGCAATCTTTCATCACGAACTAAATTTGTTGGGGATGCAGATACCGGACAACTATGATCGCTTATCACTTTATGTGCAAATTATTGACTCTAAAGTTGTTGTTGGAACTTACCGAATTGTCCCTAATACATCTCTTGGATTACCAATAGAAGAAACTGGATTTAACTTTAACCAAATTGATCAAAATAAGGTCTGTGAAATGTCACGCCTAGTCTTAGTAAAAGAAAATTGAGGTAAAATTCCTTTTAGCAAGGTTTTTTCTTTTGCTCGTAAGGTTGCTAAAGAGCATTACAATGCTTCTACTCTAGTTGTTGCCATTCTATCACAATTTGTCTCTATTGAAGCGGTATGGTTTCTCAAGGGTGGGAGAAGCACTATATGATCCAACTCTTAAGTCTACCGACAAGAAAGAGTCAGTAATTATCCCCATGCAAATGCCTATTTAACAAGCAATGTTTCTGATAAAGATGGACTTCAGCAAAACAAAAAAACTGGGTTTCTTTGTGTAAGTCCTAATAATGTGGTATTTGCCAGTTCTGCAAATATTTTCAAGACTTAAGCGAAATGACCTATTTCTGTGTAAGTCCTGTTCAAAAAAATAGCATTGGATATGGCGTTACTGTGATAATATAAAATATTAGCCTTTTTACAGTAAAATTATGCTCCTCAATAATTTTAGGAGTGCAGTTTTCTGTTGGTTATCAAATAAAGTCAGTAGACCTATACATATAGCACCTGCCAGGTACTAATTATGAATGATTCAATTCGCTTTCTCTTATGTGCCCCTGACCACTATGATGTGGACTATGTAATTAATCCTTGGATGGAGGGCAACATCCATAAATCCTCGCGCGATCGCTCTGTCGAACAATGGTATAAACTCCACGACATTATCAAAGAACACGCTATTGTAGACCTAGTAACACCCCAAAAAGGTTGGCCTGATATGGTATTTACTGCCAATGCAGGTCTAGTTCTAGGAAAGACAGTAGTTCTGAGTCGTTTCTACCACAAAGAACGCCAAGGAGAAGAACCCCACTTCAAAGAATGGTTCCTCAGCCAAGGTTTCATCGTTCACGAACTCCCCAAAGACCTGCCCTTTGAAGGAGCAGGGGATGCTCTCCTAGACAGAGAAGGTCGTTATCTCTGGGCAGGATATGGTTTCCGTTCGGAATTAGACTCTCACCCACTTTTGGCAAAATGGCTTGATATTGAAGTGCTATCCCTGCGACTCATAGACGAGCGTTTCTATCACCTCGATACTTGCTTCTGTCCTCTAACTGGCGGTTACTTACTCTATTATCCACCCGCATTCGACTCTTATTCTAATCGTCTAATTGAAATGCGAGTACCCCCAGAAAAACGGATTATAGTAGCAGAAGCAGATGCAGTGAACTTTGCTTGCAATGCAGTTAATATTAATCAAACCATTATAATGAACAAGGTTAGTGATGACTTGAAATCAGGTATTACTGAAGCAGGTTTCAAGATCATAGAAACACCTCTAACTGAATTCCTCAAAGCAGGTGGTGCAGCTAAATGTCTCACTCTTCGAGTCACAGAACCAATTATACCAGATAGCTATGCCAGTGTACAGGTCGAAAGTCGCACTATTCGCATGGAAGGACATTTGCTTGATGCTGGCTTAATTAACCAAGCTTTAGACTTAATAGTTGAAGGTGGTGGTAGTTTTAAAGTCCTTAACTTTAATCTGGGAGAACAACGTCAAAGCACTTCCCTTGCTGAAGTCAAAGTTTCTGCCCCATCCCATGGAATCATGGAAGAAATAATGAGCCAGCTTATTGATATCGGTGCAGTAATTCCTACTGAAAATGTTCAGGATGCTAAATTGGAGCCAGTAGAACAAGATGGTGTAGCTCCTGATGATTTTTATGTTACTACTATTTATCCCACTGAAGTTAGAGTAAAAGGTCAGTGGATACAGGTACAAAATCAAAGAATGGATGGAGCGATAGCTATTACGGAAGCCGATGGTCATATTCAAGCTAAATGCAAGGTGATAAGGGATCTAAAAATTGACGAAAAAGCAGTTGTGGATGTGGCAGGTATACGCACTATTCGTAAAACTGAATCCCGTGAAAAACGAAATAAAGAAGAGTTCAGTTTTATGTCTGCTGGTGTTTCTAGTGAACGTCGTGTAGAATTAGTAGTTGAACAAGTAGCTTGGGAATTACGGCAAATACGCGATCGCGGAGGCAAAGTAGTAGTGACCGCAGGACCAGTTGTTATTCATACTGGCGGTAGCAAGCATTTAGCAAGTTTGATTCGTCAGGGATATGTACAAGCTTTGTTAGGTGGTAATGCGATCGCAGTTCACGATATTGAACAATCACTAATGGGAACTTCTCTCGGTGTAGATATGACACAGGGAGTTGCTGTTCATGGTGGACACCGACATCATTTGAATACTATTAATACTATTCGGCGTTGTGGTAGTATTGCTACAGCAGTAGAGAAGGGCGTTCTGACGAATGGGGTGATGTATGAGTGTGTTAAAAATAATGTGCCGTTTGTTTTAGCTGGTTCAATTCGTGATGACGGACCTTTACCTGATACTCAGATGGATTTGATTAAGGCACAAGAAGAATACACTGAGTTGTTGAAAGGTGTTGACATGGTTTTGATGTTGTCAACTATGTTGCATTCTATTGGGGTAGGGAATATGACACCTGCTGGAGTGAAGATGGTTTGTGTAGATATTAATCCAGCAGTGGTGACTAAATTGAGTGATCGAGGTTCCGTTGAGTCTATAGGTGTGGTGACAGATGTTGGTTTATTCCTCAGTTTATTGATAACACAATTGGATCAGTTGACCAGTCCTTATTTTGTAGGAAAAGTGTAAGTTTAGGGTGATAGTAGGGTATAAGGGCTAAAGTTTTGAGCGAGCGAGCATTCTCTCGTTCCTAGAAGACATGAATAATTAGACTCGTAGTCGGACTTTAGTCCTAAAACCTACTATATTTTTGCCCAAGCTTAACTACAAACATAGATTTTAATTATAGCTAATTATCGAAACATCATGTAGCTTCCCAAATTTTGTGTTGAAGATCGATAATATTTATCTTCGCTGTCAATTTTCGACCTAGCTTTAATTAGCTTTTGCTATACTTTCCTTGGTTGTAGATAATAGCAGTAATCGTATTTTTTCCCCCACGAAGTTTTTGTTCTTTGAGAAGCCTCCCCCGTTCATAACAGCTGGGAAAGATTTTAAAAAGGTGTTTCTACATTTAATCTAATTGGGCTAAGTAGATAGGTGTGAAAAAACTTAGCTATATTAAAATTTGTGTACTGACTCCAAGCTTCTGCACACAATTGATTTGAGGTTAATCTACATTGTGTTACATAGCGACAAATTTCAACACTAACCTACTTATATAGCAATCCTATCTGATCTGAAAAGTGAAAGAGATAGGCGACTAGAAGACACTTATGCTGAAAGCAGAAAACAAAAGGAGCAGGGGTTGGAGTTATTTTCAAGAAAACTAGCAATAAAACTAGCAATTGTCACTAATGATTTAGGATTACTATATATAAAATAGCTCATTATCAATTCAAAGCTCAACTTAAAATTAAAATGCCACCTCCAGTGAATATTAAACAAGGAAAAGATACGATAAATAACTTTAAAAAAACTCCCAGAGCTAATTGAATATATGTTCAATAAAAATCAAAATTTGCTCAAAGATGCTCAACAAATCTGCTACTAGTATCAGTATGAAAGTCGTTTTAAATTAAAAACTATTTCGAGGTAAAAAATAACCTCTTTTAGGGTAAAGCCTTTTGGAAAATAGCAATTGAAGTTTCTTTATCGATAGTTATACAGCTTAATAGAACTATCAACTGGTGAAAGTTTTTGTGGGGAATTTACTCATTTAAATAGTGTTTTTTTGATCATTTTTTATAATTATTTACAGGAAAGTTTAGCCATAAAATCTACATAATTAAACTAGATAATGGTAGACTGTATAAGGCTTTAAACTTAAATATTCCTAGACAATATTATTTGACTATTTCAACCTGCTTATAGCCAGAAAATTAATCCAATTGAGAAGTTATACCAATACATTAAGAAATATTTGAGGTGAATTAAATTTGACAACATAGAGGAGTTAAAAAATGCTCTGACTAAAAGTTTAAATAAGTTAACCCAAAAAGTGGTACATCAAATAAATGGATGGGAATTTATCGTTAATGCTTGATAAATAACCAATATTTAGGTTATTTCTATAGTACTATGGCCAAAATATATATTTTTTATACATTTTTTTACATCAAAAGAACCGCACCCATCTTCGTAATGCTATATAAGTACGAACAGAAATAAATTAACAACCAAAAGAAACTGAGTTCTCTTGGTTGCTCCAAATTAAATATTATTTGGTAATCAAAAGTCTATAGAGACTTATGAAGCTGTAGCTAATAACTGTGGACTAAATGCTTGCTTTAATAACTCCACTTTATCTGTTTGCTCCCAAGGTAAATCTAGATCGGTACGTCCCAAGTGACCATAAGCAGCAACATCTTGATAAAAACGACCTCCTCTTTCTCCAGGCAAGTTCCGAAGGTTAAAATTCTGAATAATTCCTGCTGGACGGAGTTCAAAGTTTTCTTTCACTACTTCTAATAACTTATCTTCATCAACCTTAGAAGTACCAAAAGTTTCAATCATCATACTAACAGGTTTTGCTACACCAATCGCATAACTAATTTGAACCTCACACTTTTCTGCTAGATCTGCTGCAACAATATTTTTAGCTATATAGCGACAAGCATAAGCTGCTGAGCGGTCTACCTTAGTGGGATCTTTTCCTGAAAAAGCACCGCCTCCATGACGGGAATAACCACCATAAGTATCTATTATGATTTTACGTCCTGTCAGACCACAATCTCCCTGTGGACCGCCAATAACAAATTTACCAGTGGGGTTGACAAGAAAACGAGTTTGTGAATTAGGTTTAATCTCTGCGTCTTTAAATATTGGCTCAACAACATACTTCCAGAGGTCTTCTTTAATCTTAGCTTGAATATCTGATAATTCTGTGATTTCCCCAATTTTAGCAGTATGTTGGGTAGAAATTAAGATTGTATCGATACCAACAGGACGGCCATCTTCATAAGTAATAGTGACTTGACTTTTGCCATCTGGCCTTAAATAGGGAAGTTGACCTGTTTTTCTCACCGCAGTTAGTTGCCGGCAAACTCGATGTGCTAAACTTATAGGTAAAGGCATTAATTCAGGAGTTTCATTACAAGCAAAACCAAACATTAAGCCCTGGTCTCCTGCTCCCACTGCATCAAGTTCTTCTTCACTTAAGAGTTCACGAGTTTCTTGAGCTTTGTCTACTCCTTGAGCAATATCTGCTGATTGCTCATCAAGAGCTACTAAAACGGAACAACTATCAGCAGAAAAACCATTTTCGGCATGGACATAGCCAATGTCAGCAATTTTTTTTCTGGCCAATTCTATATAATTTACTTGGGCCTTGGTTGTAATTTCACCAGTAATTAGTACTAACCCTGTGTTCACTACTACTTCAGCAGCTACACGACTTTGAGGATCTTGGGCTAGTATAGCATCTATAATTGTGTCTGAAATTTGGTCGCAAATTTTATCTGGATGTCCTTCTGTAACAGACTCAGAAGTGAATAAGTAACGACTAGACAATAGTAATTCCTCCTTATATTTTTCCACGAATTAGCCGAACAGGTAATAAACTTTAACTTAGGGATAATATTTATCCAGAATAACTACTTTTTTCTACTGTCTACTTTCTGTGTCATCGAATATTGTGAACTACTCAACTGCAAACTTAGTTTCCAGTAAGCTATTGTGCCTCTTCTAGCATTACCTTTCTGTAGGAAATAGCCTAAGTTAAACTTTAAGCTGAAAACTGTCTCATTTTATCCCATTTGACATTATATTCTTTGGTCCATAACAAATTTTGACCAGAAGCAGAAAATTCTGAATTATTTTTTTACTCTCCCTGAGTTAATAGCTTACTTGACTATATCAAAGATTGTATGCAAATACACAAATAAATAATTAATTAATTTTCTAGATAAGACCAAGAATTTTGGAGTTATACCATGTCCAATTCAAGATTTTTGATCAATAATTAGGCAAATCCTAATTAAACCGAAAGCTGTCATTTACAACACTTTAATTTCTTCTAACTTAGCGATCGCCACATCTGCTAGTTGTAGATGCTCAGCTTCGCTTTTCCCAAAAAAAATACCAATACAACCTGCTGCTCCTGCTTTTCTCCCCATTTCTATATCTGTGGGAGAATCTCCCACAATTAATGTCCTAACTGGTTTACACCCTAATTTATGACAAGCTTGTAAAAATAGTTCTGGATCTGGTTTACTAAGACCATCATCAACCCCCATTTCTAGTTGGATATAATCGTTAAGTTGATAGTATTTAACAAAATTTTGCACTGCTGTTGTATTATCTGCAGACAATATACCCAGTTGTATACCTGCTTGAGAGAGATACTTTAATACTTCTTGGCTACCCTTAAACAGAGAACCAGGAGTAGACTTTGGCAGTATTTGGTCAGCTTCTGTAAAAGCTTCTTTGGCAATAGTTAATGATTCTAACCAACCCCGACCAGTCTCAGCAATATAAGCTGCTGCTGCAATTTCGTTTTCTCGTCTACTGCCAACCGCCATTAATCCTGTAGAGTTAATATTATTGTCATTAATCCCAAAAGCCATGAGTAGTGGTTCTCCTATCCCAGGAATTTTAGCATCAATAAGGCGAGCTCGCTTTTGTCCTAAATTTCTTAAAAACTCTTGAGAGTCTTCTAGGGTACCATCTTTATCAAAAATAATTGCTTGAATATCATGGAAAATTAGACCTCCACAGTTAATAGCTACCATTTTGTTATATATGCAATATTTTATGCTACTCTTGTGTCATACAGCAGATTCCAAGTCTATGAGGTACAATTATTAATAATAATACCTTTGTATCACAGATATCTTATCGGCGAGGGCTGTACCTCACCCTTGATGAAATCTACTGTATTTTTTGATTTGTGAATATTAAGAAAGCAAAATACGAGGTTTATTCTAAAGCTGCTGCTGATGTCTCTTCATCTACGATAGCTATTTCTACTGTAGTCTCAGTCTCCTCTGTTTTTTGCGATGCTTCTGTTGCTAACTCTTCTGGCACTTCTAGCGCTTCTGATGTTATTACCTCTTCCGGTACTTTTAGTGCTTCTGATGTTGCTACCTCTTCCGGTGCTTCTAGCGCTTCTGCTGTTGCCACCCCTTCCGGTGCTTCTGTCGCTTCTGCTATTACTCCAACTTCAGGTGTTTCTACTGCTGTTTCCCCTCCCTGAGGAGCCATCATTTTTTCCCTAAACTTAGCAGCCATTTCTTCTGCTTGGTCATATACCATTTGTGGATTTTTCACCATCGCCCCTGGTTCTGGTTCTAGTTGCTTTGTTGACAAAGATATACGACCTCTGTCAGCATCTAGATCGATGATCATAACTTTCAGTTCATCATTAACTTTTAGTACACTGCTAGGAGTTTCTATATGGTCATGAGAAATTTCTGATATATGGAGTAGGCCACTTACTCCTCCAATATCAATAAAAGCTCCATAAGGCTTAATACCACGAACTGCGCCTATCACTACTTCCCCTACCTCTAGGCGGTTCATCTTCCGCTCAACTAGGGCGCGACGATGACTTAAAACCAGACGGTTACGTTCTTCGTCTACTTCTAGGAATTTTAAAGGTAATTCTTCATTAAGTAAATCTTCTTTTGGTTTGCGTGTACTAATATGTGAACCAGGAATAAATCCACGCAAACCTTCTATCCTAACTAATGCCCCACCACGATTTGTTGCAAATACTTGTGACCGCACAGTTGCATCTTCTGCTTGTAATTGTCGGACTCTTTCCCAGGCCCGCATATATTCTATTCTTCGGATGGACAAAGTTAACTGTCCATCTTCATTTTCATCTGTGAGAATAAAAAATTCTCTTGTTTCATTAGACTGTAGAACTTCTTCAGGGTTTTCTACTCTATTAATTGACATTTCTTGGATGGGAATATAAGCAGCAGTTTTAGCTCCAATGTCAATTAATGCTCCCCTTGGTTCTAAGCTAAATACTGTCCCTGCTACAATATCTCCAGGACTAAAGTGATAGTCATATTTATCTAGTAGGGCTGCAAAATCTTCGTGAGTAAAGCCGACTTCCTTGGCTGGTGTTTTCAAATTTGTCATGCGTGTATTTTCTTGGGATTTCTCTCCTTAATGTTTTTTACTTGTCTTGATAGTTTCCCTGCTACATAAAACTGGTATAAAACGTTACAAATTGTTACATTTTAATATTTACTTCCTGGTTCTACGGTTACTCTAAGCAGCAATATCTCCACAGGCATCAACGGTTAAGCAAACCGCATTTGTATACTTGTACTTTAGTAACTTATATATAATACCAATCCGGTTTGATCAGGAGATATTCACCAAATTTAACACTGTTGTATGATCAGGATTTGGTTACTTAAGTAACTAACCCAATAATAACCGGATTTAGTATGAGACGAAACTTTCCTTTACAAGAACTATGGTTTTATAGAAAAACCAATTTTTTCGTATAATTTACGCAAGTAACTGTTAATTTTTCGGCCATTAGAGCTTTTGTAAAAAATACCATTTTCCTATTTAAGGCTTGGACATTTACCTCATTTTTCTGACTTACACTCGATGTGTTAATTTACCCTAGTGAGGTCGGAATAATTAGTAGAATGGAAATTTTACCAAGTCAAGGTTAGTTTCTATACTTCTACTTAGGCCATTAAAACTTTTGTAAAAAATACTACTTCCCTAGTTAAGGTTTGGATATTTACTTCATTTTTTTGATCACTCTAATTGAGAACCTGACATACACTCAACGTGTTAATTTAGTCTAGTCAGGTCAAAATAATTAGTAGAATGGAAATTTTACCAAGTCA
>ENA-UENX01000511-UENX01000511.1-marine-metagenome-genome-assembly--contig:-NODE-511-length-14906-cov-3.356216_pt1 | contig 14906 bp, 9 predicted proteins | sample MGYA00237875_ERZ529327 | MGnify/ENA primary metagenome ERZ529327 (study PRJEB26372, sample SAMN05368347) | marine metagenome | biome: cultured habitat; feature: ocean water; material: water; isolation... | reverse complement strand
TTTTGGATCAATTGAAGAAGCTGGGGGCCTCCTGTGATTGGGAACGTACCCGCTTTACGATGGAGCCGAAGCTCTCTGCTGCGGTAATAAAGGTATTTGTTGATCTATATAGAAAAGGAAAGTTGTATCGCGGTTTGCGAATGACCAACTGGGACCCAGAGGCACAAACCGTACTCTCCAACGAGGAAGTAATCTATGGAGAAGAGAACGCCCAACTCTTTCATATTCGTTATGATATTGAAGGAGAAGAGGGGAATGGTATCGTGATTGCGACCCAGCGGCCTGAGACTATTATGGCTGATTCTGCTATCGCCGTTAACCCTAAAGATGATCGCTTCAAGGATTTCATTGGGAAGAAGGCTTTGATTCCATTGATCAATAGAGCCATCCCTATCATTGCCGATTCCTACGTAGATATCGAGTTTGGAACAGGGGCACTAAAGATTACGCCGGCACACGATCAAAATGATAATGCCATTGGAGAAAAACATGGCCTGGAGGTGATCGATATCTTGAATCCGAACGGTACCCTGAATGAGAAAGCACAGATTCTAGTGGGGGAAGATCGTTTCGTAGCCAGGAAGAAGATTAAAAAACTGTTGGATGAATCTGGGCATTTAGTTCAACTACAGGACTATGTAACCAGCATCGGGCGTTCCGAAAGAACCAATTCTGTGGTAGAGCCAAGACTCACTTTGCAGTGGTTCTTGGATATGAAAGAAATGGCCCGTGTTGCTCGTCATTCGGTAGAAGGTGGAGATATCAAATTCAACCCGCCTCACTTCTGGAATATGTTCTACAGCTGGTTGCGTGAAGATAATATTAGAGACTGGTGTATTTCCAGACAGCTGCTATGGGGGCAGAGAATTCCAGCCTGGTATTTGGGTGAAGATATATATGTAGCCGAGACGGCAGAAGAAGCCTTGGAACAAGCTAGAGCCAAGACAGGTAATGCCGATTTACAGTTGAGTGATTTGAAGCAGGACGACGATGTCGTGGATACTTGGTTTTCTTCCTGGTTATGGCCGATTTCCGTTTTCGACGGATTTGATAACCAAGATGAACTCAGATACTATTATCCAACTAATGTATTGGTAACGGCCTGGGATATAATCTTTTTCTGGGTGGCTAGAATGATTATGTCTGGCTATGAATGGTCTGGCGACCTCCTCGGATTGGATACCGTATTAGCTAAGGGACGCATGCCTTTCAAAGATGTATACTTCACCGGCATGGTTCGGGACAATAAGCGCCGAAAAATGAGTAAATCATTGGGGAATAGCCCTGATGCACTAACCCTTATTGAGACATATGGTGCGGATGGTATTCGATTCGGTGTATTGTCTAGTTCTGCCGCAGGTAACGACATTATCTTTGATGCACCGCTTGATCCTAAGACCAAGCAGGTTCTAAATGAAAGTAAGCTTTGCGAGCAAGGGAGAAATTTCTGCAATAAAATGTGGAATGCCCTACGTTTGATCAAAGGTTGGGATAGAGCGGCCGAAATCAGTGCAGAGCGCAAAGCTATTAATGATCTGGCGTACCGCTGGTTATCCAATCGTTTTGATCAAACCCTCACCAAGGTAGATCGACTGTTTAGCGAATACCGTCTCTCTGAAGCTGTGATGGATTTATACAAGTTCATCTGGGGAGATTTTTGCTCTTGGTATCTCGAAATGATTAAGCCGCCCTACGGTGAACCCATTGATGAAGATACGTACGAAAAAGCTTTGGATATCTTTGGGCGCATGATGACGCTTCTGCATCCTTTTATGCCATTCATTACCGAAGAGATTTGGCACAACCTAAAAGAACGTACTGAAGGTGAAGATTGTGTTATTAGTGCTTGGCCAACAGCTAGTTCATTTGACGAAAACCTGCTAGATCAGATAGAGAAAGCTAAGCAAGTGGTCAGTAGTATCAGGGAGATCCGCAATTCTAAAGGACTGAAGCAAAAGGAACTACTCAAAGTATATCGTCAAAATACTGGAGATGCTGGAAATTGGGCTACAGCAGGATTAACCGATATGGTAATCAAAATGGCCAATCTCGAAAGCCTCACAGATACTGATACAGATGTTGAAAATAGTGTTTCCTTCTTGGTGGGCAGAGACAAATTCTTTGTTGAACTTAGCCAGGAAATCGACACACAGGCCGAGTATGAGCGACTCAAGAAAGACTTAGAATACTATCAAGGATTTGTTCAAAAGGTAGAAAAGAAGCTAGCCAATGAGCGATTTGTTAATAACGCACCCGAAAAGGTGGTTGAGATGGAACGCAAGAAACTAGCAGATGGTAAAGCTAAGTTGGAGAATCTTGAGGAAGCCTTGAGTAAGCTAAATTAATCTGAAATTATTCCAAAAAGTACATGATATCCAAGCCGTTGTTCTCTCCCGTAGATGGACAACGGCTTTTTCTTACCCCAGGTCCTTCTCCAGGAGCGTTTCATATTCTTCCTTCAACTGCACTTTGTCTACGGGAACGACCCCCACTTTTTCACATACCTGGCCACCCGCCAAATTAGCAAGGTTGGCGATCAAAGGCATATCAAGCGCTGCCGCTAAACCTAAAGCTACAATGCTGATCACTGTATCCCCAGCCCCGCAGACATCGGCTATTTGACGGGCTTGAGTGGGTATGATAGTAGCTTGATCTCCGCTGTCAAAGAATAGTCCCTTTTCCGATAGGGTGATGAAAGTGTGCTGATTGCCCAATTGGGTTTTAATATAGTCGGAGGCTTTTTGTAAATCCGTCATTGACGTTGTGATTTCAAAAGGCAGCTGCTGTTGGATCTCCCGGAGATTGGGCTTGAATAGACTCACGTGCTTGTAAGCCCAGAAGTTCTTGAATTTTGGATCAACTACTGTTGGGATATCTCGCTTGATGGATTCCAAAATCACCTCTCTAATCACACGATAAGTCAGGACCCCTTTATTATAGTCCTGGAAAAGGATCAGGTCTATTTCTTTACTGTCCAGTATATCTCTAATCTGCTGCAAGTAGGCATCTTCGTCGGCTTCACTCAGGTCATGAGTATCTTCTCGATCCACTCGCAATAAGTGCTGATGGTTCGAAATTACTCGAGTCTTGACCGTGGTTTGCCGATCTTTTGTCTGCATGATACCACGCTCAGACAGAAGATGTTCAGGAAGAAGGCCTTTGAAAAGTGTTCCATTTTCGTCTGCTCCGATTACACTACACAGATAAGGGGTAGCTCCCAAGGATCTGATGTTTAGAGCTACATTAGCGGCTCCGCCTAGGCGGTTCTGAGCGTCTTTTAGGTGTACCACCGGAACTGGAGCCTCCGGCGAAATCCGGGTAACTGATCCGTTCAGGTATCTATCAATCATCACGTCCCCAACAATCATAATGTTGAGGTTGTTAAAGGCGGCAAAAAAGTCGGTGGCTGATGTCATCGAAAGGTTTTGTTTCGGGTGCCAGCAAATTTATTAAAAGTGAATAAATAAAGAAGTTATGCTTTGACAAAAGAACGTTTTTTGAAGTTTGAAAACAGGAATTCAGGATGGATTAGGTCGTATCATGGGTCTAGGTTTTGTACGCTAGGGCTCCTTTAGTTCCGAAAAAATTGTGCTAGTTAGGTCGATTAACTATATTGAGCGACTTCTACAACAAAATTATCGGAGACACTCATTATGGAGACAGGAATATCAGGTATTGATATATCGATTATTATCGGCTATTTCGTATTGGTACTTACCATTGGCTTTTTAATCGCCAGAAACACAAAGACAGGAGAAGATTTATTTTTAGGGGGTAGAAGTTTCGGCTGGGGGCTGATCGGCCTGTCCCTCTTCGCATCCAACATTTCAAGTTCTACCATCATTGGCTTATCTGGAGCTGCCTACACTACCGGAATTGTAAATTCGGTGTACGAATGGATGTCAGGTATTCCTTTGATTCTGGCCGCGATGATCTTTATCCCCTTGTATTTGCGTTCTAGAATCACTACTATTCCTGAATATCTCGAACGAAGATTTGACCGCCGCTCACAACTGTTCTTTTCAGGAGTGTCCATTTTCTCGACTATCATGATTGAAACGGCAGGGGCTTTGTATGCAGGGACATTGGTGTTGCAAGCTTTCTTCCCTGGACTTGGAATGTGGCAGACAGCACTTGGACTTGCTTTGATTGCAGGGGTTTATACGGCCTCCGGTGGGTTGAAAGCAGTGGTATACACAGATGCCATTCAAGCTATTATTCTGATCGTAGGTTGTGGTATTTTGACCTGGATTCTATTTGACAAAGTAGATTTCGACTGGGGAAAAATCGTGGCCAATGCTCCGGAAGGACACTTCTCTGTAGTACGCCCGCTCGATGATGATGGTCTGCCGTGGCCTGGTCTACTTTTGGGAGTGCCTTTCTTAGGTTTTTGGTATTGGAGTACCAATCAATATATCATTCAGAGAGCTCTAGGGGCAAGAGATATTCGACAAGCTAGATGGGGTATTGTTCTAGCGGGTTTTCTTAAAATAATCCCATTGTTTATCATGGTGATCCCGGGAGCCATCGCTTTGACGCTTTACCCCGATATTCCAAATGGTGATGCCGTATTCCCATTTTTAGTGACAAATGTATTACCTGTAGGGCTGGTTGGGTTGGTATTGGCAGGGTTGATTTCGGCCATTCTTTCTAGTGTGGACTCGGCGCTCAACTCTTCTTCTACCTTGATTGTAATTGACTTTATCAAACCAGGTAAACCCGATTTGACTGATCAGGATATTGCCCGATACGGACGGATTACTACGGTAATTCTAATGGTCGTCGCCGCATTGTGGGCTCCACAGATCCAAAACTTTACCGGACTTTGGGATTACCTTCAGCAAATGTTCTCGATTGTAGTGCCTCCAATTGCCATCATATTTTTGGTAGGCGTCTTTTATAAAAGAGCAAATGGGCCAGGCGCTTTCTGGACTTTAACCATTGGCACTTTGGTCGGCATATTACTCTTTATTCTAGGAGAGATTGATCTTTGGTCTTTACACTACACCATTAATGTTGGAGTAAGCATGTTGATTAGTGTGATAGTGTTTATTGTGGTGAGTAATATGACGGATCCACCGACGGAGGATCAAATTGAAATGTATACCTATCGTCGTGGTCTAGTAGGAGAGGGCATGGAAGGACTTCCTTGGTACAAAGATTACCGTACACATATGGTGATACTCTTAGCCTTGATCATCTACATCTTGATTATATTTTGGTAGAATGTGATCAGCAGAGATAAAAGCGGATTTATTTCGGGGGGACTAAGATTTCAATCCTAAATATTGCGCAATCTTTACGGTCCCTCCTTGGTTCTTGTGGATGTAATCTAGCGCACGCTCGGAGGCAACCTCATAGGTTTCAGGCTCTAAAAGCAAACGCAAGGTGTCTTTAAGGTCAGCTGCAGAAGATATGGTAAATCCCCCTCCTTGTTGAAGCAACTGTTTGGCTTCCTCGAACTTTTGAAATTTCGGCCCGAAGATGACTGGCAAGCCGAAGGTTATGGGCTCCAAGGTGTTGTGGATTCCAGCCCCAAAGCCTCCGCCAATGTAGGCGATCCTCCCGTACCGATACAAGGATTGGAGCATGCCGATATTATCGATAATGAGGATGCGAATAGCTGCATCATCTATCGACTTATCATCTAATGAAGAATACCTTTGTACTTCTCCAGCCCAACGCTTTTCAATGGCCGCGATATGGGCTTCCGATATATCATGTGGGGCCAGGATAACCTTCCAATTTTCTGGCAAGGTGGGTAAGGCCTCTTTCAGTATGGCTTCATCTGGACTCCACGAACTGCCTACCACTAAGCAAGGGGCTTTCCCGACAAACTCAGCTACCTTAACGAAGTGTTTCCCTTCTTTGGGGATTTGCGCTACTCGATCTATCCTCGTGTCACCTGCCTTCGTGGTGTTGTTGATGTTGATGGAGGCGAGTAATTCGATGGAAGATTGATCTTGAACAAATAAATGATCGAAGGACCGCAATATCTTTCTAAAGAATCCCCCGTAGGTTTTGAAAAATATCTGTTCAGTGCGGAAGATGGCAGAGATGATTATCGTTGGAATTTTTGCCTGTTGAAGTGCGTTCAAATAATGATACCAGAATTCATATTTGACGAAAATGACTTTGTCGGGCTTGACCAATTGCAGGAATCGCTTGGCGTTAGATCTGGAGTCTAATGGTAAATAGAAGATCCCATCTGCATGCGGATATTTTTTTCTTATTTCGTAGCCAGAAGGGGAAAAGAAAGTCAGTATAATTATCGTATTCGGTGCATTTGACTTGATGAACTCAATTAGAGGGCGACCTTGTTCAAATTCACCTAGAGAGGCGCAATGCACCCAGATGCGTTGGTGCCCATCCTGAAATGGAAATCTTTCATTAAAGGCGGACAAATCAGCTTCCCAGTTCTTTCTTCCTTCAATCCAAAGTTTGGCTTTTTCGGAAAAGAAACTCGCAACGAAAATCCCCCACCCGTATAGGCGTATTGCCAGTGTGTAAAGTAGTACCATGTAGATCAGTAGTAAATATCTCCGCCTGCGCTGCCGACGTAGAAGGGAATGATCCAGCCTAGTCTAATGCCATAGAGGAGATCAGTGCGCCGTGTTTCATCTTTTGTCCGGCTTACGAAATCAAAGTCTCTTCTATTTTGCGTAAAAGCTTGAGTGAATTCAAGACCTAAAAAGAAATTCATTCGCCTATTTTCACTCAGTAATTGATAGCCGATGAATTCGGTCAAACTAAAACCATTACTGAGCCTATCATATCCCTTCTTGTAATCTCCAAGCAATTGAGGAACTGCTTGTTGTGGGTCGTCTTGGATCCTAATGTTGTGTTGCAGCAAACCAGGACTGATGGTAATTCGGATTCCTGAGCGAGGATTGTCGGCATTCAAAGGGAAATGTCTCCCGATTTCTGCATGTAAAAGCCAACCGCGTTGTCGTAAGGTAATGTCTGCAGGCAAACGACTATTTCCGATAATAAAACCAGCATCGGTACGTAGACCTGCTAATACATCAGATTTGACGGTGTTCCCGAACAAGAAATTTGCATTGAGGCCGAAAATCCAATTTGATTTGGCTGTCAGCCAGTCCAGTCCCACTCCCAGACTAAAGTTATTGCCAAAACGCGCCTCTAGATCTGCTCCGGGACGATGTCCGGCATAACTCAGGTAGGGCATTAACACATCACCTTTGTTCTGCGCGAGGACACTACCTCCTTGGAACAGAATCAATATCAACACCAGCAGACGAAAAGCAGGAGTACAGAAACGGTTTTTATTCATGCTGCAAAGAAACGGAATCCTGGAAGAAGAGGAAAAGCTAATCCTTGTTTTATCATATGCGCGCCAAATATATGGACTTGTAGCCGTGCTGTTTTCATGGACTTCCTGCTCAATTACTTGACCTTTTATTAGATAATTCATGAAGAAAAATGCTGGGCAACGGAAAAATAAGTGCTAATTTTAATCCTAGTTTTGCGGAAGGAGAACATATTTAACATATCTCCGTATAGCAACATGAGTGCATAACTTAAAACGATACATCCTCTGAGTAGAAAACATGGCTAAAGAGCAATTCAAGCCATAATGCTTAAAGCACTCGCTACCGTATAGTTTTAGCTCAAACATTTTCTCATTTAAAAGTTATATAGTGCCTAGAATTTTAATTACAGGAGCAGCAGGCTTCTTAGGATCCCATTTGTGTGATCGGTTCATTAAGGAGGGGTTCCAAGTGATCGGAATGGACAATCTTTTGACTGGAAGTTTGGATAACATTAAACACCTCTTCCCGTTGAAGGAATTTGAATACTATCATCATGATGTTTCTAAATTTGTCCATGTACCTGGCGAATTGGACTACATACTCCATTTTGCTTCTCCTGCAAGTCCTATTGACTATCTAAAGATGCCGATCCAAACCCTAAAAGTAGGGGCATTGGGAACGCACAACTTACTAGGCCTAGCGCTGGCCAAGAAAGCGCGAATCCTGGTGGCTTCGACTTCCGAGGTGTATGGAGATCCACTAGTGCACCCACAGACCGAAGAATATTGGGGAAATGTGAACCCAGTGGGACCTAGAGGGGTATATGATGAGGCCAAACGTTTTCTGGAAGCTATTACTATGGCTTATCATAATGCACATCAGGTAGAAACTCGGATTATCCGAATTTTCAATACCTACGGACCTAGGATGCGCGTTAATGACGGACGGGTGTTGCCAGCTTTCTTTTCACAGGCTATCAGAGGAGAAGGATTAACTGTTTTTGGAGATGGCTCACAAACTCGATCCTTCTGCTATGTCGATGATTTGGTAGAAGGAATTTACCGACTCCTCATGAGCGATTATGCGCAGCCGGTAAATATTGGAAACCCTGATGAGATTAGCATTAAGGAGTTTGGGGAAGAAGTGTTGGCCATGGTCAGCAACCCTGCTGCTAAATTGATCTATAAAGAATTGCCAGTGGACGATCCCAAGGTACGTCGTCCAGATATTACCAAAGCAAGGGAGATTCTTGGATGGGAGCCCAAGATCTCAAGAGCTGAAGGATTAAAAAGAACTTTTGAGTATTTTAAAGAAGTTGTAAAAACAGATTAATATGACCTTTGCTAAAAAGATTTTGATCACCGGAGGGGCCGGATTTATAGGTTCCCATCTAGTGCAGCATTTTGTCAAGAAGTATCCTACTTACCAGATTGTTAATTTGGATAAGCTGACCTATGCTGGAAATCTAGCCAATCTGAAGGAGATCGAAAATGCCCCCAACTATATCTTTGCAAAGGGGGACATTACGGATGAGTCCTTCATCCAGGAGTTATTTAGCATCTATCAATTTGATGGAGTCATTCACTTGGCAGCTGAATCACACGTGGATAGATCCATTACCAACCCCATGTCCTTCATTATGACCAATATCGTTGGTACGGTCAATCTTTTGAATGCAGCGCGCACGAATTGGGAAGGGGAGGATGATAAGCTCTTCTATCATGTCTCCACAGATGAGGTTTATGGTTCCTTAGGGGAGGAAGGCTTCTTTACAGAAGATACTTCCTACGATCCTCGTTCTCCCTATTCAGCGTCTAAGGCGAGCTCTGATCACCTCGTACGAGCTTACCATCATACCTATGGAATGCCCATCCTTGTTTCCAATTGCAGTAACAATTATGGACCTTTCCAATTTCCGGAGAAATTAATTCCATTGGTAATTAACAACATCAAACACAACAAACCTCTTCCGATCTATGGAGATGGGAAGTATACACGGGATTGGTTGTGGGTTGGAGATCACGTTGAAGCCATCGATCTCATTTTTCACCAAGGAAAGAATGGCGAGACCTATAACATCGGAGGAAATAACGAACGTCAAAACCTGGAACTGGTACATGACCTATGCGACATCGTTGATGGCTTACTAGGACGGAAGTCTGGCAGTTCACGCGAACTGATCCATTTCGTGAAAGATAGACCAGGGCACGACCGAAGATATGCCATTGATGCCACTAAGCTCAAGGAAGAACTGAATTGGGAGCCATCTATTGGTGTGGCGGAAGGCTTGCAGCGTACCGCTAAATGGTACCTAGACCATTCCGAATGGCTAGATAATGTGACCTCCGGTGCTTATCGTGATTATTACCAGGAACAATATAGTAGCCGTTAGATCATTTCAAATGAAGTGAAAAAGGGGATTAGTGGAAAGTAGGTAAGCAGTAAAAAGGGTTTAGGATAAAAAAAGCTTCTATCTCCTCGTACTACCTCAGTTTCCACTAATTCCCCAAAGCTTTTCCTCGCCTAAACCCTCTAACCAGGCTTTACATTAATTTTCGTCTAGTAAGTTATCTATAATGGAAGGTCAATACTGACCTGTACTTTAGCTACTGACCGAAGATCGCTAGCCCTTCATAGAAAGCACCCCAAGCAACCCAATAGCCGATAAACGAACGAGTTTCTTCTAGCTTTTGACCCATTCTTGGCCCAGACACAGCTTCACCAAATATATTCCATGTGTTTCCTTCATTGTCCTGCATTACAGTCGGGAGCTTATTCTGAACCGCTTCAAAGATGAGCCCATCAGGCTGAACGTAGGCTTGTAGGAAGTTTGCTTCTTGACTACCAACAATCACGAGATCGTACTCTCTGAATTCATCGGTCAATACACCAATTCCAGTCTCAGGAAAACTATCAAAACGATATGCTTTAGCAGCTTTGGTGGAAGAGATCACACCGAGCACTCGCTCTTTGGCTGGAAGTCTTGTATCGTTGACACCGACAGGAAAAAACAGTGAGTTATTGTTGGTGCGATAGTCTCCATAGGGATAACGATCATAGTTGCGACTCCAGCCCGTGTCAGTAGATACTACTTGGGATTGTGGATATAATGCTTTCCAGGTTCCCCAGGTCGTTTCAAGCACTTGATGTGTCACAATCGCGGTTCCAGCCATTTTGCCCTGCACGGACTCCAACAACATCTGAGACCAATTGCTGTCGGTAGCTCGATCATAGGGGATTAAATTAGTGTTGTATAGTAAGCCAGAAACACCGAAAGTTGTAGTATTTCCATCCAGGTCACGATCCCAACCGATGCCGGTACCAGTCAATGGGCAATAGGTAATAGCTACTCTAAGGTCACCAAAGTCATCGTTGATGATTTCATGCCAATCCAAGATAGGGTGAGGATAAGCTCTTACATCATTTCCTACTTTGAAGCCGATGACTAAATCATCATCATCTAGAAAGTCCACCTGATTTACCTCGGTAAACTTCGGAGCATCTAAAGCTGGAATTCCATCCTTCCCTGGGCCTCCATCCAAGACGTTGTTCTGTGGGATGAGCCAGTCATTATTATTGGACGTACCGCCACCGGGACGGGTGATATCGGGTTGTTCATCGGTGCAGGAATAGGGTAGCAAGAGCGTTACCAAAAGCAATGATAAAATGGATAGTTTTTTCATCAGTTTGTATTTAGTATGGATAGCTCTCTTTTTTTCAAAGAGAAAGAGTAATAGATTCCGGTATTAAAGCGATAAGTGGGGGTTACTTGCGTATCCACCACAAAAGCATAGATAGGGAGTTCAATATTAGCCCCAATGGAGAGCTGACTATTGAACCAATAATTGAAACCAGGTTTAATAAATACCCAATCGCCACCGGTTCCTGGAACTAGATTATTATCATTGGTGTCCTGGTTTACCGTGCGATACCGTAAGGTTAGATAGGGGTCGATCAAATTCCTACCGAGTATTAAACGATCGGATATATTGAATATTAGCTGCCATTCTTGACCAAATTGATACGATTGGGCAATGACCTCATTGTTTACGGTAATTGGTAGATAGTTGTCGTTGGTCCCTTTATAGCTATAGATTGTATTTGCCGAAAAACCGAGTGATGGACGAAAAGCAAATTGATGGGTAAACTGAGCCCAGAGTATTCCATCAGTTGCTCCACTACCGGGTTGGAGATCTGCATTGAGTCTGATCCCATTGAATCGTCGGTCAGCTGCTCCAGTAGCCAATTTTGTACCTATGCCGATACTTAAGGAAGTGGCATCCTCTTGTAAAGACATCAATTTATACTTCAAGAGAAACACAAGATCCCCGAAACCTTCTGTGAAGGTGAAGTCTGACAATTGATTTTGTCTAAAGATTCTGCGTTCTTGGCGGACGTAACTAAACAATACATCTACGGCCCATTTTTGATTCAGGCTATATCCCAGCTGCAACAAAGTGGAATGCGTGATACGCTCTCGGGTTCGATCCCCATCAATATTCACGCCTGTTTTTTGGGTGTTGAGATTGTTGAGGTCGTAGTTCAAGTTAAGTTGAAGCGTTTGTCCCTCTCCAAAAGGTAGGCCGAGATTGCTAGAGATGGGGACACCTCCAGAGCAACAGGTTTGTGCCATCGCGTTAGGGGTACAGAAAAGTAACAGCAAGATGCATAACCCTAAGGGTTTTAACATGATAAGCCTATTTGAGTATTTAGAAATCTTCGCCCCGAATACAACATGTTCACCAGGGGCTCAACTAAAGCCAGCCAGCCAGTTGATGCTTTCTAGATATTGTAATAATTCCAACTATGTGCTGAATAACCTGTCTGCTCAATATAGAAGCTAGGAATCCTAGGAAGAAAAAGATGATGTAGATACTGACTTCAATGTCCTGACTAGGACACGTAAACTGTTTGTTGCAAGACATCTTTCTTAAAGCCGCCCAATTTCAGGAGAATAGAACGTAATGCTAAGGGAATAGCAGAAATAAAGATAAGGGATGTCCATTCCTGCCGATCGTTCTTAACAAAATACCTCCAAAGACCAATAAAATTGGGCCTTTGTTAGTTATGACTAGAGCCGATGACGCTTAAACGCAAACACCCAATTCAGCATATATATTATAAAATTCCAACAGTTAGGAAAAAAATCTTATTTTTCCAGCTATATCTTTAATCCAAATCCAATCCATCGAACTATGAGAATGGTCAATCGAATCCTTCTTGTCTGCATGTTGCTGACCATTGGCGTAAGCAGCACCTTTGCCCAATCCTTCCGTAGATTAATGCGCCGCGCCAACACTTCCTATGAAATCCATGCTTATAACAAGGCAATTGAAGACTATCAAGCTGCTTTGCAAAAGAAGAGTGATGATGCAGTCGCCTTATTCAAAATAGCAGATTCCTATCGCCAACTCAATAAGATGGATGAGGCTGCAGCTTTTTACGCGCGTGCTGTGCGCCAGCCGGATGTAGATAAGGCTAGTATCTTGCAGTATGGTTTGGTTTTGAAGTCATTAGGAAAGTATGAAGAAGCCAAACAGTGGTTTTTACTGTATGCTAGAGATGTAGATGCACAAGTCGGAAATCACTTTGCCAGGAGTTGTGACTTTGCAAAAACACAACTGAATGTAAGTGCATCCTATTCTATTACCAATGAATATATTAATACATCCGCTGCCGATTTCGGCCCGGCATTTTGGGGGACTGATCGCGTCGTGTATTCGTCTGCTCGGACAGATATCCAGCGAGGTGCTGGCGATTTTTCAGGGAAAATTGGTAATCAATTGTTTTTGGCAACAATTGGTTCTCGTGGTTATTTGGAGTCCCCTGTATTCCTAAAGGGGAATAGTGTACAAGAAGTGAATGAGGGGCCACTGGCTCTAGCGCCGGATGCGCGTACTATAGCTTTTACGAAGAACAACTTCGTAGATGGTACTCGCCAAGTTCCTGGTAGTGGTATGGAGTTAAGCATCTACTTTGCTCAGATTAATCCCAATGGTTCATGGGGAGATATTCGACCTTTCCCGTTCAATGGGACAGGGTTTTCTACGGGCTATCCCTCTTTTTCACCGGATGGCAACCGCCTTTTCTTTGCTTCGGATCGCCCCGGTGGTAGTGGAGGATATGATATTTATGTTTCAAATAAGATTGGTAATTCCTGGAGCCCGCCAGAAAACTTAGGGCCCATTATTAATTCCAGTGGAGATGAGATTACTCCGTACTTCGACGGTACGAGTCTGTTCTTTGCCTCAAACTGGCATCCTGGTTTAGGAGGTATGGACGTCTTCCGAGCAGAATTGGATGAAGGAGGGCGCTGGACAAGGATCTTTCATTTAGGAGCCCAGATCAATTCACCACGTGATGATTACGGCTTCTCCTATGATGCCTTCAGAAACCTAGGGTTCTTAGTTTCTAACCGTTTGGGGGGACGAGGTAACGAAGATATTTATCGCGTATCTAGAGCGGCTGATAATGTGGTCATTCGGGTGATCAGTGCTTCAAATGGTCTTCCAGTGGCCAATGCAGCGATCGATTTCTCCAATTGTGGGCAGGGTATTTTCCAGACGGATGGTCGCGGTATATATAGTTTCCAAGCCCTGCAAGGTTTAGAGTGCGATGTGGTGGTGAATAAGACCGGTTTTCTACCCAGCAGTATTAGAATTACTACTGCCGGCGTAAGTGCTAGCCGAGACTATGAAGTAATGCTCACTTCGCCGAATGAAGCTTATGCCGGTAAGATCGTGGATTATACCAGTAGCGCTCCTTTGGCAAGTGTTACCATCACTGCTACGAATACCAGGACGGGTAATCAGATGACTGCTTATACGAATGCGAATGGGGATTATTACCTAGCCTTGAGTCCATTCTCAGACTATATCGTACGGTATTCAAAGCCAGGGTTTCGTGAAGTTGAATTTGATGTAAATACACAGGACGGCTTTGATCGCACCATTCTTGGCGTTATTTCTTTACTGCCGGCTACGGCTGTACCTCCAACCAATGGAGGTGGAAATCCAGGACCCGTTCGACCTGATCCTGGATCAGGATCAGGTGGTGGTACAACTCCTATAGGATTGGATGGATATGCAGTACAGGTAGCGGCTATAGGTACTCCCGCAATGGAGCGCTTTGGTAATCTGACTGACTTAGGAGATGTATACTACATCGATCAAAATGGTACATATAAAATTCGTTTGGGCATCTATGCTACACGCCCGGATGCTGATCTAGCTTTGAGGCAGGTGAAGACAAGAGGATATCCTGGTGCCTTTATCGTACGTGAACAAGGCCCTGGTGGTGTAATTGACAATGGAGGTGGTGCAACTCCTCCCGTTACGGGGCTGGGGCGTTTCAAAGTGCAGTTGGCGGCTTATAGTAATCCTAAGTGGTTCGACGACTCGAAAGTTCGGGACTTAGGAGTGATCGAGGAGCGGAAAAAGGGACGCTTCACTGTGAAATACATCGGAGGTCTGGGAAGTCTGGAAGAAGCACGTAGGGCACTCTCCGTGGCTAGATCCGCCGGTTTTGATACGTCCTTTATTGTGGAGGATGTGAATGGGCAGTTGGTTAAGCGTAACTAATGTTAATTGACCATTAAGTTACAATAAAAAAGTCGCCAGGCATGCCTGGCGA
>ENA-UENX01000506-UENX01000506.1-marine-metagenome-genome-assembly--contig:-NODE-506-length-15285-cov-144.326056_pt1 | contig 15285 bp, 12 predicted proteins | sample MGYA00237875_ERZ529327 | MGnify/ENA primary metagenome ERZ529327 (study PRJEB26372, sample SAMN05368347) | marine metagenome | biome: cultured habitat; feature: ocean water; material: water; isolation... | reverse complement strand
TTTTCAAGTTCAAAAAGGCAATGCCTTAATCAATTTATCTCGTTTTGATGAGGCAGAAGCGGTTTTTCAACAATTAAAAGAAAAGTATCCAAATAGACCTCATGGTTACGAACGTTATGCAGCTTTAACTCAGAGTTTAGGGGATTGGGAGTTGGCTTTGGAGCGTTGGGAAAATGCTATTGCTAAGTTTCCCGGCCATTTTAATTTTTATTTGCAAAAAGGGGATGTACTGGCTAATTTGTTTAGGTATGAGGAAGCAGAAATTTGGTGGGAAAAAGTTATTGCTTTATATCCCGCTCGCCATGAAGGATTATACAAAAGTGCTGCTTTGGCGAGGCTGTTGGGAAATCGGGAGTTTGCCTGGCAAAGGTTTGAACAAGCGATCGAAAAGTTCCCTGGGCATATTCCGGCATACTGTGAGGCGGCTAAGGAATTGATAGCTATGGGGCGTTTTGCGGAGGCTGAGGAAAAATTTCTACAGGCTTTGCAAAGGAATCCCAATGATTTAACGACCTTGCTCCAGGGCGGAATTTTAGCCAGTCAACAGGGAAATAGAGAGTTAGCTCTGGAGAGATTTGAGCGAGTGATTAAATTTTATCATCCTCAAAAAGCTATTGATGCTTATATACTGGCGGCAGTGGAGTTAAAGAATTTGAGTCGGGAGAGTGAAGCGATCGCCAAGTACGAAGAGATTGTAAGTTTCCATCAGCAGCGTGGTTTATATCCAGAGGTTAAACTACTGGGGACATCTTTAACTTCTATTCAGGAATTAGGTTTGCTGCTCGACCGACTGGTTACGAAACAACCGGATAGTATTAAGGATATTGTTTCTTTAGCTAACTTAACAGATAAAGTACTATTTTATTGGAGAAGTAATCATCTTGCCCCCGTAGCGAAGGATGCTCCTCCCTTGCTGCCAAAATTAAAGATATTAAAAGAATTGTTTTCCCAAGTTATTGCTACTCAAGAGGTTCCTAAAAAGTCCTATTTGTTAATATTAAAACACTTCAATATGGCTATCCAACTTCTGAAAGAAGAATCCCAGAGATTAAATAGTAGCGAGTATAAAAGGGTTAAACTAATTCGCTCGGAAATTCCACTGCCATTGATGGATAAGTTGTGTTTTGATGGTTTGTCATCGTCGGTACGCTATATAATGGGCGCGGACGAACGGGTGCCAAAATTTCAGGTACAAGCTACGGTCAAATATTTACCCGAGTTAATGGATCGAGATAAGGAGTATTTTGTAGCTACCGTGCGGAAATTGTCAGGTTCGTTTAAGTTGAGAAGCAGGCAAACCATAGAGATATTTAAGGATTTTATTTGCGAGTCTCCATTTTGTGTTTCTGAGGGATATATTTTTCATCGTTGTGACCCGAGAATATCTGATAAATTTGTTAAGGAATTTATTGGTGAAAAGACTGCCAGTTCGAGGGAAGACGTTGCGCCAGATGATAATTATAGTCAGATGGCAAATACTAGAGCAACTTTAGAGGAGATTGCTATTAGGAAAACAGTACTGGATAATTATTACGAAGATGATGTAATTTTCAGTTTGGCTGTTATCGGTCATATTTGGGGTGCATATCAGAACTACGCCCATTTACTCCTAGACCAAATTCCTAGCTTAATTCTCTATCAAAAGCTGAATTTATCCTGCCCAATATTTGTTCCCCAAATTACGGATAGCCACTGGGAAATCTTTAGTCATTTGAACATACCAAAAGAGAAAATTTTGGTAAAGCAAGAGCAGAAGTTTAAATACTTGATAATTAGTCGTTATCAATACGATATAGACAGGATTGATTTTTACAGACAATTGAGAGAATCAATTGTTGCAAAGCGTTCGGATATACCTCCAGAATATCGCGCTCGTTATGTGTATATTTCCAGAAGGTATTCTCCTCGCCGACCGATGGCTAACGAGGTAGAAGTAGAAGAATTGATGGCGAGTTTGGGATTTTCGATTGTTTATGCCGAAAGGTTGAGTTTTGAGGAGAAAGCGATGTTAATGCACCACACTTCTGTTTTAGTTGGTGCTATTGGCGCAGGGTTGAGCTGCATTCTTATGTGTCATCCAAATACCACTGTTGTCGAGATATTCACCGGTAGATACCTTATAGATAGGTTTTTTTACCCTGTATCTGTATTGGGCCAACATAATTTTTACCCACTATATTGCGACCAAACGCTCAATGGTTTTGAAATGAATATAGATAAATTGAAAAGAGTAATTACCGCAATACTTAAAGGGCAATGAAAACCTACACAGAACAGACAAGATGTCTGTTCTACGGGCCAACATAAAACAGCAGCAATTCTTTAATCTATAAAGAAAAAGCTAGGTCTTCAAAGGAAGCATTCAAATAATACTGATAATTTTCCAAATTAACAGTATGGGGACGCGGTAAATCAAATACCAATTTCCCACCTTTTTCCAAGTAGTTAATCTCACTATTAATGATTTCTGGACGATAATGCCAAGCCAACACCAGAGCATAATCAGGATGGATTTCTCGTAGCTTTTCGTGACTTATAATTGGAATCCGAGTTCCTGGCGTAACCGCACCATCTTTTTGAGGTTCCAGGTCGCTAATAGCTATCAAATCTTGTGGGGTAATGCCACAATAATTCAAAACAATATTCCCCTTAGTCGAAGCTCCATAGCCATAGACTTTTTTACCAGAAGATCGCATCAGATCAAAAAATGCTCGTATCTCATGCCGATGTTGAATAATCCGATTGTGGAATCGCTCGAAAGGAGCCATTGTTGCCAGGGGCTTTTCGGCATCAAGAATTTTCTCGATCGCCTCATGGTTAGGCTTCATCGGATTCTCCTTGCGGGCAGCTTTAATCCGAAAACTACCACCATGCATAAAATTCAAACTGACATCGAGTATTTTAAGGTCAGCGCGTTCTGCCATCCATTGAATTTGCTGCAAACCCAGGTAAGTTAAATGTTCGTGCATAATCTGGCCGTAGGTCAGATTTTTCAACATCAGGGGCATATAGGAAAGTTCAAAAACCCAAATCCCATCTGGAGCTAAAACAGAATGAATTTGCTTCATAAAGTCTATTGGATCTTCCAGGTCATAAAACATGGCAATGGAAGTAATGATTTTACATTTCTTATCCCCCACCATTTCCCGTACTCCATCAGCAGAAAAGAAATCATAGATAACTTGAATGTCTGCATCAAATTTATCTGCAGATTTTTTACTTGATGGATCCATGCCTATGCGAGTTAGGTTACGATCGCGATAAAAGTTCAGTAAAGTACCATCATTGCAAGCGATGTCTAAAACCACATCCCCAGGATTGGGTTGTACCAGTTCCAAAGCTTCTGTAACAATACCTTGTAAGTGACGGCACATTGTTGGACTTGTTGCGGAGAGAAAACCATAGTTATCACCATACATTTCCCATGCATCTGCACTGTGTTTTAGTTGCAACGTTCGACAGCCTTCCTCACTATCACAAATTACTAAATCTAAAGGAGAAGTAGATGGATCTGGAGAGTCAGGGGACGGATAAATTCCACTGAGAGGTTGGCTGCCCAAACTTAAAACTGGAGTAAGTTTTTCGGAGCCACAAACTCGGCATTTAGTAATTTCAGAGTAAGAAGTTGATTGAGTCATTTATTTTTTTCGATAATATGCAGGACTTACGCAAAATATGAAAATATACACCATCTGTAGGGGTTAAAGGCAGTTGACCCCTACTAGATATAGTGGTTCTGCATAAGTCCTGAATATAATAATATAATATAAGTAAAACAATTTTAGTATTCTATCAGCAATGTGCTGATGTGTCAAAAATAGTCTTGAGCCAACCTAGTTAATCTTTGAGTTTTTTTTCACCTTCAATGGTTTGCATCAAACGTTCTTTTAAACTTTTGGCCGGATACCAACCAATTTCTTCAATGGTCTTAGTGTCAGCCTGAGAAAACATAATTTCACCCCGACGTTGAGGTAAAGCTCCAAATTTTAATTCTGTTTGAACTTGCATTAATTCTTTCAACATTTCTAGAAGTTGTCGCAATGAAGTTGCTTTACCTGTTCCTACTTCATATTCTTGATAATATTGTGAGGGTTTCGATTCTTTTTCTAGCAGCAAAAGATAGGCCAAAACTACATCTTCAACATGAATAAAATCTCGTTGCTGTTCCCCCGAAGTGAATTTTAACTCAGAGGCATTGCTTAAAAACTGCTGGCTCGCGTAAGATATTAGTTTGTTACGATAATCCCCTTGGCCAAAAACGTATTCTAATCTAACATTCAAAAACTTTATCTGATGAATTAGAGCAATTTGTTTTCCCCACTGCTGGAAATGTTTTTTTGAAAGAGAGTAGCTTTCTAATCCTTGATATAATATATTGCTTTTATTAACATAAGTATCCGTATTAATAAAAGTCTTGGTCTGGAAATCTTTGGCTGTTTTCAACAATTTTAAAGGAAATGCAGTATTAGCCTCAAATATTTCTATAAGACTCTCTTGACGGCGACCAGTGGCCGTTGCTGTGTGAACTACTGCATCAATTTTTCCAAAGTCTTGAAAAGGTTTTTCTATGTTGCACCGATCTATGTCATAAGCAGTTATCTGTGACAGGCAATTCTCAATCCTTTTAGTTTCAGAAAAACTACGCTTGAGAATAATAACTCGATTGCCTTTATTCAGGAGTTGCCTAACCAAATGACTTCCCACAAATCCTGTAGCCCCAGTAACTAAAATTGTTTGTGTCATGTTTTCAATACTTTGATTTGGAGGACCAACCTATTCCTTCATAGATAGAAACACTCTGTTTACCCAACATTCTTCTGCCATCAACCACAACTGGTGGATTATCCTTACCAGCTAATAGCCGTGGGAGAGCCTCAAACTCAGACCAGCAAGTGACTATTATTACTGCCTCTACAGCATCTAAAGCATCAGTTAAATCATCACAAAACAGCAATTCATTTTCACAAAAATACTTTTGAGCCTCCTTTTGAGCAAATGGATCGTAAGTCTTAACTATCGCACCTTGACTTAAGAGAGATTCAATGATAGGAATCGCCGGAGACTCTCGGATATCATCAGTCCCAGGTTTAAAAGCTAGACCCAAAACACTTACCTTTACCCCCTCAGTCGAAGGAAAATGCTTTTTCAACAAATCCAAAACTTTCTGAGGTTGAGCAACATTCACTCTAATCGCAGCCTCCAGAATTTCCATCTGGTTTCCCAGTTTACTGCCATAAGCAGTTAAAGCTTTTATATCTTTAGGAAAGCAACTACCACCAAAACCACAACCTGCTTGTAAGTAGCTCAGAAAAGCAGGAGTAATGCGATCGCCACTAGCCGTAATTGGGCTAAAGCGTTTATCCAAATGAACTCCTTGCATCACCTCAACCACATCTACACCACCAACAGCACTACAGAGATTACCTATTTCATTAGAAAACGAAATCATAGTAGCCAAAAGTGAATTAGCAGTGTACTTAATCATTTCTGCCGTAGTGCAATTTGTAGTTAGCTTTTCTATGCCCTCGAAAACTTGGTATAAAAGCTCCAGTAAGCTAATACTTTTAGCATCAATTCCACCTAAAATAATCCTATCAAGAAACATAAAATCCTCAATAGCTTCCCCTTCCCTCAAAAATTCAGGATTCATCCCCAGACCAAAATCCACCCCTGCTTTTTTGCCAGAAGTTTCCTCTAATATTGGTAACACCACATTTTCAGTAGTACCTGGTACTACCGTACTTTTGATAACGACCAAATGATAAGAATTTTTATTCCTTAAAGCTTCCCCTATTTGCTGAGAAACCTGCTTGATATAACCCAAGTCAATTTCCTTACCATCAAAAGGAGTGCCAACAGCAATCATAGAAATTTCAGTTTCTTGTACTGCCTGTCCCAAGTCGGTGACAGCTTGTAAGCCATCACCAATATTTTTTTGCAACAACTCCTGCAAACCCTTCTCATATATTGGGGGAATGCCCTGATTAATAGAATCGACCTTATCTTGGTCAATATCTACACAAATAACCGAATGCCCCTTTTCGGCAAAGCAAACCCCAGACACTAGACCTACATATCCCGTACCAATCATAGAAACTTTCATTTATGCCTCCGCTGCTTCTGAATTATCTTGATACCATATCAGCGATCTTTTTAGCCCTTCATCAAGAGAAATACCAGGATTGTATCCCAAATCATTTCTAGCTTTAGCAATGACAGGACAACGACGATTAGGATTATCAACCAAGTAATTTTGGTCAGCACTAGCTTGACGAACAACTTTACCAGAATAATTGAATAAATCTCCTGCTAACTCCACAATCTTATTTGCCAAATCAAGCATAGAAATCTCTGGTTTTTCCACACCGATATTGTAAGCTTCACCTTGCTTACCCTTAGTTAAAATCTTGTAATAGCCAATAATTGCATCGGCGACATAACAAAAAGTCCTAGTGGGGGAACCATCAGAAAGCATGACAATATCCTTACCCGCCAGGATATCGCGAGCGAAATCAGGAATTACCCTTTTATCAGTAATTTTTAACCCAGGGCCATAATTATTAAAAGGACGTGCTATTTTAATCGGCAAATTGTACTGCTGGGCAAAATTCACGCACAGAGTTTCACCATAGCGTTTAGATTCATCATAACAAGCCCTCGGACCAGTGCTAGAAACATTTCCTCTGTAGGTTTCTGGAGTAGGGATATTTTCAGGAGTCGGATCGCCGTAAATTTCGCTAGTCGAATAAAATAGGAAACCTTCCACTGGTTGAGGTTTATGTTTTTGTTGTTGGCAATATTCCAACAAAAACCTTAACCCATTAACATTAGCATCCATCGTTTCAATAGGATACTTACGATAGTATGTCGGAGAAGCTATGGAAGCTGCATGAATTATGTACTGAAAATCATCAATATTACTAGGCAGTGGTTGAGTAATATCGTGCTTTACCAAGCTAAAACTGTTTTCTTCTAAATCGGTTAACCAACTAGGTACGCCACGGATATAATTGTCATAAACTGTCAAATCTATTTTTCGAGACTTTTCTACAGACTGATTCCAGAATAAAGCTGACTTAACCAAGTAATAACCTAAAAAACCTGCACCTCCAGTTATCAACATTTTTTTTCCAGCCAAGCAAGACATCTCTTCCTTAAGAAGAGTGCAGATGTACTCTAAATCTTTCTCGACAACTGTTTGGATAGTATTTACCATTATTTCTATTATGTTGAAAATTTATGACAAAAGAGTAACCGATGAATTAACAGGATCTTTTTTAAAGAAAACAGTAAATTGCTCAATGACATAATCTATCATTTCATCAGTTAATCCAGGAAACACACCAGTAAAAAGCGTGCGATTCATAATTATATCTGATTCTTCCAAAGTACCGTGAACTCTACGTTCAATATTCATAAATCCAGGTTGTTTTAGTATATTACCTCCAAAAACCAACCTAGTTTCAATCTGATGAGCTTCCAAATGTTGAACTAGCTCGCGACGATTTATTCCTTCCTTCACAGTAATAGGAAAACCAAATGGTGAAGGGTTAGCCCTAGAATCAATTTTAGGTAAAATTAGGTACTCTTCGAGAGATTTTAAGCCTTCATACAGTCGCCAAAAATTATGACGCCTTTTTTCAATGAACCCTTCAACCTTCTCCTTTTGAGCAATACCAATAGCCGCCTGCATATCAGTAACTTTCAAGTTATAGCCAATGTTAGAATAAATGTATTTATGATCGTACCCAAATGGTAGTTCGCCCAATTCCCAATTAAACCTTTTGCTACAACTATCAGATATCCCTGGAGGACACCAACAACTTCTACCCCAGTCCCGTAAAGAGAGTACCGTTTTTTTCAGACTAGCTTGATTAACAATAACGGCTCCTCCTTCACCCATTGTCATGTGGTGCGCTGGATAAAAGCTCAAGGAAGCCATTTGCCCAAAAGTACCCACCAAAGTACCATCAAAAGTTGCCCCTAAAGCATCACAGCTATCTTCTAATACCCATAGATTGTGACGTTTAGCTACATCCATAATAATCTCCATATTGCAAGGATTACCGACAGTATGAGGAATAAAAATGGCTTTTGTCCGAGGCCCAACAGCATCCTCAATAAGATGGGGATTAATATTGTAAGTGCCCACCTCGCAATCCACAAAAACAGGTATTAAGCGGTTTTGAATGATAGGGGCTAAAGTAGTAGGAAAAGTTACAGCCGGAGTAATAACTTCATCACCTGGTTCTAAAGGTTGTAACTGAGTATCCTTTTGGGATTTTAATTCAGGTGAACAAATAGTGCTTACCATTAGTAGATTAGCCGATGAACCAGAATTGACAAGCAAAAAGTCTCTACTGCTGAAAAAATCGCGCATTTTAGACTCAAATTTGTTTCCATAAGGCCCTGCGGTCAACCAAAAATCCAGAGAAGAATCTACTAAATTGACCAATTCTTGATCGTCATAAACCCTTCCTGAGTAGTTAATTCGACTTTTTCCTGGTTCAAAACCAGACTTTTGATGAGCTGTTTGGTAATATTTTTTAACCAATTCTAAAATCTGCACTTTGAGATTTTCAGCTTCCATAGTTTTTTTCCTAAAATTGTATTCAAGTCAACAAAAATAATTGGCAGATTGTGAGCTTATAACAAGCCCGAGGAAATGTTTACTTTTATATCTCATTCCCAAATCTTCCAAGGCGCTTGACCCAACTTCCACATCTTATTTAACTCTTGATATTCCTTAAAAGTATCCATGGCGTAAAAGAAACCAGAATGATAATAACCCATTAATTGACCTTCTGTCGCCAACTTTTCTAATGGGTCTTTTTCTAAAACGCAATTATCCCCAGATAAATAGTCAAAAACCCGACGGTCAAAAACAAAAAAACCAGCGCTGACCATTTTATCATCTTTAATCTTCTCCCCAAACTTTAAAACCCTAGCTTCCCTGTCAACATCTAAAACCCCGTAACGAGAAAGGGGTTGCACCGTAGTAGTCGTAGCCATTTTTCCATGACCCTTGTGAAATTCCACCAAATTTCTAATATTAACATCTGCCAGACCATCCCCATAAGTCACCATAAATAAATCTTCATCAATATATGGTTTGACCTTAACCACTCGCCCCCCCGTCATAGTTTCCAGACCGGTATTGACCAAAGTAACCCGAAAATCCTGTTCATTATAGGCTTTGTGATAAGTAATTTTCTGAGAACGACCTAAATTAATAGTGAAGTCATTATTTATGGCTTCGTAATTAAGAAAATAATCTTTAATTAAATTGCCCTTATAGCCCAAACAAATAATAAAATCTAAAAAGCCATAATGGGCATAAAGCTTCATTATGTGCCAAATAATGGGATATCCTCCCACTTCCACCAATGGTTTAGGACGATATTCAGTTTCTTCTCTCAGACGAGTACCAATACCACCCGCTAGAATAACTACTTTCATTCTTATTTCTGTTTTTTTCTAACATCCGAGAATTTGCTGTCCCAAAAGACTACCACAATTGACGCAACAAAAGTAAAATTTCCTCCAAAACACTAAAAGTAGGATATTGATCTAAAAACAGGAATATGGATTTAACATAAGTTTTGGCCAATTTAACAAGAAACTCTCATGCCAATAGATGGCTTATACATAAAAAAAAGAGTGGTATTACATCTATGAAAAAAAGCTTTTGCCGAGCGTGGCGTTAGCTGTATCGTTGAGTATAGTATCAGCCCTATCACCTCATCATTTATAATTTAGAATGAAGAAAAAAACTTACTCAAATAACTGTGTGCTTAGAGCCTCCTACATCAGTAATACTGTTAGTAACTACTCTTTTTATAGCACTTTTTTTTCTTTATATTGCCCCCTTAAAAAATCATAAAGCTATATATTAAAATCAATAAAAACGAGTTTATTTCTATTATTTATCAATAGCGATCGCGCAGCCTAGTTCCTTGAGTAAACTAAGTTTATCTATTTTTGCCAAACCGATCATTGAACACGTTTGTTCAAATAAGCTACTAAAACACCTGTGTCTATAATTACTTTTTTATCCATTCTTTACCAAGATTTTCCAAATATTTCTTATTGGTTGCTAAGTCTCCGGGACAAAAATTAAGAGCGCCTGCTATTTCTTTAGTTGCTTCATAAAAAGAAACTTTTTTTTCTTCTTCCTTGTCAGATGAATTTTCCGAATTACGACCAGGTTTTTGACTCAGCAAAAAGTCTAGAAAATCAATCATTAATACTTTAAAGAAACCAGAGTCAAATCAAAAAAATCGTGGCGAAAATATGGCAAAAGCACTAGAAAAATTAGCTGAAATTAAAACTTTTGCAAATGTAGAACCCAAAACTTGGCAACAAGCAGTTCGTCAAGATAGCCCACTTCCCCCCAATCAGCTTGGAGTTCGAGACCCAACAAAATCACCTGAAACTCTCCAGCGTCGTGGGACTTGTTGGCTTGCACAAAACCGCTGTAAAGCATGTATAATAATTCTTCCATGCCAATACATGATGGTAAAACATCGGTCATGGCAAACTCTTATATCCTTGTAGGTAAAATTTCTACTACCTTGTTGTTGGGTTAACAGCGTAGACCATACGGTAGAGACTGAACATCAATCCGTAAAGCTTGTTTAAATGCGGACAAAGCTCTAACTGTCAAATGAGTGAGTTTGCTAGCAAAGGCTGATACGCAGAAGAATAGGAAGGTAATTAAACTCTCATTAGCGTTGACCATTCCAAAAACAGCTAAGGAATTTAGGACCAAAAGGTCAGGGGGTCAATGGATAATTATATGGGCTGGTAATTATTATCATACAGAACCCTCCGGGAGATTTTACTCTGCTAAATCAGTCGCAATAAAGGAATAAGGGAACAAGAAAACCCTCTTAGAACATCCTAGTAATATAGGTCAAAAAGCTAGGAAGCCATTCAAGGTAATTATACACATAAGGTTGTAGGTTTTAGGAGGAGTAGGATTGAGTAAAAAGCTATAAAGCTGACTTACTCACTGTTAGATATAATGTAGAGTAATATAGCAATGAGCGCTGGCATATTTACATATTACAAAGATTGTCTTGATGTAGTACTGTGTACTGTATGACCTGCATTTTTCTTTCATAAATTAGGCGATCGCCAAACACTAAAGTTTTAAGGATGCGTGTAATGGATTTAAAATTTATAGTTCATAACGGCTTTGTTGCATGAATGTTGCTTTCGCATCCATTCTGCTATCACTGACATGACTCTCTCGCCCTCGCACCTTGGAACTTGATCAGGACTTACCCACGCAAATGCAAAGATACATCATCTGTAGGGGTCAACGGCAGTTAACCCTAGGATATATAGTGGTTATGCGTAAATCCTGTTGATTTAACAGACAAGTCAAAAATCACATTCTTGTGTGATAGCAAGCGTCTCAAAGAGCAACTACACTAATTATTTCTATAGCATATCTTTGCTCCCTAGGAAAAAACTTGAGGATTGGATTATGAAAGCTGCATCTACACAGTCTCTAAAATTCTTAAATTCTTTGAGTCTTGGTCTGATCCAATTTTTTAGTACAAACCACCAACGTTCTATCTTGTTAAAATCTGGTGAGTAAGGTGGTAGATACCAGATTTCACACTTGACTTTAGCTACTAATTCTTCAATATCAACTGACTTATGAAACGTTGCGTTATCCACTATGATCACTTGCCCTGGGTGTAATTTTGGTAGTAAACAATGTTCCAACCAGTTCTCAAATAAATCACGATTACAACTTCTTATAAATGTTAAAGAAGCAAACATTTTTTCTTGATTTATAGCTGCAATCCAACTTACTCTCTCAGTCCTTTTTCCTAACTTCATACCTGGTAATCTTTTTCCTTTAACTCCATAATCATAGGAATAATCTTCCCGATTATCTATTCCGGCTTCATCTACATAGACAATACTTTTGTTGTCTATTTGATTTAGTTTCAACATGAACTCTTCTATTTCTAATTCATCTCTTTCTTGATAACCAGATGTTTTTTTTAGGAGTAAAACCAATTTTTTTAAAACCTCTACTAATAGTAAAACGACTATAATTTCCCCATTTTCCAGCCATTTGTTTTTGAGTTTGCTCATGATTAGCCTCAAGAAATTTTTCAAATTCTTCCCAATCTTTAATTTTAGATATTTGAGGAGGAGGTACATTGGCCTTAGGGACTATTGAGCCTGTGGTTAAATATCGATCTCGCCATCTATCTATAGCAGACCATCATTATCAATTAGATATTTGGCCAACTTATTAACAGAAGCACGAATCTGAGGATCCCGTCCACCACGATTATCAATTACAGTCATTACGTAAACTTGGCCATTAATACTAAATCCTAAAGTAGTACCCAGAGCACGAGAATTTTCTCCAGTCTTTTCACCTAACCATTTGGCTTCTGGCAATTTTTCTAGGCCAGCATATCCCAATAACCTATCTTTCTGATTAGCTAATGCTTCTATCAATACATCAGAATTTGGGTACTCGTTATTATATATTGAGACCATCATATCTGTTAGCTCATTGCTGGTTAAACGATTACGACCTCTACCGGGATTTTTAGGCCTAATACGGTTGCCCATTAGTTTGTAGTTGACCCGAATAATTTTGTAGCCATCATCTTTGAGAACTTTATTAATATAAGGTTGCCCTAAATAATCAATTAGTTGATTTGTGGCAATATTACTACTATGGTCAATCATTTCTCCGACCAAAGTTTTCAAGGGATAACGTTTTCTAGCTCGAATTTTTGAACCATCCTCAGTAAAATTACCTCGACTCACATAAACAGGAGTATCTAAACTAATATTTTCTTTGGATACTTTTTGCATCAATGCTACAGCAATAGGAACTTTTATTAAACTTGCAGCACTTGCTGGTGGTTTATTACCATTTAAATCTAAGCATTCTCGTTGGAGATTACAAACAGTAATCATCGCTTTGCTTGATAGGCCACTGTCTTTACGAATTCTCTCTAAAAATTTGGATTTAGTTAGGTTTAATTGATCAGAATAATCATTGAGACTGCGCTTATATTCTTTGAGTTTTTTATTAGTTTTTTCTCCGATAAGTGAGTCGGTAGGAATTTCCTCTAAGTTATAAATAGCTTGTTGCCAGAGATGTTTTTGTGTTTTTCTAGTTTTGAGGCTGGGATTTTGAGATACTGATACTTTTGCAGCTTGAGCACCTAGATTTAATGCTTGTTTCCAATTATCATTAGCTCGCTGTTCAATTAATATTTGAACATCAATTTCTTGTAATTTTTGAACTAAGTTTTGTTGTTTTTCTAATGTTGTTTGATATTGCTCAGAAAAAAATAATGTTTTTCTAGGAGTAGGTAGAGATTCTAATTGATTTACGATGCGATCGCGCATCTCATAAAGTTCTTGAACAGATTTAGTATGAGATTCTGCTGCTGAGGCACTCTGTATATTTCCAATTGAAATGATGGTAATGCTGGCCATTGTTGTTAAAGTGCCAGTGAGGATTTGTTTTATTTTTAATATTTGGTGCATATAATTTTTCCCAAACAAATAAATAATTTTCTGCTGACTAATAAAGATAATCTTTAACTCTAAAGAAAATTAATCTATCAGTCTGAATACAAATATACTATGTTAATCGTAAGTAATCAAAAAGCTAACATGAACACTTTAGAAAGATTAGATACAGCTCTAGAAAATGGAGGGTATAGTACAGAGCAAGCCTTAACATTTTTTGATGAGTTAGAATAGGTAGACTTGGAGTTTATGATAGGTAGGTGGCAAGGAGCTGAATTTCCTACAAATCACCCAATAGATGGCTTGTTAGAAGCTAGTGGTTGGTATGGAAAAGAATTTGTTGATGCTGAGTTTGTTCATCCTTTATTATTTTCAGATGGGAATAATAATATATTTAAGGTTGAGCCAAGTCCAATTGCCATGAATTTGGGACTTAGTTTGTCAGGTCTCAAAAATAAGGCCATGAAACCTATTTTGACCCTGATGAACTTGATGTTAAAAACAGAGAAAAGTCAGGCCAGGATTCGTATGATGGAGTATCGTCAAAAGGTTAGTGCCACCATGATTTATGATAATTTACCCATTAACGATATCTTTAGAAAAATAGACGATAATACAGTTTTAGGTTTAATGGATTTTAAAGGTGTACCACAACCTTTCTTTTTTGTATTGAAGAGAGATATGATTAGAGGTAGTATACAACAGTAGGAAAAACATTTATCAGTATAATATTTATCATTAGTTTGTGTTCTAAATAACTCTTGTGATATGAGTTTCCTATTAATTAAAAGCCCGATGAAAACTTAGTAGGGTTTGCTGAAAAACTATTTTAAGGATTAGGGAGATAGGTAGAAACTTTGCATGGAATTTCCTTACAGAGGAACAGTGAATTTACCCACCTCTAATCCCTCCCACTCTTGGGAGTCGGATGTATTTTTCTCCTGATTATTATGCCATGGGAATGCCTAAAATGCTAACTTTTTCATCTTGAAATACTAAACACTAGGCAATTTTTTCGAGCTGCTTTTGCTTCTTTATTGTCGACTATAATTTAAGCATTTTCTATTAATTTTTTCAATTATTTATTAAAAGAAAATTAATAACTATTTTAGTATCCTCTAGGTCCTTATTTATATTTTATTCACTAGTATATTTTTTTATCAAAACCTTAACTAAAATTATAGCTTAGTTTTGATTTTGGAGATGTCTTTTATAAAAGTTTGCTTTATTCTTTTCTATTAAGAGCCTAGACTACAAAAAACAGGGTAGCTATAAAAAACTACCCTTAAAAAATCTATCAAATACGGTTTTAAGTTACAGCTATTTAACGGTGAAAATGGTTTAACATATTTACCATGTTGTTCCTGATAAATAGAACTGCTACATCCCAATAGCGATCATCTACATCCTTAATATCGCACTTAATTTTCCATTCTCCATCATCTAGAACAGGCATGATAGTGAATGCTGTTGCTTTGTGTTTCTTCTTTGCTCCGCAATTAAATCCAGCAATAACTGCAGTCCATTCTGATCCTTGATATCCGGTTTTAATTGTGGGATTACCTTTTACCTGATAAATCTGATATTCCATAGGTTTTTGGGTTGTATCAGTACTATCAGTAGTTGATGTGGCATCAGTAACATCACTAGTTGATGTGGTATCATTACCACCAGTAGTTAATGTGGTATCAGTACCATCAGTAGTTGATATGGTATCAGTCCCACCAGTAGTTGATGTGGTATCAGTACCATCAGTAG
>ENA-UENX01000505-UENX01000505.1-marine-metagenome-genome-assembly--contig:-NODE-505-length-15333-cov-3.199020_pt1 | contig 15333 bp, 13 predicted proteins | sample MGYA00237875_ERZ529327 | MGnify/ENA primary metagenome ERZ529327 (study PRJEB26372, sample SAMN05368347) | marine metagenome | biome: cultured habitat; feature: ocean water; material: water; isolation... | reverse complement strand
TAAGCCACAAAATCTCAACTTGATCGCAACCAAAGACTATATAGGTAAACTCCAGGGTATTGGAGATTCCCCAAAACTAAGAGCGTACGAACCCAAGGCCGCTACTGAAGCCGAATTGCAAATCATCAAACAAATTCTAGATGAGGCGGATCCAGGGAAGGAATGGATGAATTACCTCCAAAAGGTGGTGCATGGCGGCAAAATACTCTGGGTCTGTCCACAGCATGCTGTTCAATACCCGCGATAGATTACTCCCTCACCCTGCCATCAACTCCTCCCACAAACTCAAATGCAAATCCCTGATCCCAAAGTGCTGATAGATCTTCAAAGTGATGTCCGGGGGGAAGATGCGGCGGGGCTTGATGTCTTCGAGCTCAAAGCCCCATTCGCTGATGAGATCCTCGGTGATGAGGTTGGTCCAAAGCCACTTGTGGGAGACGCCGAAATAGATGGCGAGTTCTTTTTTGCTGACGCAGCGCGGTAGGTAAGGTTCCTTCTTTCTCATAAGCAATGCTTTTGTGCCTGGGGGGATGGGCAGTTGTGAAATATGTCCTGGATTATACTGTACTATTGCCTAAATTTTGCATTGCTTTTGCCTTACAAATATACAGGGATTTGTAGTAATCTGCCAGCAAACGAGCTTGAAGGAACCTCACATATGCTATTTTTCCATCTCTTTGATCGCCAAATATGCTAAAAGTAGAGCACGAGCTTCTTGTCTTCGAATTCTACGAAAGTTCGAACCAAAGGCTATGAAAAGAACAAGTGAAAACAACAAGATTGGAATACCAACGGGGTTAACTATAGAAAGGGTACCAATAAAAATAATGATACTGCAGCCGAAACCGACGATAGAAGCCCATATGATTCCAGCAAAAAAACGAGACCTGTTCTCGAAGGATTGGTAATAAGCGAACCCTTCTTGCGAAACAATGCACAATCTAGTCTTCCAAAAGTTGAATATTGCTTCGGGAAAGTCACTAGGGATCATTGGCATTTGCTTAGGGTCCCCCTTCCATAACTGAGGATTCCCCTGCAGCTTATCCAGAATATCATTTAATGCTGAAGGGTAAGGAAAGTTAGATTTAAACCGAGGAATACTTCTTTCAGCAAAAGTTACTGGAATGGCACGAAACGCACTGCCAACGAGATAAGTACCAAATAAAATAAAGATTAGAGAAATTGGTGATTTTTCAATAAGACTTAGAAGATGGTCTAGAATTTTCCATATTGACTGGAATCCACTGCTGTTAGGACCTAAGGCAATTATAACAACGAAGAGTGCTACAAAGCTGTAAAATCCAGGAGCGATAACAGCAAAGAAATCACTACCAGATACCTTGTTTAAAATGGGGTTTGACATTTTCAATCGGTTTTGGTTAATTTAATTTACTATCGGGGTGAACCCAAAGTCCAGTTATTACGATAAGGGAATGGGAGAACTAGACCAAAGGACCAATAGCATGGACTAAAAAGCCCCTGGAAGAAATTCCTCCAAGGGCCGGAATGCAAAATTTGGCAAAATATAGCTCTTCTACTGCAGTAGGGCGAGGTGGTGCCCTACCCTATCGAGTAATATTTTCTTCGATTTTATGGTACATGCAGAATCTTCTTCTGTTGGAGGGGTGTGAAAAAAGGGGGTATTGGGGTAGCGTTCCAAACCACCCCCCATCAAATAGGTAAATCCTATGCACTTTGTGTTTTTTTCGTATAAAAAACTGTTTGTCAGATACTTGATCAGTGCATACACCTCCCCAACAACTTGATTCCGTGTGCACTTTTTCAAAAGATATGCACTGCCCCAGTGCACAGAATTTCGAAAAGTGCATACAAAGTGCATACTTTTTGAGGCCTATGCACTGTTTCGAATTTGATAAAACACTAATAATCAAACCTTTAATAGTAATCAGTGCACAAAGTGCATAGAAAATGCTGAAATTGGTACCCCCCCTATTTCGTAAAAAGAGGGTGTAGATTTTAGCGATTTGGCAAAATGGGCTCATTGTGAAATATTATTCTGACCCAATGGATTCTGTGAGACTTAATTGCTGCTCCTCCCCTGCCGACCGAGTATGCTTTTGATAGCGGATAAAGTCCCGGCCATTGGAGCGCCTTTCCTTGTAGCCACTGTAGTCCTCATGGAACTCCGCGTAGAGCTTCAGCCAATTGGTGAAGATCCTTTGCTTGAGCCAGCTCTCGAAGCCGTGGGTGGTATGATCGCGCATAAACCACTCGTAGGTAGTCTTCTTATCGAACTCATCATTGTGCTTGATATTTCGATCCTCCATCCAGACGATGAACTCCTTGCAGGTTTCCTCCTTCAGCTTACGGACGTTCAGATTGATGGCCTTGGGGCTGCGGAGGCCATCCTGTAGATAGCATTGGACACAGTGGAGCATGAAGTTGTCGAACTGATGCCATTGCTCCTTGGACCAGTCACGGAAGAACCATTCACCAAACTCCTTCTCTGGGCTGACGGTGGCGCTGTAGTAGTCGGCCATTTCGAACTCTACGGAGCGATCCTTGGCGCTATCGCCATGAATACGGATGGTGAGATTGGTGCTGATGCCCATCTTGGCGTAGACGATGGCTGGGCTCTCGTTCTTGCGCTGGCGCTTGATGCCCTCCGTGATGTCGTTGAAGAGCTCCTCGAAGGGGAAGTGGCGTTTGACATCATTGAGGTGGACTAGCTTGGTATCGATGCCGAGCTCCTGGTATTTGAAGCGATCGCTGACGTCGAAGTCCTTGCCGTTGAGCTCGGTGAAAGTGGAGGCATGTTTGGAGGCATTGAGCATGTGGCCCATGGCTTTGAAGATGAGGGTCTTTCCGGTACGGCCGGAGGGATCCTCGCTGATGCGGCTATCGGTGAAGACTATGGCTTTGAGCTTGCCTTCGAAATAGCCATGCAGCAGGTAGCCGATGATGGTCTTGAAAGCCTCGTATCGGCCTTTGTCGGGGATGTTGACGGCTCCGTCGGGACGTTGCTTCCAGTTGTTGGAGATGTTCTTGACGAAGCGGGTGAAGGTGCCTTGGTCCCAGTCGGAATCGGCTAAGGGCTTGAAATCGCGATTGAGGATCTGGTTCTTCCAGATCTTCTTCTCCAAACGGCTGTAGGGTAAGAGTTCCGCCCCCGCCCTAGTCACTTTCACATATCCATTCTGATAGTAGAAGTAGGCCGCATCGCGTGTGTGATTGGAGAAATTGATGGGCTCGTCCTCGGTGAGGCGCTGGAGGATGTGCTTACTGAAATAGGTGCTCACTCCTCCATAGATCTTATTAAGGATCGCTACTTTCAAAACTCCATCGGGCAGATTTTCGGGAAACTGATTGATGTAGTCCTCAAATCGATCCACGATGTCCTTCTCGGCTACTTCCTCCACCACATTATCCTGCACACGCACCATAAAGGATTGCTTACCGATATCGTAACGCCGGTAGCCCATGTGCTTGAGGAGATTGATCAGCTTGTAGTAGTTGATCTTGATTTTTCGTCCCCCATCCCTTTGTTCCAGGATGTCGTAAAAGGCCATGAATTCCGGTTGTTGGGCCTCGGTGCTTTCGCCCTTGAGTAGCTCTTGTGGGGATAACATAGGATTAGATTTTACGGTCATTGCTAAGGGCTTTTAGTCTTTTGGCTAATCGGTAGGCGATGGCAGTCGTCTCGGTATGTAGCTGAATTTCCTGATGATAATTCTGCTGCCAGAACAGTACCTCCTTGTACAAGCGATCGTGATCAATGATGAGTTGTTGCAAGCGCTGATTGATGCGGAGGTTGGACTGGTGCTGCAGAGTAAGGTACCAGCTGTGCAGGTCTTCGGCTCCTTCTAGCAATAGTGATAAGGTTTGCCCCAGGGCGAAGAATAGATTAGCCGTTTCGATATGGTATTGATAGCGTTGGTATTGTTGGGCTTCCGTTGGAGTAGGCAGCTCATCCCCTACCCTTTCCAAGGGCTGGGTGGCAGCTGCCTGTCGGGCGTGATAGACTTTCTTTTGCTCAATCTCCTTCAACAAGGTGGCGACCACAGATTGCCAAAAGGGAAGATTGAGGATAGGATCTGGATCGCGTAGCTTATCCATTACCTTAGCTGTATTAGATAAGATCATTTGCCAAAAATTTGCACATGAGTAATGCCCACTCCTAGCCCTCATTGCCGAGGCAATTAGGGAAGGAATAGGAAAAGGGGGCCAGCTAGGCCAGCCCGAAGTAGAATGTAAAGGATTGGTATGTAGTGGTGTGCCGCTCTAATGCTATGTTGCAACAGGCTTTCTGCTGGCGTAGCCGGTGCGTTTGTCGATGAGTGCGCTCGGATCAAAGCCAGCCAGTCGCATTTGATCCTCCAGGTAGAGCAATTTGTTCAGTTCGGTTTGTCTACCCTTTTCATTGGCCGCTTTGGTGCCTTCGTTTCTAAAGTAGGCTTGGTATTGCCGGTAGCGGTCTTTCCATGCGCCTATGTATATCTCCTCCAGTTTGCCCAGATCGTCTGTTGCAACAAGGGAAAAGTCTGTTGCAACAGGATTTAGGAAGTCGCTAGAGGATCCCCCGGCAGCGGAGGGTATTCCCTCTTCCGCATGGAGCTCTATGCCGTCGGGGTCAGTATCTTTTTTCCGTTCAGTTCTTTTGCTCGTTTCTTGGTAGCCTTGAGGGCGCGTAGCATGCGGTAGTCGTAGTAGGAGCAGAAGCCCATACAGATCTCGAAGATGAACTCTGAAAGTAGGGTGATGATGATACCGAAGTAAGAACGGAAGCCCGTTCTCAATTTCCATTCTGCCAACAAATCATTGTTTTTCACCACCACCACGCCATGCTCCTTCTTAAGGATGCCGGCTAGCTCTGCCCGTTCGGCCGTCAATTGATTTTCTTTGGGTACATGTATATGATAGAATTGCCCTTGTGAATTGTAGTTGGATTCATCGGCGCGTAAAGCCAGGAGGGTAGAGTCGATGATGCGCACGCGATCTTGCATGGCTGCTACTTCCGGATTATCTCCCAAGCCCAATTGCCGCGCCTCAGGAGAGAAGTCATGCACGGCGAAGTACATGCCATAGACGGATAGGAAAAGGCTGACCATCAACAAAGAGAAGTTTTTTGCAATCAAATCCCAGCGCAACTTCTGAGTAGCCCAATAGGTATCCCAAAAGCTATCCGAGAATTTGCGTTTGTATTTCTCCATTAAGAAGAGACCACACAAAGCACCTACGTAGTTCATATAGGGGATGGGAATGATCTCCATCACAATCAGCCCACCGTACCAGCCGGCAGCAGCGCTGATGACATTACACACAAAACTGAAGAAAAAGGCCCCACGCCGCGACTTGGCATTGCGGATGAGCCAAGGCTGTTGACCAGAGGCTCGACCAAAGCGCCTTTCCAGCTCTCCTTCCAGGTCCCGTTTGTTGGCCAAGCGCTCCGCATCGGCCAGCTCCTGCTCCAGGTAGGGGTCCAGGTTATCAAATTGCTTTAGATTGAAAAAACTCATACTTTTGTTGTTAGAAGTGAAAAAATCCCGGAAAGCCGTGCCGGGCTCCCGGGGTGATTCCTCGCTAATCCTGCCTCTTTTGGCGGGATTTTTTTTGCCTACCAGGGAAGAAAAGAGGGCAGTTGACGGAGGGCTGGAATCCCGATACTGCAACTACCCTCGACTAAACCCCATTTGTTCGTGACCTACTCAACAAAGACCACTGCTTTATGTAGGGAAAAGTACCCCGGCGAACCGGGGACCGAATCCCATGACCTTGCCTTTTGAAAGGACAAGTCAGAAAAGTCTAAAAAGGCCCTGAGCTAGCCCCAGGGCACCTAATCGGTTAAACAACTGTATGGGAAGTAAGCGATAAAGCGTTTTGTTGGACCGTTTGGGTCAATAGCTGCTCCGCCTCAATTTCAAAGTAGGTACCCAAAGCCTCCAATCTCTCCTCACTCAAAGGTGCGCGTTGGCTATTCAGTTTCTCTTTGCGGTAATACATCAGCATGCGCGTGGTGCATTGCATCAGGGCAGCTAAGTCTCGGGAGATGGAAAGGATGGGAAGGTCGTTCTGGACGGCCTTTCGGCGGATTAGATAATCCAGCGTGTAGCGCAGATCATAGTCTGGAGGTAAGCTGAAATTCATATATTTGGGTGTCATTTCGATTAATTGAAACAAATATAGGTACGAAATATTTTACTTTCAAGTAAAATGTAAAATATTTCAGCCCAAAGTACGAATTATATGACTTTTGGTGATAGGTTAGAAGAATTGATCAATTCTCTAAATCTCAGCAGACCAGAGTTTGCTAAACAGGTAGGATCCAATAAGCAGACAATTGGACATATCATCAACAATAAGTCATCTCCAAACTTTTCTATAGTCCACAAGATATTGGTGGGTTATCCAAAACTTAGCGCTGAATGGCTTTGCCGGGGTGAAGGACCGATGTGGAAAGATGGACAAAGCATGGCAACGGTTTCCAGTAGCATGGATGCTCCTGAAACTTCTACCAAAGATGGTCGTAATTGGGGCGATGTCACCCTACGAGAATTGGGGGAGATGGTGGAAGCGGCTAAGAAGAATAACAAGTAAATGCAAGGAGACCAATCTATTGCAGCTCAACAATTCCAAGCTACTCTTTAGCTCTCACATAATAATTCCTTATTCCACATGGATCAGTTTTGGCGACCAATCCTTATTGATACTGCGGTATTCCTAGCCTCACTTTCAGGTATCCTGTTTATTTACTTTAGGATGTTGGATGCTCGTCAAAATGCGGAAGGTCGTCAGGCCTCCCAGGAGAAGTATAAAAAACGATGGGAAGGATTAGAGCGCAGAGGATGGCATGCATGGTTTCATGGTGCAATTGAAAGTATTCTTAATGCCAATTTGGGAAAGTTATTAATCAACTATCGCTGGCTTGTGGCATTAGTATCCATTTTGCTAGGGGTATATATAGTAGCTAACTCATGGGATGATCTATTCGCCATGCTTCCCAACATACAAGAGGGAATTACACCAAAGGAGGCACTTTCTGACGCAATGCAATTCGTTAATTACTATTACACTCCATTTGCGACCCTCCTTGCTCTCTCAGCTATTTTAGGCATGTCTCTGCTCCCTCGAAGGATATGGGATAAATTTATCAAAGATGATAATATTCAAACGGTGAATATTACAGTGCTTAGTGTAGCTCTCTTTTTCATCCCAATGATTTTACTGGTAGCAGGACTTGGAATGTTTTCCTACGGTGATTATCTCTACTATTACATGAGGCTCATTCTAGTGAATCTAGTTTTTGATGTTTTGACACTCATAATTACCTGGCGGTTCCTAAAATGGCTACAAAAAGCTAATAATCTCTTTTCTTCTATACTATTGATTACCCTGGACCTGATTACTGCCGCTATGCTGGCATTTGGTGCGATCTATTTAGGACTGATTGGTTCTAGCAAGTCTCTAACTTTATTAGAGGTTTGGAACATCTTGTTTTTCAAAGTGCGAGATGGTTCAAGCTTTGGAATTGATCCCTATTTTTGGATTATGCACACCACTTTTATTCCTTCCCTGATCCACTTGGCTATTCTTTTCTTTGCCTTGATGGCTAGGTATCTAACACTCCCGTTCCTGAAGCTATTTCAGGATGCCTCTGTTGCTGATAAACCTCACTATGCGACAGCCACTACCTTCGCTTTCATAGGATCAATTTTCTCCGCCGCTGCGGCTCTATTGAAATGGCTCTAAGTTTACCTACTTCCCTTCGTACTGACTTCTTAATTTTTGCTGGATGAGATCGTGGCGGAAACGCCATTGGCCGCCGTCGCGTTCCATGAGGCCGGTGTGATCGGCGGTGTGGTTGAGGAATTTGACTAGGTTGAGGGGGATGTAGCCGCGGAGGTAGCAGAGTAGGTAAAAGCTAATGAAATTAGCCACATCATGATTCAACAGCCCGGACAAAATTCCAAGCACTATTCCCCCTATTACTAAATATAAGAATCCCACTTTATCAACTATTTCTGACCATTCTTGATCATATGATTGGAAATTAATTATTAAAGTAAATATGATGAAAAACAAACAAGATTGTACCATCCTAGCCTGGATAGTAGATAGAATTCGTTGATAAGGACGGTTTAACTTAGGGAAGTTAGTAAAGTCGACCAAATTATAGACCAGACCAAGGGAAAGACCAAATATCAGACCAAATACCAGACCAAAGACCAGGCCGAAGACCAGACCAAATACCAGATGTCCGGCCAGACCATAGGCTAGACCAAATACCAGACCAAAAGCCAGACCACTGTAAAGACTATAGACAAAGCCTTTGAACAAGCCTTTATAGAGTGCCTTCAGTACGTTATATGGCCTTAAATTCCATTTTACAATATTATCATATATTATTAAAGTATCATCTTTGAAGATCAATATTCTAGTCAGACCAATGACCGGACCAAAGACCAGACCAACGACCAGACCAATGACTGGACCAACGACTAGACCAGAGTCCACACCAATGATCAGACCAGAGCCCACACCAACCATCAGACCAGAGCTCACACCAATCACCGAAGCATAGAGGAAACTAATGATCATTAGATTTTTATAATTACTTCCACCACTGCGTAGCCATGATTCTTGGAGATCCGCCAGCTCAAAGGTTACACCTTTTCTGCTTATCGAGAGTCGATCTGCCAGCCAACTTAACCAATGGCGAGATTGATCTGTGGTGAATGGTGTAAGGCCATCCAACTTTTGTAACTCTTGCATTATATAGGTTTCCGTCAACCTTTCTTGTATAGTTTCACTGGACTCATTTATAAATGAAGAATGTGGTTCTTTCCATTGATCGCTATATAAGGCTAAAGCGGTATGCACATGAAATGCCGTGGAAAGTGCTACTTTCAGCGGGGTCTGCCAAGGTTTTTCAAACTCCTCCAATAATCTAGAAGCAGCTAGGTTTTTATCCTTCACCAAGCCCTCCAGCGTATTTTTAACCATTTGCTCGGTAAGTGGCTGGATGCTGGCCGTAGCAAATACTGGCGCAGCTTGCCCCAATGCTTCAAATTCCTTGATCCTAGAACACATAATCAACTCCGGATAATGAGAATGAATCGCCCCCCTTTGGCTTTGGCGAAGCTCCAGGTATTCCCCTACTGCCCGCAAACAACTTGCTCGATGCGCTTTAGGGATTTCATCTAAACCATCCAGGAGTGGGAGCATGCTGTGCTGGTCGGCCAACTGCCTTGCTAAGGTAGAAGCTATTCCTGCCTCTCCAGTGCTGTACTGTAATTGGCCCTTGAGCCATTCCTGAAAACTTGACTCGGAAGACCGCCAGCCAGCCAGGTTAATGATAATGGGAACAGGGAACTGCTCATCCTGTTTGGCTTCTTCCATAAGCAATTCTGCCAAGTGGATCAACAGCAGGGTTTTACCAGATCCTGGTTCCCCCAGAATCAGCAGTCTTTTTTTGCTGCCTTCTTTATAAAAGGAATCGAAGAAGGATTGGTAATCAGAGATAGTCGTATGATCTGGAGGGAAAGTGTGTTGCTCCTGAATCACATCGTTCGTTTTTGTCTCAATGTATCGAAGGCTAATGTTGATCTCAAAGGTGAGTTGGTTATTGAGTTTGTACTTGCGTCGGCGCTGGTATCGTTTTAGTGTGCCTTCGATGAGTTCTCTTCTAATAGCAGTCCAGTCCTGCTCTAGCTCTTCTTCCTCCTTATTATTGAACCTTAGCCAAAATAAGCTTAGGACTATTAAGACCAAACTACCACTAATTAGCCACTCTGCATAATGATCTCCAAGCAAGCCACGTAGTTCTGTTTCTATCTCATTAGAAAGCAAATTGGTCAGAAGCCCAATGATGACCGTAATCAGCAGAAAATCTAAGGCAATTACCAGACTTTTTGTTTGGGACTTCTTTGGCATAGAATTCTAAGAGCGAATAGCTATTTCAATAATTGGAAATCGTAAGTTAAAAAAATGTCCCCACATAGCCTACGATCTCCTCATCCACTTAAACAACTTCAGTAAAGACAAAAAGAAATGCACATCCTCTTTATCGGCCCCCTCATCACTTTCCACAGCGGATTGGAACCAATGGGTGAGGCGTTCTTCGGCATGATCGATATCTACGGTCTGTTGGAAATCGTCGATAGCCTTGAGCCGGTCTTCGGATTGGGGTGTAGTTTTACTCATGGTATGGAAATTTCAGTCGTGTGAAAGCTGGGAACAAATAGCAGAACGAGAGTACCTACAAGGCAAGAAGGGAGGCGAACGAAAGCTTAAGACTATAGAATTACACATAGCAAACTAGCTTTTGCGGGTTACAAAATGGCGTCTTAAACTTTTTAACAGGCTTGTTTGATTTTTAGAACGCTGTGTGAGAATTTCTTTGCTGGTAGCCTTACTGTTTATGGTGAGGTAAATATATAATTTTTAGCAAAATATACAAAGGGGAACAATGCAAGCACTGTTCCCCTAATGGAGAAGTTCTTATCTTTATCCCTGTTTTAGACTTTTTAAATTTGGGATATTACTGCCTTGTGTAGTGGTATCCCTTTTTTCTAGATCTCTACGATGTCTTCAACGATAATGCCGAGGACTAATTCAATCAGGGATACCATAGTAAATCGTTTTATGTGAACAATACTTCAAACTTATCACCTGGCTCCTGCTTCATTTGTAACATACGACTGCACCATACTGCTACTTCATTCAGAATTATACGTATATTCGACCTATATAACCTTCTGATTAATAGGTAGTATTCATTTCCTCATTTTAGACAAAAGCTGCATTACAAATGCGCGTAATATTAGATTTGAATGAGATGATCAGTCCGGGGCAGTTGGATGTGGTCGGGGTAAAAAAGGGTAAAGTTGATGACTTGTATGAGTTGGTTCGGGCAGGAACGATCACTACAACGGAAGAAGGTCGGGCCAGCTTTTATGCCGGCAACCCGATTGCGGGCGATAATTTCAATCGACTGAAGAAGGGACTTCAGAAGACGATGATCAACTCGCTCTTTTGTACGGCAATTCGTCCGGCAGGTTACCTAGAAAAATACTTTGAAGTGGCCAAGGCGGACCTGGCTTGCGATATTCTTTGGAAGAAAGGGAAAGTGCTGGGGGCCGCCAAGCTCGCCCAGGATACGCTGAAAGATGCCAAGCGGTATCATCTGTCCAAGTTTGCCTTGAATCTCTCGCAACGCCTCTGCTATCACTATGCCGCCTTCCAGCCCGACAAAAAGAAGTATCGACAATACAAGGCGCTGGCACAAGAATACCGAGAGATCGTACAATGGGAAGACAAAGCCGAAGATTACTACCACGATCTCTTCCTGGAGCTCCGCTTCTATAAGACCATCCCCGAAGCATTTCTACAGCAAATACGGGAAGTCCAACAGGAGCTACACGCACAAGATATTCCCAGCATGCACTTTCAATTCGTGCGCTTCCAATTTGATCTCCTTCTCTTCAAACTCACCAACAACCCACAAGCTATCGCCGACATCTGCGAGAATGCTATTAACTTTATGAATACGCTTTCTTTTCCAGTCCCACCCCGTTCTCGCCGTAGCTTTCACTTCAATCGCGTCCCCGCCAATATCCTCGTCGGCAACTACCCCGCCGCCCAGAAGGCCATCGATGAAGTCAAGGAGCTCACCCACCGCCATAGCGCCAACTGGGTCGGCGTGCACCAGTTCGAAGTCATCCTCGGCTTCTACACCAACGACCTCCCCAAAGTAGAAGCCGCCATCCAAAGCATCAAAGGCAGCAAAGCCCACAAGATCATCACCGAAGAGACGCTCATCTACGAGACCTACCTCTTCTTCCTCGCCGGCTCCGGCCACATCAACCTGGGCACCTTCCTCAATGAAACCATCCACTACGCCCAAGACAAAAAGGGGATGAACATCAATATCCTGATCCTACAGGTGCTCCTCCTCCTCAAGCGGGGCGACCGTGCCGGCATCATCGAGCGCGCCGAAGCCCTCCGCATGTACGCCTACCGCTACCTCTCCAAGGATCCTACGACGCGCCGCTCGCAGATCTTTCTCCGGCTGCTCTTTCTCACCGTCCGCCATTCTTTTGATTGGGGGGTGATTGAGAAGCAGACGGCGAAGACCTATGCGGAGCTCCTGGCTACGCCTAGGCATTTGAGTACGATTGATATTGAGGTGGTGCCGTATGAGGTGTTGTGGGGACGGGTGCGGGAGACATTGGATGTAAGTAGTAGGTAAGATAATTTTCAGGCTAGTGGAGCATTTAAAAAAGGGCAGGATTCAGGTGATGCTAGTAATCACGATAAACCTGGCAAATTTGTTCATTTTGATGCTTCAAGAGTAGTGCCTACAGCTGAGGAGAATAGACCAAAGAATGTTACAGTTTACTATTACATAAAAATAAATAAACTGCGTGAAATAAAAAGTGTAATCCCATAAACATGACTGTTCTATTTGATAGGCAACTAAATTTTCGGTAAGTTACTAGCAGAAAAAAATGCAATCAAGCACAAAATAGCGAAATCATTAGAGCGGTATCTTCACGCTCCTAGCTTCAACATAATTTTCTTATTGGGGGGACGTAGATGCATCCAAATGAAGCGTCTCCTAATTATTCATCTAAAAATAGATTGAAGATACTTAGGTTTTCAATCTTCCAATGGTTAATGGAAAATACATAACTGTAGAGCTTGTGTGAGAGTTTTCGATTAGTTATTCTTGAACATTTAAACTGCCTATAAAACGGAGTATCCGATAGTACTACCCGCGTAACAATTGAGCATCTACCTGTAAAGGAATTGAATTCCATCGAATAGATATCGATATTGAGAAGCAGATAATAGGCACTATATCGCATATCCCAACCCTTTCAGGTAAAAAACATAGTAATATGGACACTAAATTAGAAGTTACAAGTTTTCTGAATCAAGCGTTAAAGGGACTCAAAAAGTTGAATACCGAAATAGCAAACCTTCTTGAGGTTGGGTTAAGTAGTTATATGTATACTCAAACTAGTAAATTCTATTATGTAAATACGTTTCTCCATAGAGGAATTAAAAAAAGATTTTTTGATATCTATTTCCCAATTAGATTGGTACATGGAAACTTAGTTACTGATTTTCAACGCATTGAAGACATATTCGATGAATATCAATATATATCAATACTTGGTTCTGCTGGTTGTGGAAAAAGTACTCTAACAAAGTTTATTTTTTTAAATTCTATACAAAATAGAAAGAGAATACCTGTCCTAGTAGAATTTAGAGCCATTGCTGATGGAGAATCAATCGAAGAGCACGTAAAGCAAAAATTATTGAATACAGATGCTAAGCCAAGCAGAGAAATCCTCCATCGCAGTTTGAAAAAAGGAAATTTCTTATTCATCTTTGACGGATTCGATGAAATCTACGCAAAGAATAAACAGACTTTGAATTACGGGCTAGATAAGTTTTTAGACAAATATTCAAAAAATTATTTCATCATTACATCCAGACCTGGAGCAGGTATTGAAAACTACCCCCGATTTAGTCAATTTAAAGTGGTAGGTTTAAAGAAGGATGAAATAAGAGATTTCGTTATAAAAATGGTCTCCAACGAAGAAAAGCAACTAAGGATACTGGATGTTCTTGGCGATACTGATAAAGAAGGCATAAAAGAATATCTTGCAAATCCACTTCTATTATCAATGTTCATTCTTTCTTTTGAGAATCATCCAGAGATACCCAAAAAAATGAGTGTTTTCTATCGCAATGTTTTTGACACTCTTTATTCTAGACATGATGGGCTTTCTAAGAACTCTTATAATAGAGAAAGAATCTCTGGGCTAACAAGAGAAGATTTTGAAAAATTATTACAAAGATTCTGCTATTTAACATTCATAAATGGTCAGTTTCTATTTACAGAAGAATTCATTGTTGATACCTTAAACAAGCTTAAACCTAATTTTTACATAAACTTTGACACTAAGGATGTACTCTATGATTTAGTAACCTCTATTTCAATTATTTCTGTTGATGGATTTGAATATTCTTTTCCTCACAGATCATTGCAAGAATTTTTTGCAGCCTGGTTTCTTAAAGAACTTCCTCCAGAAATTAAGAGTAAGAAATTGGGGGTAATTCATGAGAATTTGTTTAATAGTGTAGATGGACAGAGCAAAAATATTTGGCATCTATGCATGGAACTAGATGAACAAAGCTTTTTGAAGTACTTTATTGTTCCAAACCTTAAGAAGTTTCTGGATAAAGCTGAGCTGGCTTCTTTAAGTTCCCATAATTTTTTCAACTTTTTAGAATCGTCTGAAGACTGCCTTTTTTTTTCGCCTAATACAAATAAAAAAGAAACAAAATCAGATCAAGATGCATACTTGTCAGTCCACACAGCTTACGGATCAATGCTGTCAGAAATAAGATCGCTGGTTAGTTTACCAGGTTATCATTTTATACTATGGAATTTTATTAAGAGGTCGATAAATGATAGATCTGGAGAAGCACATAATGAGTTCTGGTTACCTTCAATTAAGAATAAAATAACGATACTGAGACATGAACCGGAAAAGCAGCCTGAATTTTTGAGAAATACTGAAGTAAAGGAACATCTATTTAAGATTTTCAAAAAATATGGACTAATTGATGAAATGGAATTACAAATAGATGAACTTAGACTTAAAGTTTCACAACTAGAAGATTCTATTTCCACTTACCTGTCCGATCTAGATGATCTTTTGAAGTTTGAGACGTAATGTGCTTGTCTAATTCGGGTTAAGTATTAATTCGACCTCATCCGAGAAAATTTGTACTAGATCTTCTTTAGGAAGTCCTTGCACATTTTTACTACCTGCCAATCTGTTGTCTTACCTTAAATAAGGTCCTGGAGACACAGACAGAGGCATAGCCAAGTCTCCGCAATTTATAAATAGCTGTATATGAGTAAAATAAAGCACATAGGGAATGATCCCACCTTCGGTACTAGAAAAGAGCTACAATCCTTAATTGGGTTGTAGCTTTTTTATTTATAGCTCAATCCATCCAGAATCTACCGAAGGTAAGGCGAGAAGTTTATCCCGATCGTCAAAGTACATCGGGAAGTCCCACCTTCGGTACTAGAAAGAGCTATAATCCTTAGTTGGGTTGTAGCTTTTTTCATTTGTGTGTCACTGGGCCTTGAATCCGTCCAGGTGAGTTAGAAGCTTATCTAGATCCATGAAGTAGCATACATTTCTGCATAGGTGATTGCTCAGTTATTTCGCCCATACGCACTTTTCTAGGTCAACTCAATTACTGCCTCTCTCAGCACTTTATTTTCCTCTCTAAACTCAATCACTACCTGCGGCTTAACTTCCCGTTGGATACTGCTAGCAAGCT
>ENA-UENX01000503-UENX01000503.1-marine-metagenome-genome-assembly--contig:-NODE-503-length-15441-cov-149.454569_pt1 | contig 15441 bp, 10 predicted proteins | sample MGYA00237875_ERZ529327 | MGnify/ENA primary metagenome ERZ529327 (study PRJEB26372, sample SAMN05368347) | marine metagenome | biome: cultured habitat; feature: ocean water; material: water; isolation... | reverse complement strand
ATATTTGTACTTTAGCGTAGCTAGATTAAAGTAGAAATAAGTACCAATAATTGTTCTGGTAAATATTCTTTTTGGGGTTTGTATTATAGTTTTTGCCATAATTGAGTATCTAAGATCGCGATCGCTAGATTGAACCATTCTATCAGATAAAGGTTTTATCGTTTTGCTGCTCTAATTAGCTTTTGTAATGTTTATACTACATGATAGGTAATCTTCTAGCGGGAAAGGAGTAGTGCGGATATTACTGGTTATTTTGGGAATAATGATTAGGGATTGAGTAAAAATATATCAAAAATAACCTCTAAATCTTATATATTAATGGTTTAACCTCTAACAAACAAGTTAGTTAAGTCAGATATTTAAGGTTTTACCCATTTTTAGCTTATTACCGTATTTTTCTTTTCCCTTTTAGATTAACTTCTATTGATTTATGCCCTCTAAAAATTGGTAATTTACCTTGAAAAAGCAAAAAAAACCTTAATAGATGAAATAAATTATTCTTCATTAAGAACAAAAAAATTAAATCTAAGTATCTATAGATACTTTTGTTGCCATTAATGAGAAAGTAGGGTAGAAGCCCATTATTTTGATAAATACATAAGAATAAGTTATGAAAACTGAACCAATGAAAATTACTTGTTATGTTAAACTATAGTATAGTTTTTTATAGAAGCTTTAAAAGCCTTAAGTTCTTAATATTAATTAACAAATGGAGTGAAAATTATATAAAAATCTTAATTTTGCAGACAAAAAATAGCATCCAATGTCAATACTTATATCAATTAATTAAAACGTTATGACATCTACATCTTCAAATCAAATAGCAAAAGAAGATAAAATTCCAATAGAAGTGAAAGTAGTTGTAGAGGGTAGTAGCCATGATGTTTCTCTCCCTCAAGATAATTCTGGTTATAAAAATTCTCAAATTAATAGCAGTAATGGAGATAATTCTCAAAGTAAATCAACAGTTAACGAAAATAGTGCATTAGTTCATTCTGGTTCTGGGGCTAATTTTTCAGAATTTCTGGCTCCTTTAACAAAAGATACTTTTGTTGGAGTTGTTAAAGATGTTGAAGAAAAACTAAAGACAGTGAATCAAACCCTTGGGATGCTCAATAATTTGTTAGAAGCTCAAGGATTTGATGCTATTCTCCATGAAATGTTACGTTCAATTACTCTCAAAACAGGAGAATTATTGAATGCAGACCGAACAACAATTTGGTTATTAGATGAAGAAAAGAATGAACTTTGGTCAACAGTTGCTCAAGGAGCTAATGGAAAACCATTAGAGTTAAGAATTCCAGCCAATGAGGGAATAGCTGGCGAATCAGCTCAAGCAAAAAAAGTCATTAACATACCTTATGATTTTTATGATGATCCCCGTTCAGCGAGTGCGAAAAAACTCGACAAACAAAACGGATATCGAACTTACACTATGGTAGTACTGCCATTATTAAAAGAAGAAACTGGAGATTTAATTGCAGTTGTTCAACTTCTAAATAAGTTAAAACAAGATGTAGAAAAATATGAACTCTTAGAAGACAAAATAGATGTCAATGGATTTACCGAAGAAGATGAAAGAGTATTTAATGAATTTGCTCCTTCTATTAGTCTCATACTAGAATCTTCTAAATCATTTTATGCAGCCACCCAAAGACAAAGGGCAGCAGAAGCTTTAATGAAAGCTGTAGACTCCCTTAGCAAAAGTAGCCTAGACTTAGAAGATACCCTAGACAAAGTCATGTATCAGGCCCGGGAACTGATGAATGCAGATCGTAGTACCATCTGGCTTATAGATAACGATAAAAATCAACTCTGGACAAAAATCTTAATTGATGGTAAGCGAACCGAAATCCGAATAGATAAAAACCAAGGTTTCGTTGGTATGGTTGCCACGTCTGGTGAAACACTACTAATTCCTTTTGATGTTTATAAAGATTCTCGTTCAGTTACAGCCAAAGAAACAGACGAAAAAACAGGTTATCGTACCTGCAGTCTATTGTGTATGCCTGTTTTTAATGATAATAATGAACTAATTGGTGTGACTCAGTTGGTTAATAAAAAGAAACAAGGAGAGTATCCAGCTTATAACCCCGCTAATTGGCCTAATGCACCAGAACAATGGAAAGCTAGTTTTAATCGTGATGATTTAGAGTTTATGAAGGCTTTTAATATTCAAGCAGGGGTAGCTCTTCAAAACGCGAAATTATTTGATACAGTCAAACAAGAACAACAAAGGCAAAAGGATATTTTGCGCAGTCTGTCCAATGGAGTAATATCTACTGACAAAAAAGGTCAAGTCATTGCTACAAATGAAAGCGCTAGAGATTTACTAGGTATTAGTTATACAGATATACTAGAAGGTAAATCTGTAAAAGATTTGGTTCGCCTTAAAGAAGGTGAATTTTCTAAATGGTTAGATGTAGCACTTTCCCCTAATGAGAGTAAAGAGTACCAGCAGTATTACCCAGATCAAACTTTATTGCCTCAAGGAGATTTACCTCCTCAAAGTATTAATTTGTCAATTAACTCAATGATTGATGTTTTGGAACCGGAGAGGGTGAATGGTGTGTTGATAGTGATGGAAGATATAACAGGAGAAAAGCAAGTTAAAAATTTGATGTATCGTTACATGACACCAAAAGTCGCAGAACAATTATTAGCAAGTGGTGACACTGGTTTAGGAGGTAAACTTCAACAGGTTTCTGTACTTTTCAGTGATATTCGTAGTTACACTACTTTGACAGAAAACATGAGTGCTGAACAAGTGGTCAGTTTGTTAAATGAATATTTTGAAGAAATGGTAGATGTTGTTTTCAAATACAAAGGCACTCTTGATAAATATATAGGAGATGCGATAATGGCAGTCTTTGGATCTCCAGCTCCGTTAGAAGATCATCCTTTATATGCCATGCAAACTGCTGTAGAAATGCGCCAACGCTTGCAGCTGTTTAATAAAGATCGTCTAGCTAAGGATAAAAAGGCCATCAGTATTGGTATAGGGATTCACTCAGACGAAGTAGTTAGTGGTAATATTGGCTCTAGTAAACGTATGGAGCTAACTTCTATTGGAGATGGTGTTAACCTGGCCTCTCGCCTTGAAGGTACAAGTAAACAGTATGGTACAGATTTGATTATTAGTGATAATACTTATCAACCTTACAAAGAATTGCTTTGGGTTCGGGAGCTAGACTTAATTACTGTGAAGGGAAAAAGTAAACCTGTCAAAATATATGAACTTTTGGGCTTTAAGGAAGGTGATCTCAAACAAGAATTGACTGACAAACAACATCAGATTGTTGGTCACTATCATCAAGGACGGGAGTATTATTTGAGGCCATCCAAAGAGAAAAACTTAACAGATAATTCTATTAAAGAAGCTTTTGCACTTGCTGAAGCTGAATTTAGAGAAGTTCTGAATATTGACCCAAAGAATAAAGCAGCCAAGTTACACGTTGGTCGTTGTCAGCTATTTCAGGCCGAACTTCCTTCAAAAGATTGGGATGGGGTCTGGCAATTAACTGAAAAGTAAAAATTTCCCTCTCAAAAAAATGTTACTTCTCATATTTTGAAACAAATTAGCACTAGTTATGAATAATTTAAATTCCCATTACTCAGATACTGACTGGATAGAGAAAGTTCATCAATTGTTGCTTGAGATTGCTCGTGCTTCTGTTTCAGATCAACCATTACTACCAGAAAATGTTGCTGAAAGAGCTCTACCACTGGCCAATAAAGCTAAAAGTATCCAAGAAAAAGCTGATAGTCTAATTATTCCTTCAGATTCCCTAGAATGGGTGGGAAAGGTACGTCAACTTTTGTTGGATTTATCTCGTGCTTCCTTAGCAGATATACCAAGACTACCTGTAGATATTGCGGAAAGCTCTTTGACTCTGGCAAAAACAGCTAAAGAGATTAAAGACAAAGTTGCTGACAAAAATCGTAGTTGTCAATAATTCAAATAATGGTGAACTTAAAGACAGCATCTATATCAAATTTGTACTACGGTTGATAATTTTAAGTTTTTTAGAAATTTCCTAAATATGGAATCATATACTCAACCTGCCAGTTACTGAGATGATCAACCTCTTGAATGGATTATTTTATGAACGACAATGTCTGTATGAACATTAGTATTATTTTTATTAGTCATTATTTATTATTTTAAGAGTAAGATTAACTTCATTTCTCAAACTTCTTATGAATTATCTGGCTATGAATGATTTCTAACTAAATTTCTAAGAACTTTACTTAAAATTTCTATAATATTTTGTCAATACTCCTTTTCTTTATAAGGTTAATAATTAAACTACAATCATGTATTTATCCATAAATATCAAGTAAATTGATGTAGAAATTTGATAATTTTTTTAATCCCAAAAAATTTATAAAATATTTTGTTTAAATCATGGTAAATATAGTGGAATTACTACCTTATAAAAGAAATCAAAAATATTGACAAGCTTATATATATTGGAATGATTTAGATATTGATATCATATCTCTCTGAATACCCACAATAAAAATTGTTGAAGTCCTGAATAAAAAATTCAATAAATGGAAAGTATAGAGAATATTAAAGAGTAATGTAAAAATAGCTTTAACAATTTTTATATTTATTTATTACCTATATAACCTAAGTAAGTAGGTTTAATAATCAATGCAATAGCAAGAAAAACTTAAAACACTGAAAACTTTTTGAGGAGTTTCTTTTATACTCTTTTTCATATTTTTTATTTTAATCTTTATTCATGCTGACCTACTTAGAATTTGCTGATTAACTCTAAAAAACTTACATAGTCATAATTTAAGGCATTTATAATCATAAATTGTACCTGATTTTCAGCTACAATAGATAAAAAACTAAGTCTCTATACTGCACTCACCATGTACAAAAAAGTAGGCCAGCGTGAAACTCTACCAGAAAATTTTGAACTACCGTTTAATGACAAATTACCCCCAGAAAATCCTTGGTTAGTGATGGCTAGTTTAATTTAATGGTCGGAATTTGGAGATAAATATGCAGTTAATTTCTCTATAGGGCGTTGCATATTTGTAGGATGAATGATAAGTCGAGAGATAGGGAATAAAAGGGAAAAAGTATAAAATCTCCAGAGTGCTAATCCCAACATATTCGTAAAAATGCTAAGAAACGCGAGAAGCAAAATCACATTTGTGTCAATACTCTTAAAAGAGGCTTTTTCTCTTTTTTGTACTTTTTTGCAGAAAAAACTGTTCTGGCGGTGTGTTCAATCATTTCAAATTATAGTTAAATAAAAGATAATAATAAAAAGTTATTTTGAGTTTTTTATTGAATAAAAAATCAACTATTTTCAGGTTGATGCAGTTAGATAATGCAAACGTCATCAATCATTACCCAAGTATTAGTTTATGGAGCTTATATATCAGCACAAGTGTTATGAAAAAGCTATCCAGCTAGGGGTAAAACGACGATTGAGCAACGAAAAGATGCAGTCTAACATGGTAGCATGGGAACAATAAAGAAACTCCCTATTGTAGAGATGAAAACTTGAGGCGGTTCTGGCAAGCTGGATGAACATAAATGTAAACGTAAAAGTAATTGCTATTGATGCCTTAACTTTAGTATAGTTTGATTTGTTATCAAGCTTATAATATTTCCAGACGTTAGCAAGGGTGAGTACCGAAGTGTTGGCGGAGCAAGTCTGATAGCTGTATTGCTCTGAGATAAATCCTTACGAATAAATTGAATGAAACTTTGAGTTGTCAATAATAAATTTATTTAGTCCGGGTGAGCGAGTTGCACCTCAGAAAGTGCCAACCTTTCAGAATCAGCGTTCGTATCATTTTTTTTCTAAATGATAAAAAAAAGAGAGCAAATAGCCAATTAATTCAAAGGATAGGCGATCGCAAACATTCAGAATACAAATGCCCACCCCTTATTTAAACTTGGTCTTAGCTGTTATTTCTATTGCGAAAGCCCCAAGCCATTTCCAAAAGTTTAGCCCAATGCTTCTGTAACTTTTTAGGAGTACATTTGATAGCAGTAGCAATCGCTTTTTCATCTTCACCTTTTCGCTTAAGTTGTAAAATTTGCTGCTCCTCAGTTGAAAGTGTAACTAAGAAAGCATCCCATTGCTCAGTAGTCATACCTAATTTTTGGTCGATATCAGCACCTAACCACTGATGCACTAGCTGCCAATTTTGAGAACGAGCAAACTTTTCCACATGATACTTAAAACGCTGCTGTAAATAATCCCGTTGGCGAGAAGTTATACCCAACTTTTGATCAATATCAGATGCTTGATAATCTTGTAGTCTTAAGCGCAGATAATCAATACATTGCTCTTGACCAGCCGCGCTCAAGTAATTAATCAATTCAGAAACCACGCGATCGCGTAATACAGCTTCAGCGGGGTCAACAGTTTCAGAAACCATTTGTTCTCTAACTTGTTGTACTGCATAAGAACGACTAAAACTTTCTGCCTCTTCACCTTTGGGAGACTCAACCGCCATTTCAATATCAAGAGCAGTTTCAGGAGGTTGACCTTTTGCAAAACCCTGCGCTCTGAGCACAATTAATCTCTGACGATTTCTACCAGGCAAACCGATTTGACGTTTAGCATACTGCTCAGTAAACGCCATATACTCTGCCAATTCTAACTTAAATTTAGGAGTATAATCTTGCTCTAGAACGTGTTCTCTGCGGAAAGCTCGTAGAGACTCAATATAAAACCCTTGTAAAAAATCCTCAATTAGGTTATAGCGACCTTGGAAATTTAACTGTGTTGCCAAAGAAGCAATATGACGATAAACTATAGAAGCTAACAGAGAGTGTAATTCTACTCGACCTTGTTTAGAACCGAGTTTGTAATATTGTAAGCACTTTTGCCAGCGATGACGGGCTAAACTAAGTTGCCAAGAACGAACTTCACCAGAATTTTGAATCCGATGACTTTTAAAGCAAACTCGTTCTACTTCTTTAGCTATACGTAAAGCAACAGTTTCAGCCTTTGCCGGTTTAGTTTTGGCAGCGCCTTGCAATTCTTTTAAGACTACAGCAGCTAAAGTTTCAACATCCATTGCGAGTAAATTATTTGCTGTAGTTTGATCTTCAACTTGGATATTACTAACTTCTAGAGCAGTAGTAGAGTTGTTGGTTAGGGAGTTAAAAGAGTAAGTAGTCTTAAGAGTCATTTTATTTTATCTTTTGAAAAAGCAACCTAAGTTTACAAAATAGTAGAGTTTTTGATATTGATTGAAATCTATGTGATTTGTTCCTTGCCTCTACATTTATAACTATAGGAAAGCTCACCCAACTATTTCCAAAGGAAAGTTCCACTTTTATAATGTGGTTTTATTACTCATAATGAATTCTTGAAGTTCACGATCAGAAATATATTTTCCGGATTCATGTCAAAAGCCTGTGAAAGGTTTATATAGATTGAAAATAAAAGCTTTATTCATCAAACCGAGTCAATTAGAGCAACTGTGACAATTATTCAATTGACAGTAACACCTGTGTATCTGTTAGAGAGGTGGCATATATAACGCTATGGATAAGTCAGAAATCAGAAGTTAGAAGTAATTTATGACTGAGTTTCAACACTTAGCAATATTAGACCACTCCAGAAATACCAATTTTAGAACAGCGGAGTAAAGGCCTGATTACCTTTTCTGGAGATATCTATTAAGATGCTATGGAACGATAGTGCTACAACTAAGTGCTTCATTAAACTATTGTAAAACATTATTGGTTATGATCTTTGTAACATTTACTTCCTCTTTCTACGTAAGATTTGGTAGTAATATCTCTACAGGCATTCACGGGTCTTGCCTCAGATTAGTAGGAAAAACAATAGTCAGGGCAGTAAACCCGGTTTTTTGTTAGGTTTTGTAATACTAATTATTATACAATATTTTTGAAACTTAAGTCATACTTAAATTATTGAGTAATTAACATAGGCATAACAACCTTTTGGATAATTATTGACCAGGAGTATCTCAATTATTCTTGTGTTATATAGGCATTGTATAGAACGTTCCTAGTCTTCCACTATTGGGGCTAGGAGTGAGTCCCCTTACTCAAATTGCAAGTAAAAAACTTTTTGAGAAATGCTATAAGCCCTCAAAAAGCAAATACAGTATCTGATCGTACATCATAAGTACAAGTTGTGAATAGTAAAACTCTTATGGTGTAGGAACATTGCCTACTAAATGTTAACCCTTCCAGCAGTGAGAATTGCTGTATTAACTAATCAGAGATATTACAGCCTCAACTCCAAGACCTTGACGAATCAGATTTGGCTGATGGCCAGTTAAGTCAAGGATAGTTGATACTTGATATATTGAGTCAGAACCATCATCTACAATTATATCCACAAGATTTTCTAGACAATCAAACAACTCTGCTTTACCCGTGACTACTTCTACCTTTATTGGAGCTATTCCTTCTGCATCACTGGTAATGTTAGCTGATGTGGAAATAATAGGATTGTCTAAGGCCTTTAATAAGGTCAAGCAAACTTGATTATTAGGAACCCGAATACCGGTTGTTTTACGTTTTGGACTCATAACCAGACGTGGGACTAACTTGGTTGCAGGCAGCACAAATGTGTAAGGGCCAGGAATTAGACGTTTAATAATCCGGTAGGCTGAGTCATTCACCACAGCATAATTGGCAATGTTGGACAAAGAGGAACAGAGGAATGTCAGAGGCTTATCATTAGACAATTGCTTAATTTGTCTAACTTTTTCTACAGCAGATTTAACATAGAGGTCACAACCTATTGCGTAAACAGTATCTGTGGGATAAAGCATTACTGCCCCATCTTTAAGATCATTGATAATTTTTTCTACACGTCTATTTTGGGGAGTATCAGGATGAAGTTCGTAAAAAGTTGCCATTTTTTTTAGCCAAAAGTTATTTCAGTTATCAGTTATCAGTACCAACCATTAAAACCTTATGCTTGAAATACTGAATCGAATATTTTCTTCATCCCCTTAAAAAAGGCAGAGACCTTATTTTTTAATCAAAAGTTAAAAGTTAAAAGTTAAAAGTTAAAAGTTAAATTGAAACTATTATCTTTGGGTAGTCCTAAAATATTAAGGATAAAGGCTCTCCTTATTATAAGAAGATTCTAGTATTTTTTTGCCTCCTAATTCAGTAGGAGTTACTCATAACTGATAACTAAGTTCCCTAATTTATGAACAAAATAGCTTATTTTGAATGTCCCACTGGTATTGCAGGCGATATGTGTCTGGGTGCTTTAGTCCATGTTGGTGTTCCTCTAAACTATCTAATAGAAAAACTAAATCTGTTGGGTATTTCTCAAGAATATCAGTTAAGTGCTGAGAAAGTCCATCGTAATGGTTTAGTTGCTACAAAATTTCATGTTAGACTTATTCATGCAAATCCTGAAGACGGGGAACCTCTGACTTTTGATCATCACCATGACCATCATCACACTCATAATTTAGAAAATAAATCTAGCACAAAAAAACATCATCATACTCATCACCGCCATTTGCCAGAAATTGAAGCATTAATCAAAAAAGCAGGGTTGCCCCAACGTGCTGAAGATTGGAGTTTAAAAGTGTTTCGTAAGTTAGCAGAAGCAGAGGGGGCTGTACATGGTATTGCCCCAAAGCAAGTACATTTTCACGAAGTGGGGGCAACTGATGCAATTATTGATATTGTAGGAACTTGTTTGGGGTTAGATTGGTTGGACATTGACTTACTGTATTGTTCACCTCTGCCTATTGGTGGAGGAACTGTTAAAGCAGCTCATGGTCGATTACCTGTACCTGTACCAGCAGTGCTCAAACTTTGGGAGTTGCATAATGTTCCGATTTATAGTAATGGTTTGGAAAAAGAATTGTGTACTCCTACAGGTAGCGCGATCGCTTGTACTTTTGCTAGTAGTTTTGGTCCACCACCGCCAATGTTTTTGGAACGAGTAGGTTTGGGAGCAGGTTCCCAGAATTTAGCTATTCCTAATATTCTTCGCTTATGGATCGGTGAAGGAAAAGCTAGTACTCAAAATTTTCAAATTACAAAATCTGATGCTCCCACTTCTCAAGATATTCACCTAGAAACTGTGTCAGTGTTGGAAACTCAAATAGATGATTGTTCTCCTCAAACTATCGCTTATACTTTTGATGCTCTGTTTGCTGCGGGAGCCTTGGATGTTTTTAGTCAGCCTGTAACTATGAAGAAATCTCGTTTGGGAGTTTTACTAACTGTTATTTGTACACCAGAAAAGTTGTCTGCTTGTGAAGAAGTAATATTTCAAGAGACTACGACTTTGGGTATTCGTTGCTCTATTCAACAACGGAGTATTTTGAAGCGAGAAATTCATCAGGTGCAAACAGAATATGGAGCCATCCGACTAAAAGTAGCAAAGAAGGGGGAGAAAATTGTGAATGTACAACCGGAATATGAAGATTGTGCTGCATTAGCTAGACAGGAAAATATGCCTTTGATAGAAGTACATAAAATGGTATTGCAGAGTTGGCAATTGCACTACTCAGAAGGTTTGAAATAAAATCCACCTGAGACCCTAGGGTTCCAGGTTAGAAGTAATAGTTAATCCCTGATTAGGTTTGAGGATTTATAAATTTCTGCGCCCTGTTTACATAGTCTTATACCAATTTAATTGATAATATCTAAAGTCCATATTTCTGTAGATATAGTGATGTTTACAATAGTGTCAACTACAAAAATTACTATTTATACACAACTAGTACACAATTAGTCTGACTACAAAATAATATTTATGAATCTAAATAAGTATTTAGGTTCATATTTTTAATTGTATCACATTTTAAGCAATTTTTGTGATTATTTTTGATATTTATAAGGCAAAAAAATATAGTTTAATTGCTATTTTTAGGTGAATTAAATAGCAGAATATTTTTTTTTAATGTATATCAATAAGAAAAATATTTAATGATTTTTTTAATGATTATTTGACTAATAACAAAAAAAATAATCTGACAAATAATTGAAAAAAAAGTATGATATTTTCATGCTATTTTTCTTGTATTAAAAATTAATTTTTAAGTCAATATAATAATCTTTAAACTATTTATTTTTATCCCTGAGTATTCGACTCCTAAATCAATAGTGTTTAAATCTTCATTGCCAGCTAAGGTTGATTTTCTTAGTCTTAAATATAAGTTTTGATGCTATTAGTAACATATTTTATTTTAAATTACTGTTATGCTGAAAACATATTTTGAGATGTCTAATAGGTTTTCCTAGCCCTAGTATTTTGAGGTATTTACATATTAAAAATTCACTCAAAATAAAATAAATTATGAAGAGAATATCACTATTTAAATTTAGTGACTATACTAAAAATATATTTGTAGACGTAGAAGAGGTTTTCCTAACCCTAGTATTTTTAGGCATTTACATACTAGAACAAAAATTATTCACTTAAAATAGAATAAATCATGAACATAATTATTGCTATATTGGGTATTAGTACACTCTTACTCTCTTTTACCCATGTTGCGAAAGCACAATTAAATAGTCTTCCTCCTGAAGCAACTGTATCCGGAGACTCTCTAAAAACAGTAGAAGGTAGATCAATTACTAATGATAATTATCGCAGATATATTGATGAATCAGAATCTAATGGAATTAAACCCTATGAACTGCGTCGTCAACAGGAAGATATAGAAGTTATACCAGGGGTATCTATTCCTAAAAAACAGGATAAACCTAAATTAGGAAGTCCTTTCGAAGAAAGTGCTGTAGACGGGGAAAAATCTGTAAAAGGATTCAAATTGAAATTAGGAATTTAGAAGTTGTTGATGCCTACAAAGTTTGGGAAATACCTTGGAAATTATAGATTTCAGAAAAAATGGCATATCTATTGAGGGGCTAATAATAATCAGTTCCTCATTTTTGATTAGATTGAAATAATAATAAATATAGCGTTGTACTCTCAAGTCTTTAAATCTTAAGGCTCACAGTGCAATTATTAAAAGGTATAATCTTTGATTTGAGCCATCATTGCAGGATTATCTCAAGAAAAAGGTACTTATTTAAGCTTACCATTTTCATTAATCTCAGACTCATTCCCTCTGCAACTTCTTGCTTACTATTCAGCAAGTACACAAAATTAATTACACACTTTTTCAGCCCTGAATACTTTATGCTGCAGGTGAAAAAATAAGTGTAATGGTGCTTAAGCGAAGCAATTCATTAAACACTGGCCGTTTGTAGCCAATCAAATATTTGGTCTAATTGTTTCAATGTTACGAGACCATATTGCCAAAGTATCATGGGCAATTGATTACAGCCTTCTTCCTGATGCCGTAAAGCAGTAGCGATCGCAGACTCTGAGATGGACAGCTCCCACTTCAAAAAATTGATTAATTGGGCTTGTTTTTTAGACATAATTAAAAGTTGTTTTCAGTAGTACCTTAAAAAAATCTCAAATAAATATTATTTTCTTATAACTACATCTAGTATGAATAGTATAAATTACTATTCAGTAAGTCTTAGTAACTAAGATCTTTGATTCCTATGAGATATTTCAGTTATTTTCAATGATTCAAATCACAATTTTATTGTATAGAAAACTCAATTCTCGTAGTGTTGAGTGTCAATTTTCTATTAATTTTTTTGACTCAACCTTGAAACATTTGAATATTTCAGGGTTGTTATTAATTTAATGATTTAGCAGAGGTATAGATAGAGCATAGGCTTTTTGATAAGTAGTTAATATATTTTTTTCATGTTTCAAATCTCAATTTATTAACTTTAAAACAATCAACTTTAGTTTTTCTAGGCTGTCGCTGTAACAGTAGATAAGATACTGTTAGCTTAGTTTTTCCTCTAGAAGACTAACGGATAACTGATAAGTTAAGTAACTGAATTAAAGTTCCGTGGTAACTTTTAGTAGGGTGATGGTTGAGGAATTTTATAAGTTTATTACAGGAAACTATAATTACATCACCCTTAGCTATACTACCCTTATAAGCAGCAACACTTTTGATTACTAAATTTATACTAGACTAATACAGTAAATATTTACAGATAGAGACATTTAATAAATTGGGAATCAAAATCTGTTTGGGAGCTACTTTCTGGATCTAGAAAGATGGTTTAATTCTGACTCCGCACAACTGAATGCTTGATCAAGGATAACACGAGCTTTTTGTGCTTTATCTCTTGCTTCCCTGTAACGTAAATTAGCTACAGCAAAAGTTTTTAGTATCTTAAAACCATCCCTAAGGTTAGCAATTTCCTCAACTGTTACAGTTTCATCTGTAAATAGTACCTCAATTGCAGACAGAATCTTTAATGCTTCTTCTCGAGATTCTACAACTTTAATCTTAAGTGCAGCAAAATCACTAAGCGTCTGTACTGCTTGAGCAACAGCATCTTCCTCCTCAGAAATAATCTCTTTGGTTACTTCTTTTGATTCTTTGACCTCAATAAACTGTTCCGGACTAAATCCATTTTCTAACTCTGTTGGTATTTCACCAGAGTCCATCATTTCTACAAGCTTATCCATAGCTTTTTGACGGGCCCTGTCTGAATCTTTACCCCTAACAGTTATGATTGTATCTGGATTTTGAGCCAAGGTATAACTAACCATAATCTGACTAAATGTAAACGTAATGGTATAAACATAATTAATATACAGCAAAATTAATTAGGGTTTACCGAAAAAGTATTTTTATGGAGTAGCCAATAGGGAATAATAGGAAAAACAGGAACCATAAAACATACAGTTCAGTTAAATATTATTCTGGATAGTATAATACAAATATAATCAATATAACCAAAAAATTCATTAGGGTTTGCTGAATCAGTGTTTTTACGGAGTTATACGAATCTTAGGGGAATATGGCTCAGTTAAATATTCTTTTTGAGAGTATAACCTACAGAATAGATATATACCAATAATTTATGGCTTGCTCAAAAAGTATTTTTAGGTAGCACAGGATAGGAGGTCAGACTAGAAACAAATATTCTAGAACAACACGGTTGAGTTAAGGTTTTTTTTGGCGCTTGTATGTCACTGAAAAGCTTACAGCTTATGTTGGATAAACGATATACAAGTTTTAATAGTATAACTTTTATAACACAGATACCATACTTGTTAAATATATACCTCATGGTCGGATTAAGTTTTGTATCTAATACTTCCATGCCATAATATTTTTGCTCTGATCTGAATTGTATTAGGTTAATTATTCAGTTAATTAGGAGGTAGGAGCAAGAGTTGTCTGTTCCTGAACTCTACTATGGTTGCTCAAAAATTCTAGTTTGTGTTATGTGGGTTTTAAAGGCTCAAAAGCTGATACTTGGTTTGTTGATCAAAATTACAACTAATGTCAGTAAATATCTTAAGGGCTTCGAGGACTGCCTACAATTAATAATATCACCCTACAAACAAGCACGAGGATATTAAAGTCAAGCTTTTCTACAACTAATACTTTTGATTTGAACTGATGCTTATTTGTAGGGTGTTAATTACTGAATGATTGAAGTTTCTCCTAGGTTCAGTGTTCTTTCTTTGCCTATGGTCTTTAGTTGTACTATATTAATGACTGAGTTTGCTTTTAGATATAAATTTTCACATGAGAGAAAAATTAGTTAACTGGTTAGATACATTTTTGGTAATAGATGTATTTTTAGTGATCATTGCTTTTGCTTGGTTCGCGATCGCTGTTATTGGTCGTTATTCTGGGGTGTCTTTAGGTCTTGACCTTTGGCATAGACTGTGGGAACCAGTTTTTACTCCGGCTATTGGAATTTTAATGGGGGGTGCTATTCTTAGTGGTATAATTAAACAAGTTACTAAACGCTTCAATTTGTAAGCATTTTACTCCTCCCCTGTGGAGATTTTTTATCATTTTGATGAATAATTTTTGGTAGGGCAAGGGTCCTGAACAGGCTTTCTTGCTCAATTATTGAGTATAAGCTTTTAATACTCAGCTAATTTCAGGTTTATGAGGTACCTTTACCGGGGGAAGATGCCCCCACGATATGGTTTTTACTAAATACAGCTATACATGGTTGCTCCGAAGTTAGCTGTGACTATTTAACAGAAGATGATGTGAGGCGATCGCTAAATTTATGATAATTTTTGGCTTGACTTTCTTCTGAGTTCTTATTTTTGCCTGGTCAGTAACAGAGCTAGATACTCCCAAGTTCCCTGGTCCTAAGTCCTATAGCGGTTTTCATCTGGATAGACTACAGTGGGAACTTTTCCATTTTTGTGATGCCAGGTCCCTACAAGGTTTTGGTTATGGGGATGTAGTTGATTAATTTGAAAGGTGTTGTTAGTCCCTTCCTGGGAGTGGTTAGGGGGGGCTTCTCCCTTTTGACTTATATTTTTTGACTTTTGGCTTGGAAATTTTCCTAAAAAGTACTATAATATTATTTCAGGTTTGCTGCCAATTTAATTTAATACTATGACTGAACCCTTTGAA
>ENA-UENX01000499-UENX01000499.1-marine-metagenome-genome-assembly--contig:-NODE-499-length-15578-cov-3.428305_pt1 | contig 15578 bp, 16 predicted proteins | sample MGYA00237875_ERZ529327 | MGnify/ENA primary metagenome ERZ529327 (study PRJEB26372, sample SAMN05368347) | marine metagenome | biome: cultured habitat; feature: ocean water; material: water; isolation... | reverse complement strand
TTCTTGGCTCGCGCAGGACCTGCATTCATGTTTGCTGCACCGAACCAATCCGGAGTACCACCCATAGGAACTGGCACCTGCGATTTTATCCAGTCGTTCATCGTGACGACCAAACTGGGAATTATTTCGCAAGCCTCGTCTTTCAGTAAAACCCGCTTCTCTGCGGGCAATGAGCTTTCACCGGCCTCTAAATCCATAAGCGCAGCCATCATTATAATTGCACCAACAGTTGTATCGTCGTCAGCTGCCCAATACGGTTCCCAAGCTTCTGGACGCAGACGCATGGCTTGATAGAAGCCTGCGATCCAAAATTCCCAAAAGGGTTCGCCTTGTGTTTGATTGGATTTTGAGAATTGGCTAAATCGATTTCGATTTCATCATTCTCATAAACGAGTTGAGTGTTGATCGACTTGACAACCCCCTCTTTCATAGCCAGATTGGAAAGGCCGATATAAGAAGGCTCTAAAACAGCCTCTAGCTTTTTACTGCGGCTATTCCACCTAGGAATTAGGTAGCATTCCTTCTTAGCAGGGTTTAGAGACAGTCCAATATTAGCAATATTAAGTACTGCGCCAAGAACTGAATGAATATCACATTTAGAAAGTTGAGGGGATCTGTTCACTGCCTGGACGGCAAAGGAAAGCTCTTTCTGAATAGTAGCGCTATCGAAACCCGCTGATTGCATTCTAGGTGCAATGGGGTCGAAAGCTTTAATTGTTAGTTGATTCATTTCAATAGGTTATTACAGCTTAAAAAAATTACATTCCAACGTACAAAACAACGTAAGGTAATTTTAAAAACCTTGTAACCTATTGAAAATCAACGTAATAAGAAGTAAAATAAGTGATCCCGACAGGATTCGAACCTGTGGCCTGCTGATTAGAAGTCAGCTGCTCTATCCAGCTGAGCTACGGGACCATTTTCATTGCTTTAGATTGAGCTCCAATAAGTCGAAATTTTCCTTTGAAAACTCCTGTAACTACAGGACCTCTTTCCTAAAGCGAGGCAAAAATACTTCATTTTTGCAGGCACACAAAATAATGACCAGAAAAAATGAAATCAAATTTTGCTTCGGTTCTAATACAGTTGTTGTTGAAGAATAGTTCCGTCAACCAAGATTTGGACTGATTCACTCCTTTTCTACTAGCGGCCATCAGAGATCTTCTTCCTTGACAGTGAACCAATTAGCCACCAATTTGTTAGCATCGGTCGGGGGTGATAGATTCGGCAATATTTACCCTTTTTCTTTTGGTAAAAAGTGCTATACTTGCAGCCGAATTTAGTGCACCCGATTAACATTGAACTAGTCACCTCGATCATGAAAATTGCCCTTCCGATATTAGCCCTCTGGCTGGCCTGTGCTGGCGTAGTACACGCCCAAAACAATAATCCGAATCAAGAATCGCATGAGATACGCATTCAGCGTGCATCCAGTCCTATTATTTTGGATGGGAAATTGGAGGAAGCGGTGTGGAAAGAAGCGGAGATCGCTACAGACTTCTGGCAGAAGCAGCCGCGGGATGATATCAAAGCAGGCTTGCGGACGGAGATGCAGGTAACCTATGACGATCAGTTCTTGTATGTAGCGGCGACTTGTTTTGATAGTACGAATCACGTGGTGGCAACCTTAAAGAGAGATATTGGTTTTTGGGATGGGGATGCGGTAGCTGTGATCCTGGATCCTTTGAATGAGGCAACGACGGGCTTCATGTTTGGGGCGAGCCCATATGGCGTGCAGACGGAGGTGCTCCTTGGAGGTGGCAGTGGATTTGAAAATTACTCCCGAGAATGGGATAATCGTTGGTATGTGGAAGTGCAACGATACCTGGATCGGTGGACAGTGGAAATGGCGATCCCCTTCAAGACCCTGCGCTACGAAGCAGGTAAGACCAGTTGGGGGATCAACTTCACCAGAAATGATAAGAAGAATAATCGGCTAGACACCTGGGCGCCTGTGCCTCGTCAATTTTGGGTGATTGACCTAGGGTATACCGGAAAAATGATCTGGGATGAAGCCCCGAAGAAGCTTACTAGTAACATTGCGGCCATTCCTTACGTGAATGTGTCACAAAACAAGGATTTCGAGGCGGGAGAGCCGGCGAACAATAGCCTAGCAGCGGGTATGGATGCCAAGATCGCTTTGACCCCTGCTTTGAATTTGGACTTGACGATCAATCCGGATTTTTCGCAGGTAGAGGTGGACCAGCAGATTACCAACCTAACGCGTTTTAGTATTTTCCTGCCCGAACGGCGGACCTTCTTTCTAGAAAATAGCGATATTTTTACCAACTTCGGTAACCCGCTTATACGTCCTTTTTTCTCACGACGAATTGGACTTGATGAAGGCGGCCGTGCCGTGCCCATTGATTTTGGTGCACGCCTGACGGGCAACGTCACTGGGAGTACCCGGATTGGAGTTCTAAATGCACAAACACGGGCTACCACTGATCAACTCGCCCAAAACTATACCGCTCTTTCTTTTAATCAACGCTTATTCCAGCGATCCACTTTGAAAGGCACCTTTACTAACCGGCAAAGTTTTGACGAAGGAGAGCAAGTGAAGGGAGATTATGGACGTAATGCGGGCTTGGAATTCGAGTACCAAAGCCTAGATGGGGCCTGGCAAGGATGGGGAACGTACCATCAGGCTTTTAAGCCGGAGTTTCAAGATGAACAGCAATTCTGGACAATCGGGGGATCTTATACGGGTGCGGTATTTTCAACTACCGTAGATTGGGTGAATGTAGGGACCAATTATACGGCAGATGTGGGTTTTGTAAATCGCCTAGAGAATTATGATGCCATCCGAGACACCAGTGTTCGCCTGGGTTACCGGTTACTTTTTTTACCTCTGGAATGGACCTTCGTACCAAAAAAATCCCAGATCTTAAACCAGCACTCGTTCCGCATCGAAAATGTACTCACCTTGGACGATACCTATCAATTTGTAGAACGTGGTCACGAATTGCGGTATCAATTTGAATTCAAGAATAGCAGTGAATTTTCGGTCTCTGCGAATTTTAATGAGACAGATTTGCGCTTTCCCTTTTCCTTTACCGATGGAGTCCCTCTAGCTGCCGGTAGATATGTATACAGTGATTTCGGCATGGAATACAAATCGGATGAGCGAAAGTTCTTTCAATATGGCACCATGCTTTCTTCCGGTACTTTTTATAGCGGCAATATTACGCGCCTCGGCGCTTTTGCCTTGTATAGAGCACAGCCCTGGGGTAATTTTAGTTTAGAAGTAGAATACAATCGCCTTCGCTTTCCAGACGAATTTGGTGAGGAAGAAATCTGGGCATTCAGTCCTAGAATCGAAATTAACTTCCATCGCAATCTATTCTGGACCACCTTCTTGCAATACAACACACAAGCAGATAACTTCAACATTAACAGTCGGTTACAGTGGCGATTTGCTCCGATGTCTGACCTTTTCGTCGTATATACGGAAAATTATGCCGTAGAATTTTTCGGACCAAAAAACCGCGCAATGGTTTTAAAACTAAATTATTGGTTAGTTTTGTAGTTGCCCGCCGAATTACAACCATCTTACTTACCACCACGGCGCTGGAACTAAGCGCATTTTTTACAATCAAATGAATCGCACTTTAGTATTTTTATGCAAACAAACTTATCAGAAATGAAACATTCCATCTTTTTCCTCCTTATTGCTCTTTTCGCCGTCGCTTGTGGCGGTGCCGAACAATCGGCCAGTGATGCTGAATCTTCTTCTTCGGAGGCGAAGACAGAAACTCCTGCAGAAGCGCCTAAAGAAACGGCTGCACCAGCTAGCACTGGAGAAGTGGTTGAAATTACGCTAACTGGAAATGACCAGATGCAGTATGATCAAGTTTACCTGAAAGTAAAAGCAGGTTCTACGGTGAAATTGACCTTGAAGCACGTAGGTTCTATGGCCAAGACTGTGATGGGTCACAACTTCGTCTTGCTTAAGAAAGGAACGAACATGGCTACTTTCGCACAAGAAGCAGTAGCTGCAAAAGATAACGACTATATCCCAGAAGGTAGTGATGCCGTTATTGCTAGCACGAAAATGCTAGGCGGGGGTGAAGAAACAACAATCGAATTTGCTGCACCTGAAAAAGGTACCTATGACTACCTATGCAGTTTCCCTGGGCACTACGGTGTTATGAAAGGTAAATTGGTAGTGGAATAGATATAGTTGAGATGGAATAAGGCTACAGGGATTCCTTGGAGATTGCTTATACACCAGGAAATCCAATAAACCTACACTCACCAGTCTTTCCAAACAATCTACAACGCAAAAAAAGTGGTTGGTCCAGATCGGTATCATCGATACGGTTGTCCATCCACTTTTTTTATGCCAACTACCAACGATCCCATATTTGGCTTTCCGTTGATTTTTTATTAATTCGCAATTAGTACTTTGTAACATAAAGTTATTTGGAGTTATGGGGAGCAGATTTTGAGTAAGCCCAAGGCTCGAGGAGGGAATTTAGCCTTAGCTACATGACCGGCGAGCAACGCAGGGCATGCTTAAAAGATGCCACGACAAGCCATAGAAATTTATGTTATGGAAGTACTTAGTCCCTTAACTGAAATCAAAACGCAATGAGCAACGTTCGCATTGAAGAAAGCTGGAAACAAGCCCTAGCTGCGGAATTTGAACAGCCCTATTTTCAAGGTCTAATCTCTTTTGTTAAAGCGGAAAAAAGCGCGGGAAAAACGATTTACCCGCCCGGATCCTTGATCTTTAATGCCTTCGACACCACGCCTTTTGATCAAGTTAAGGTGGTCATCCTGGGGCAAGATCCTTATATCAACGCTGGAGAAGCCATGGGACTAAGTTTCTCTGTACCGAAAGGGGTTCGAATTCCTCCCTCATTACGGAACATTTACAAAGAATTAGCGACCGACCTCAACATCCCCCCGGCCACACATGGGGATCTAACGCATTGGGCACAACAAGGTGTGTTCTTGTTAAACGCCGTGCTTACCGTAGAACATAAGAAGTCAAGATCTCATCAGAAAAAAGGCTGGGAAACTTTCACCGATGCGGTCATAAGAGCGATTTCAAATCAACGTGAAGGCGTGGTTTTCATGTTATGGGGTAACTTCGCCCGCAACAAGAAGGTCCTCATCGACGCTGCCAAACACCTCATTTTAGAAGCAGCCCACCCCTCCCCTCTAGCTGGTGGAGCCTATTTCGGCAGTCGCCATTTTTCTCAAGCCAATACTTTTCTAGAATCTAAAGGTAAGCGCCCCATTGACTGGCAATTATAAGGACTTAAGCCCTAGACTGTAGGCTAGCAGCCAGTCTTGATGCCCAACCAACAGGACAAAATTTCCGCTTTTATCCAAAGGATGTAGTTTAAATGGAGTACTTCCCGCCAATGGAAAACCGGGTACGAGTCTTCCACTCCCATCGTATAGTCTTATCTCCTGTTTCTCACGATGTAAAGTTCCAATCAGATCATAATCATGACCAGGAGCCTTAACACTGAAAATTAAATCAGGACGAATATCTAATTCCCGATGGAACCCTTCTTCAAAGCCTTGTCTGGTATAATAGTGAAGACGTAAGCCATCCTCTCGTAAGGTAATAAAGTCCATCCTAGCATCTCCAAGAAAGTCTCCCGCGCAGAATTGTACGGTGCTATCCAATCCAACCGCCAAGGGTAGACCGCTTTGTCCTCCCTGCATACTTACGACTTGGGCTAGTCCTGCCCTATCTACTACAGCCACCCGTAACTGACCTGACTTGCGCTCCACCCCCATAGGATTAGCGGTAAGGCCTAATTGTATCGGAGCAAAATGCTCGGTGCCAGCCCGTTTCCAGTTAAACAAAACCCCCGCATCATTGAATCCAAGGAGATAATCTTCTGTTCTATCTTGCAGATGTTGTAACGTTTGGCTAAAGCGGCCAGGGGCTGGAAGGGGATTCCAATTGGCTAAGGGGACCCCTCCTTCAGAAAAGGCGTAAATCCCGTTTTGGCAAGGCAGAAAAAACTCATAGATTCCTTCTTGCTGAAAATCAACCGCTAATACTCCTGTACTCGCCTTGGGTTGAAGATAGATCGGGAAATTATCCAACGATTGGCCAGTCACATCAAGCTGATAAAGTGCCTCATCCGTATTAAATAAAATACTATTTCCGGGGATACCTTGGCGGATTAAACTATAGATATCTGATGATCTTTTGCCCCGTATATCTTTTCGCCACCTTAGATCACCATCTTGATCCAATAGATATACTCCTTGACTACGATCTGTCGCCATGGCTTTCCATGATCCCTTAGCATCTTCAATAAAAGCAGGTGTTGCATCCAACTCTCCCCGTAACCGACTACGCCAAAGTACCGTTGGACCTTGTGGGATATCAGCTGCAGGACGGCTGGCAAAACCTTTAACTTCCCAACGCTTCCGTATGGCTTTACCACTAAGCAACATCGCTGTGCTACCCGATGGAATGATCTTACTCCAGGTCGCTGGACAGGGAATCCCGCGCAACCATTGTGTTTCCAACTCAAGGAAACTGTCCGGTAAATCCTGCTGAAGCATATTCTGCCCAACAATGTAGGCATCTATCAATTGCCGAAGTCCTTGCTGGTCTGCTGCAAAAACATAGTAGTTGGCTAATCTACACCACCAAGGATTCTGAACCAACTCCTCCCCTCTTCGCCAGGCTCCAAAAAGGTTCTCTGCATTCACCTGCACCAATTCGAAAGTCTGGTAAAGCTCTCGATCCAACTCCCCGGCTTCCGCCAAAAAACCTTCTAAGCTTTGCTCCGCCAATAGACTGTCTTGAAATGGTACCAGCCAGGCTAAGGAAAGCGCATCGGCGGTCGGCATGAGATCTATCCATCCAATATGATCGCTGGCCCAAGGAAGGATATAGCGACTCAGCCAATCCGCACGACCATTTGTCAAGGCTTTATTTACCTCTTGAATATCTTTGAGTTGCAATATCTCCCAATCCATCGCCCAAGCTGGTATCAAAGCCAAGGCAGCCCCCATCCGCAGCCCTGTCTGCTTCGAAACAGCCAAGGGCTCGCCTTTTTTCCAAAAGACCTCCGCAGTAAAAACTGCTTCCTCTTTCTTCGTATCCCAGTGAATGCCCCATCCTTCCCAATTCATAGGACTCATGTAGCTCAATCCTTGCTGTGTTGCAGATTCAAACAAAGCTTCTGCAAATGGGAAATGATAATAGCTCGTAGCCGAAGTCCGCTTGGAAGATAAGGGCCAAGTTGAGGGGTGATTAACGGCTAGATCCACAGCCTGGTTCTGATCCGTTAATTCTCGTAAAGCATCCTCAATGTAGACAGACTGATGGCTGAGGAAAAGCAGATTACGATAGAAGGACAGGACAATTTCCTTATTAGATTGATCCTCTAGATGAAAGATTTCATGTCCTTTGTAATAAGTTTGTTGCGTTTCAAACTTTTGCCAGTCTTCCGTCGGTAAATCAATACCATTGAAATCATAAATGAATAATTGACGATTAAAAACCTCCTTACCTGCCGGCCATACTAGCATTTTATCTCGCTCTTTTAGGTGCAGGATGCCCAGGTGATTCAATACTTCTATCCAATAATCTCCTTGCTTAATATCCGCTTCAAGTGGTAACATCTCCATCGAAGGTATCTGCTGAAACTGGAATCCATAGGGGGCATCAAAAGGTAATGCCTCAATGACCTGTAGCTTCCTCAAGGGGGAAAAGGACCATTGGGTTAATAGGAGATATACTCCAATGCATAGGGATATCAGCACAATCAAAGAGAATCTAACTTTCTTCAAAAGATCAGTCTTTTAGTGATCACTGAGGCCATTGAAAATCAAATTCTAACGGCAATTCTTCGGCCTCCAATACAAACCTAAATAAATTTTGCCTAAGGTAATTATAACATGATATTGTAAAATCTTGCAGAAATCGGGTAAAATTTTGGTACAAATTGGCATAAAGTCCGGTGCAGATAGTACCTTTAAGCACCTCTTCAAAACTTTGGTCATCTACCTTACCCATATGATAGGGAAGAATATTTCCCAAATTAGTAAAATGCTTATTGAATAATGGTCTCTCCTAAGCTGTGAATGATACAGGTATCAGTTGTATCACTTGGATATCCTGTAAAATTGTTCGTAGCCCAAGCCACATGATTGATTAACAATAAGGAAAGATCCTTTATTAAATAAGCGATCAAGTACACTCATGCTGCCTTCTATTCGGTAGATCGGCATTATTCAGTGACTTGACTAGAGCGTTTTTAGACTACAAACATCACATCAACCTATGAGAAAGTCGTTCATCAGAACGGGTAGCTTCTTTGCCATGATGGCAGTGATCCTTGGAGCATTTGGTGCTCATACCTTGGAGCAAGTACTTGAAGCTGAACAGCTTGCTACTTTTGAAACCGGAGTTACCTACCAGTTCTATCACTCTTTTGCCTTACTATTTTTGGGACTATGGCTATACTTTAGAAAGACCAAAATGATGGAATACGCAGGCTGGGCATTTATCATCGGGATCGTCCTATTTTCGGGCTCGCTTTATGTCCTTTCTGTGCGGGAATGGTTGAATCTAAAAGTAAATTGGCTTGGACCGATAACGCCACTCGGAGGAACCTTCTTCATCGTTGGCTGGGCCATCTTGCTATACGCCTCTTTTCAGGAAAACGGTCGAACACATAAGTCAGAAAAGAAGGAATCCTAGTGGCGTAGGACGCTCTCCGGGCGCATTTCCATACTTTTTTATCACCTACATCGACCTGATTATTAAGTATTTATGAATTTACTGTAAATACAATCTGGCCTCTGTTTGCCCTACCCCCCTTTTTTTTAAGCAAAACTGTTCTTATATTTGCCTTGCTAAAAGACCAAAACCAAGTGAAACCCGCGTAACGCTCTGATGAAATTGAACACTGCTTACACTTCCATTCCTGCCTTTTTACGCTTCCGTAAAAATTATTCCTGTTTGTCCAAATTGTTTATGATCCATAAGAACCAGACTCATTATTGGGTTGATTCTTATTCGTAAAGCATACATACATTACTAACATTGATAATTTTTCAAACCTAAATCCTCATTTATGAAAACCAAGTTTTTAAGTATCGCCTCATTTCTGATGTTGTTCTTTATGGCGAGTAACCTCAATGGTCAAAACGTAGTTAAGGTAAATCCAATCGGTCTTGCCTTTGGAACCTTGAATGGTGGATATGAGATGTTCCTATCCGACAAGGCTTCCTTGTACTTAAAAGGAAATTTCTATTCTAGAAGCTTAGTTGGGACACGCTATACCGGCTTCGGTGTAGGTGGTGAATACCGTTTCTGGCTAGACAGCAACGAGCGCCCAAAGGGTTTGTATGCTGGTCCAGTAGCAAATATCGGTTTCATTGGTTCTAACAGCGACTTTATTGACAATTATACCTTGATCACTATTGGTGGTATTATTGGGTATCAATGGGTCTTCTCAGAAAACTTCACTATCGAGATAAACATCGGACCTGTCTACGGAATTGTAACAGGTGACTTTGGAGAAACTGATGTCTTTGGTGATGGTGTATTTCCTACGATTGGCTTGCTAACATTAGGTTATATCCTAAACTAGCCAAGCAGTAATACCATAAAGAACATAAGAAAAAGCCTGCCGGATAACTCCAGCAGGCTTTTTCCATGCCCTGTATATATTTTGTCATACCTTACTCAAAGGCCACCAATTCTTCCTCCTCTCCTTCTTGGCGTCGGTTTCTCCACCAAATATAGCCCATGACGCCCACTAATAAATAAGGGGTAATCAGCATATAAAGAATTCCATTATTCAGCCCTTTACCATCTGTGCCACCATTCTTCAGATTGCTTTCGGCAGACATTCTACACATCGGACATTGTGCCTCAACTTCAGGAACACTAACGAATTGCAGGCTCAAGCTTAAGGCTAGGATAGATAATATGCGAGTGATATGTTTCATATTTATTGTGATTTACTGTAAGCAATGGAACCCTAAATGAAATTAGGGATAATACGGCATAAGCATCCAGTAACAAATTGGTCCTGTGATAGCGACATAGAGCCACAACGGAAATACCCAACGTGCCATTTTACGATGCCGTTCAATCTGCCCCGTATATGCTCTTATAAAGGTAAAAAGGATAAAGGGCAATATCAAACCCGCCAAAGTAATATGCGTAATCAAAAGAATCAGATACAGTGTTCGGGTGCTCCCAACCGCCGCCGCCTCTGCTGCATCAACGATTCCATCAACATTGGCATCCCCAAACTTAATCTCTGGACTCGTAAAATGATAGGCCACGTAAGAAAGAAGGAAAAGTACTGATAGTCCCATAGCTACGTAAATAGCCTTGCGATGAGCCTCAACATTCTTCTGTTTAATGAAATAAAAGGCTGCTATCAATACTACTGCCGTAAGCGCATTAAGGCTAGCGTGAAATGGCGGTAAGAAACTGAAGTCCCAGCCATCTGGAAGGGTAATCTTAACCCTGCGCATCAATCCTACCAATAAGAGTACTACTGCTGTTACTACCCACGCAGCAACGTTTAACTTCTTAGCTAATTGTAAATTCGCTTCCATCTACTTTTCTATTTCTCTTCGTAATTCAGGTTTATCTTGCTTTTTCATGGGTAATAGTAGGGCTATGTGTTCAACGAGATCTTTCACACTTTCTTCTTTCTTTTGCGTATAGAAGTTCCTAATGTTCCCTTCTATATCTACCAATGCCATATATTCCACTGGCAGGCCATTTTCTTTCTCATAGGTCTGTACAAATTGTCCCCAACTTGCGCCAGTTAGGGGCTGAAAGGTGCATTGGGGTTCTTCTTCTAAACCAAACTTGCTTCGGAACCCTTCTAGGCCTGAAAAGGCCGTGGAATCCCAAAAGGTTATTAACTGAAAATCTTCTCGCTTATCAAACTGTTCGTATAGTTTTGCCAATAGGTCCCCTTGCTGCTCCCTTTCACTCGGGTCAGCAGCCAAAAAATTAATAACCTGCACACTAGGCGTATAATCCTCATCAGTCGAAGAACTCGCTAGCAACTTGAAATCTCCATGGTCAGTCAGCTGCCCCATTGTTGCTAGACGATAATCTAAGCCCTTCTGTAGATAATACCACGATCCGGCAGGTAAACCGACTAGTAATAGAAATAAGGCTGCAAATTGAAGTGCTTTACGCATGATAAGTTGTTTTACCCTTTTCCGGGCCCCTCATTTTCTTTCCGTACTACCTTATAACAGGAATACGTCAATATGGTTAGGGCAGAAATGTCATAATTAGATCATTTACAAAGAGGTAACCCAAAAACAAAAGAATAATTCAGGTCAAAAATGCCTTGCGCATCCGATGGCTCAGCATTCTTTTCTTGTATTTGATCTCTACGATCTTTCCAGGAACCTCCTTCTTGGAAGAATGCGATGATTGCCCAGATCAGTAATAAAGTAGGCAACAATACACTAAGAGCAAGTCCCTTCACCTCATAACGCATGTGCATGAACTCGTAGATGATAAAATATGCCTTATACAGAGATAGTACAATCAAACCTAGACCTACCAGATAAATGACAGCTTTGTACTCTTCTACACCGCTTACAATATATCCCTTACCAAACAATGATAAGCCTACCTCGACAAGGGTTACTACTCCTAACAGGATTAGGCCCTGATATACTTTCTTAATAGATTCTTCGTAGCTTAAATGTCCCATTTATATTGGATTTGAAGCAATTGCTAATTAATGATAAAATTAGATCTTAAAGTAGGTAGAATACTAGGAATACAAATACCCACACTAAATCTACAAAGTGCCAGTACAAACCGATCTTCTCTACCATCTCGTGGCCATTGTTCCGTTCAACGTACAAGCCACTAGCTGCATTGATCATAATAATGAAAAGGAACACTACACCCGAGAATACGTGGAATCCGTGGAATCCAGTGATGAAGAAGAATAAAGCACCAAATGATTTAGGCCCGAAACTCTCGTATTTCACCGTTCCAGCATCCGGTCCTTCCGTTACCTTATACTTTCTATGCAAAAAGCCTTGATTATCCACTACATGGCCTTTGTAATCTCCTGGAGCTGTCGCATCAGCACTATGTCCGTCTCCATGTCCATCACTGTGATCATCACCATGAGCTTCATCGCCACCATGTCCATCACCGTGGTCATCACCATGACCGTGGTGGCCAGCTTTGTGGATCAAATAACTCGCACCTGCTTCGAATACTTCATCCGATTCCGAACCATCATCGTTTAAGTATACTCCAGCTTCAACATGTGTTCCGAATGGATTTCGGGTCACTGTCATATGCTCAGTAGCAATCAAATTAGTCCATTCCCAAGCCTGGCAACTCAAGAATCCAATCCCACCAAGGATCGTTAGCAGCATCCAGAAAACTACTCCCTTGGTATTATTACGATGCCCTTCCTGCACTCCACGAACCATGGTCACAGAGCTAATGATCAACAAGAATGACATAACCGTAACGAAGATCAGTGGTAGTTCACTGTCTCCAAAAGGGTGCGTCTTGAATACAAAGTCAGGAACTGGCCAAGTCGGGCTACTGAAACGAAGTGCTCCATAAGCAATCAAAAAGCCAGCAAACGTAAACGCATCTGACAACAGGAAGTACCACATCATCAACTTACCATAACTCGCCTTAAAGGGTTCTTTGGCGCCAGACCATAACTCCTTATCATCGTGAACTTCGTGCTCAACTACTGTATCAGTTGTTGCCATCAGTAAAAAAGGTTTTGTTTTTTGTTTATACTCTAATGGTTACTGGATCGAGAAAAATACGATCAAATACAACCACAAAAATCCAACAAAATGCCAATAAATAAAAGTCAATTCGAATCTAAGCTTTCTTGCCGCCGTAACCTTGAATTTCAAAGTAAAGGCATGCAAAAGCGCAATGATCAAAGCAGTAATTCCTCCTATCACGTGTGCCGCATGCACTCCAGAGATCACATAAATGAAATCTCCTGATGGATTGGTCTTCAACGGTACCCCCATCTCCATCATACCCAACCAGCCTTGATATTGCATCACCACAAATCCTAAACCTAGGAGGAAGGTGACTACCAGCAGCGACTTATACAACTGCTCATTTCCCTTCAAAAAACTCTTGTAAGAAAAATGCAGTGTCAAACTGCTCGCCAGTATAATTCCAGTGCTCACGAAAAACAAAGAGGGTAATTGAAACTCTAACCAATTACCAGCTGCTTGCCGTACAATATAAGCACTAGTAAATGCTGAAAACATCATCAAAATACTGCCACAAGCTACCGCCAAGGCAAATTTCTTGGGATGTATTTTATTTCGTGTGTATTGTTGTTTTCCTACAGCCACTTCCATCTGATTAAATTTTATCAATAAACAAAAGGATCAGGGAAAATGGGATATATGCAAAGGAATAAAACATCAAACCCAAAGCCGTCTTTCGCTCAGCTTGTCGGTAGAAACGCCATGCCATAACAGCATATCCAATTCCTAGCAAGGATACCACTACAGCAGACAACAAACCACTGACACCGGAGAAATACGGCAACAAGCCCACCGGGATCAAAACAAGGGCACACAGCAAGGACTGCCACCCCATCTCTTTATCATCCATCTTCCCATCGCGCATCGGTACCAATTTATAGCCGGCTTTGCTGTAGTCTTCATTACCTAACCAACCAATCGCCCAAAAATGTGGAAATTGCCAGAAGAACTGTAAGCCAAAAAGGCATACTGCCAAAAAGCTCAAGTGTCCTTCAATCGCCACACAGCCGATCATCGTGGGGAGTGCTCCTGGAATTGCACCGATTAACACAGCAACCGGTGATATCCTCTTCATTGGTGTATATACAAAAGCGTAAAACACCAAGGATAAAGTTCCGAGAAAAGCAGCCCATGGGTTGAATAAGGCCAATAGAGAAATACCAATCATACTCATAAAACCAGCAGCCAAGACAGCTTCAGAGCTTGTCATACGACCTGCTGCAATGGGACGATTAGCGGTTCTCGTCATCAATTTATCATAATCTTTCTCCAAAGTCTGGTTTAAAGCATTGGCCGCCCCTGTCACCAGGAAGCCTCCCAAAGCCAAAAGCCCCACAGCTAGCCAAGTCCAATTGCCATTACTGGCAATCAAGAAAGCCATTACTGAGGAAAACACCACCGTAAGACTTAATCTCAACTTGACCAACATCTTGTAATCCTGAATCTTTTGCAAGAAACCCGGACTGGCCTGATGTTGTACTGCTTTTGTTGACAAGATTTGATCGATTTATTGTTCAAGGACGGTCTGCTCTGAAGAACAGACCGCCCTCTGTAATCTAATTTCTTATAGCTACTTAGTGAGCTCCCTCTGCTATCTCTTTCTCCGTCATGGGCTCAATCTGAGGGATAAACTCTCTGCCATCCTTACCATAGTCATATGGCCAGCGTTGTACAGCAGGAATTTTACCAGGCCAGTTTCCGTGACCTACCTCGATTGGAGTTGTCCATTCCAAAGTACTTGCTCCATAAGGGTTCTGAGTAGTCATCTTCTTACCTTTCCAGATACTGTAGAAGAAGTTGATCACCATCAACACCTGAAGTGCAAATACGACAATCGCTGCGATAGTGATGAATTTATTCATCGTGCTAAAGTGACGGAAAGTATCGAAGATGTCGAAACTATAGTAACGACGAGGTACACCAGCCATACCCAAGTAGTGCATTGGCCAGAAGATCGCGTAAGCACCGATCAAAGTACCCCAGAAGTGAATCTTACCTAGTGTTTCATTCATGAAACGTCCAAACATCTTAGGGAACCAGTGGTAAACACCAGCATACATACCGAAGAAAGCGGCGATACCCATTACGATGTGGAAGTGAGCTACAACGAAGTAAGTATCGTGCAACTGGATGTCAATGGCAGAGTTTCCAAGGAAGATACCGGTCAAACCACCAGAGATAAACATGGAAACAAACCCAATCGCAAACAAACTCGCTGAGTTAAATCGAACATTACCTCCATACAGCGTGGCAATCCAGTTGAACACTTTCACTGCAGAAGGTACTGCAATGATCAGTGTAAAGATCACAAAGAAGTTAGAGATAAATGGATTCACACCAGACATGAACATGTGGTGAGCCCATACGATGAAGGACAAGAAGGCAATTGCCAAGATGGAGTAAACCATCGCTTTATATCCGAAGATCGGCTTACGAGCATGTACAGATAATACCTCTGATACAATACCCATCGCAGGCAAGATGATGATGTATACCTCAGGGTGACCCAAGAACCAGAACAAGTGCTGATACAATACGGGGCTACCACCAACGTGATCCAATGCCTGACCACCGATGAAAATTTCGCTTAAGAAGAAACTTGTACCCAATCCACGATCACACATCAGCAAGAAGAAACCTGATGCCAATACTGGGAAGGAAAGGATACCGATAATTGCAGTAATAAAGAATGCCCAAATGGTCAATGGCAAACGCCACATGGTCATACCTTTAGTACGCAAGTTCAAAACGGTTGTAACGTAGTTGATACCACCAAGTAGTACCGATACTACAAATAGTACCAAACTCACCGTCCACAA
>ENA-UENX01000498-UENX01000498.1-marine-metagenome-genome-assembly--contig:-NODE-498-length-15590-cov-3.690879_pt1 | contig 15590 bp, 14 predicted proteins | sample MGYA00237875_ERZ529327 | MGnify/ENA primary metagenome ERZ529327 (study PRJEB26372, sample SAMN05368347) | marine metagenome | biome: cultured habitat; feature: ocean water; material: water; isolation... | reverse complement strand
ACCTCCTGAAGGCATGGTTTTTGTAGTGAATACACCAGCAGATATGCTAAAGTCCTGTTAATTTTAAGCAAAAAAGTGAAAAAAGCACCATTATGCCGTCAGAAAGGTAGCTGTAATGAAATTTAAAATTATTTTCACGCGTTAGAATTGGCAATTACTACTTTTCAAAAAACTGTCCAGTTGGGTTACTACAGTAGGAGGCCAACTGAACTTTGCGCTTAGATAAAAGTCAAACTTATGAGTAAATCACTCCCTATTCTCTTGCTCCTTTTATGCATGTCTATGGTCAGCTTTGGCCAGAAGTTTTACACTGTACATGTAGGCACCTTCGTCAATGCAAAATCAGCAGATTTTGATCCGATCCGAAAACTTGGTTTCGTCTACTCCTATCCAATGGATGGAGACCTTACGCAAGTTTTCCTAGGAGGCTACGATGATAAAGCCGCTGCCCAAAAGGTGGCCAACGATCTGAAGGTGCTGGACTACAATGCCTATGTAGTTGAAAAAAATCTGAAGGAGGGGAGGACAGTTACGATTATTCAGATAGCCACTCGTGCGCTTAATCGATCTATTGAATGGTCTAAATTTGAACCATTTGGTGAGCTATACGCTATTGTGGGATCTGATAAAGTGAAAATTGCTGCAGGAGTATACAGCAACGTCAACGAGGCTAAGCCTCAACTCAATAGTATCCGTAAGGCAGGCTTTAAGGACGCTTTCATAAAGAATGTGAATGATGCCCTTTTAGTTAAGCTATCAGCCTTTGAGACGCGAATCAAAAAACCATTGATTCCATTAGCTATCGGCGAAGAGCGGCCTAATCGATCCAAAGCAACTACATCGACTCCCGCTCCAACAAAGACGATCCCTTCCACCATTCCCAAAACCTATAGTAAGGTACCAGAAAGCTACGCTAAAGGTGAAGTGCAAGCTAGATCTCCATTGGGTAATACGCGCCCGAAGGCTACACCCGCTAGTTTGCCAGCTATTCGAGGAAAGGTCAAGCGTGGGTCGGTCTTAGAACTACAGAAGGTCTTGAAATCTGAAAGAACGTATAAAAGCAGTCTAGATGGATATTATGGGAAGGGAACTGCCTCTGCCTACGAAAAGGCTAAGACGCAAAACCCTCAATACCAGAAATATGAGTTGCTGTCAAATTTGATGAAGTCTACTGCTGAGGAAGAAGGGGATCAGGTCCAGTATGCCATCAACCATTTGTTGGATCAAAATAGTGCTGTATACACCCTTGAAAGATCTCAGGCGCCAATTGCTAAGGCATATAGGGCTTATCTGATGTTCAGAAAACTAGGACCTGGCGCAGAGGTCAACGGATTAATGAATACAGCCATTCGATCGGCCTATGAAGGCAAGCGTCTGGGTAACCAACCTCCTTTTGACTATAGAGCTACCTATGCTTACGAGGACCTTAACCAGCTTATTTTACATATCCACTTCATTCATGCTGCACCAGACAATAATTATGGTGCTCCGTGCTGGTTGGCTGAGGTACATCCTAGAGAAACTGCCGTGGCTCATACCGCTTTTGCCAATTATGCGGCAGGAACCTTAAAGATGGCTTCTTGCGATCAGTTTTTGAGCTGGGAAGAAATTAGAACCATGGAAACCATTGCCAAGGACTTGGATGGTCGCCAGAAGGCTGATGCCGGTCTTCTTAATGCCGCCGCCTCTCGTAGAGCCCAGCTGTTCATGGCGCCGCTTCCTTTGGATAAACGCTCGGTGGCCGAGCTAGAAAGTTGGAATAGAAGTATTTGGCAGGGATTGAATGCCTGGGCTGGAGCAGATCCATTTCACGCCGAAATCGTTACTGCTTTGAAAATCAGCTACTTTCAGTCTCAGGTCCGTCTAGAGGATTATTTTATGGATCAGGGTTTCAAAGTGGATGATGCCAAAGGCCTGGCGCTAGCTACCTTAGAAAGCCTGGTTGGGTATTACCTAGAAAGATTTATCGTTTAAGCTAAATCGTTCGATAATAAATAGTTTGGGCGGTTGATGAAGACAACTGCCGACGCAGTCGATGGTTTCATGCAAGCCATCGACTGTGTTTTTTTAGGAATCTTGTGAATGGGTAGTCCCAAAGGCAAGGTCAATGGGCCTTAGCGGATGGCCTCAAATGACATATCAAACTTACAGTCTATGGTCACGGGAGTGAAGTCATTCATTTTAAATACCACCTCCACACGATAAGCCTTTCCACTCAGTAGCGGTTTGAAATTGCGCAAAGAGGGGAGGAGCTCAATCTGAGTATAAACTCGATTGCGCATGTTATCGAGATAAAAGGCCTCATCAAAGGCATCACATTGCACAATTCCTGCAGGACAAATTCTTACTGAAATCTCATCCAGAAAATCGAAGGCAGTATTATTCAAAGCAGTTATTTGAGCACTAAAGGGGTTTATGGCCGAAATGGCCGAAGTGTCTGTATTATTCTGCTGTAGATAGAGGTCAATGCTAGTGGATTCGTTGTTGAACGCAAAGGTTGGTGCGGTGAAGGGAGATAATCCACTCGGGAGGGTGAAAGTGAAATTTGGGTATAGCATTTCGAATACACGTTCTCCTCTTTCTTTGCGACAACCAAGGAAAAGCAATAGCACTAACAATAGAGTCCCTAACTTCTTCATACGACTTTGATCAAAAAGGATGCTGGCAAAAGCCCTGCTACCTCCAGTTCCTCAGTAGGCTGCACCCGGTTTAAATAATCAAGAAATATCCAATATAGATTCAAACGCAATATTTCAATAAAATTATCTCAATCTTCTCAGATTGGACTTTTTTTAACGAATAGACTTTGTATTTTGTTGGGACAAGGACTTTAATCTGCCTAAAATTCTCCAAAACAAAAAAACTAGAATATGGGTGAACAACGAGTGCTAATTGCCAGTGATCCAAAGGTAATGCAACGCTTCGTTAAGAACTTGCTAAGAGATGTGCAAGCCTTGGAATATATGTTAGATAATGAATGGTTTGAAGATGATGTGGTGCGAATCGGCGCTGAGCAAGAAATGTGTTTGGTAGATACCCGTACCTTCAAGCCAGCCAATATCGCCACGGAAGTGCTGGAAAAAACGAAGAAGTGGGATTGGTTGGAATCAGAGTTAGCTCGCTTTAATTTGGAGACGAATATGACGCCACGTGTCTTCAAGGGAGATTGCCTGAGCCAGATGGAAGGCGAGGTAAGTGGCTATCTCGAAAAATTGCGTAAGAAACTGGGAGACTTCAATGCAGAACTAGTGTTGACGGGCATTCTGCCTACGCTACGGAAGTTCGACCTGGATATGGAAAACCTGACTCCAAAGGAACGGTACAAAGCTCTGATGGAGGCTATCAATAGCCAGTTAATCGGCAATTCCTATGAGCTACGCCTCATGGGGATCGATGAGATTTTGGTGAAGCATGATTCTCCCTTGCTAGAGGCTTGTAATACAAGTTTCCAAGTACACTTGCAAGTAGCTCCTCAGCAATTTGTTCATTACTACAATATTGCTCAGACACTAGCTGCCCCTATCATGGCTATGGCTGCCAATTCGCCGATCTTATTCGGGAAACGACTTTGGCATGAAACGCGGATAGCCTTGTTCCAGCAGGCGCTAGACATCAGGACGACCCATGATCATATGCGAGAACGTTCTCCTCGGGTAAGTTTTGGTTCCGGATGGTTGGAAGATTCTATCATGGAGATTTACAAGGAGGATATTGCTAGATTCCGCGTTTTGCTTAGTGCAGAGGTAGAGGAGAATTCTCTTGGTTTAATTCAGGACGGTAAGGTGCCTAAACTCAGAGCCTTGCAAGTACACAATTCTACGGTATACCGTTGGAACAGGCCATGTTACGGCATCAGTGATAATGGAAAACCGCATTTGAGGATCGAAAACCGCGTATTGCCGGCTGGACCTACTACTACAGATGAAATTGCAAACGCTGCCTTCTGGTTAGGTGCGATGATTGGTATGGGAGAAAAGGTCAAAGATATCCGTGATCATATCTCTTGGGAAGACGTTCGAGACAATTTTGCCAAGGCGGCACAATTTGGGATCGATACAAAGTTCACCTGGTTCAAGGATCAGAAGATATCAGCTTGTGATTTAGTTATACAGGAATTGTTGCCGATAGCTAGGAAGGGATTAGAGAAGCAGAAGGTGAAAAAGGCAGATATTGACAAATATCTTGGCATCATTGAGGCCAGGGCTAAAGGTCATATGAATGGTGCGCGCTGGCAGTTACGAGCTTACACCAAATTGAGGAAAGAGGTGAGTAGAGATGAAGCACTCAGCGTGCTGACGGCTTGTATCATCGAGAATCAGATCAAAGGAGACCCCGTTCACACCTGGGAATTACCAAAAGTCGAAGACTTGAAAGAATACAGACCGGCGAAATTGAAGATTGAAGAGTTCATGGAAACAGACCTCTTTACGGTTCAACAAGATGACCTGATTGAATTAGTGGCAGAATTAATGGATTGGAAAAAGATTCGTTACATGCCAGTAGAAGATACTAAAGGAAATCTCATTGGCTTGATCACCTCCAGGCTATTGCTGCGATATTTCACTCAAAAGAATCGCATTAATGGCAAGTCAGCTGTACATGTGAAGGATATCATGATCAAGGACCCCATCACCATCGAGCCATCTTCTACTATTTTGAGCGCTATGAAGATCATGCGCAAGAATAAGATCGGCTGCCTTCCAGTACAAAAAGATGGTGAGTTGATTGGCATCATCACGGAGATGGAATTCTTGCATATTTCTGGTCGGTTAATCGAACGTTTGGAGCGAGACGAGTAGGTTTATTTACAAGCATAACCTGAACATAATTCAATGAGAGCGGTTAATCTTCAGATTGCCACTGCCTATCCTTTGCTGCTATAAATACGGAATTTGACCTAGTTGGATTAGTATGAAATCTCTTCAGCTTTCAGCACTTTTTCTTTTGCTGGCGGTAAGTCTAATGGGGCAAGCCAATCGGCTAAAATTCGACCGCCTTAAGCCCATGCCCAAGGGTAAATATGATATGGCCTTTGCCACGGATGGGGAGGCCCTTTATCTGATAGGAGGGTCCGGGTATCGGAAAGATTTGAGTAAGCATATCTACACCTATTATGCCAAATATGATAAGTGGTTAAAGCTTCGGACGGAATTTACCTTGGAGCCACAGAAAATGAGTACGGCGGTGTATTATGCTCCTGAAAATCGGATTTACCTTTTTGGTGGGATTGGAGAGTTTGAGCCAGAAAGATCCGCTACTCGCTTTGTAGAATTTCTTATTCCAGATATCACCTATATAGATACGAAAACCAAGCGTGCAGGTACAATAGGTACAACTCAACATGAGGGAGCAAATGTCGCAGCCGCAACCTGGAAGGGGAAAATCTATTTATTTGGCGGTGCCATAGGGCATACAGACCCTGAACGTGGATTGGGGTACCTAGATGCCATGCATGAGTTTGATCCCAGGAACGGAAGCTGGCGTACCTTGCCACCCATGCCACAACCCAAGGAAACGCAAGGATGTATCATCAATAATGTGTTATACACCTTTGGAGGCTACAATGGAGCCTCCATCAATGATATTTTGACATTTGATCTCCGTGACATGAAGTGGGAGATTAAAGGCCGATTACCGAGGCCAGTTTCTGGTCATGTCGTGGTGGCTTGGAAGCAGTACGCGATCCTAGTAGGAGATAGAAGGCAGACGAATTATCTGGCCATTTACAATACGGAAACGGCGGAGATTAAAGAGTTCAAAACCAATATTAAAGGGCATTCTAGAGGGGCCTGCGTGATCAAGGACAAACTGTATGTATTCGGAGGATTACTCTACACAGAGAAGAACTCTACGAGAGAGGCTTTGTTCGAACTTGATTTAGGATTCTTGAATCAGGGAGGGCTATAAAGGCTAGTAAGTGGCTACCAACTCTTTTAGTTCATTCAGGTATTTTTGCTTTCTACCCGCACGCCTTCTGATGTTGGTGGGCGTAAGAAATTGATGCTTTTCTAAGAAACTAACTTGGATACGGTTCCAATCTTTTTCGTTATCCAATACTTCATAAGCTTTTAGTTCCTCAAATAACGTATCGCCGATATCGTAAAAGTCATCACGGCCCAAATAATCCAGGTCAGCATCACAAATAATCTTCTCTAGGAAATTCTTTGGCGTCTGCGGAATCTTGGTGGCCATGATCATACCACAAATCATATCGATCTGACTGGCAGTATAACCATAATGAGGTAAGTGCTTCTTAACGAGAGTACAACCTAATTCCTCGTGGTCTAGATTACCAATGGTAAAACCCGAATCGTGGAATAAAGCAGCGGTTTTGAGTAAAAGGGTATGGTAGGGAGAGACCTTTTCTAGATAACACAGTTCATCGGTGGTGTACAGCACATCCAAGGTGTGATGAATTCCGTGGTAAGTCAGCTGATCCGAAAGTTCGTATTGCAATTTGTCCAGAATGAAGGCCTTTGCTCCGTGATAATTCATAAATACCTTTTTAGTAATCTCTGTGTATTGTGACGTTATAAATCCGTTGAGTCACAAATGCTTAAATGAACACGAGGGGTCTGCAAGGTGGAGAAAAACAATTTAGGGTAATTGCTATTTATAATTATATGAGCTTTGGGGCTAAAGGTTGCGATGGCAAACCCTAAATATCAGTTTTCTCTCTGCTACTATAGGGTCTTATGTATTATGTTGGGGATCGATATGTAAACGTAAAATGACCCCCTGAAGTATATTTGGTTGTGCAAAGTTAAAGATTTATTAACAAGCTGTCAAGGGGTGGGGAAGAACTAAGGGAGCGTCCCGATTAGAAATAGAGTTTTAGTTTCTTCAAATCGGGACGCAGAAGGGGAGGAAATTTATTCGCTCAATAATTTCACACCGTCAGCCATGAACTTAAGTTCGACTTTCGGATCAGTAATAGCTGCGATTTCTTCAGCGGATTTACCAGCATCTTCAGCTAGGTGTCTCAACTCATCCACTGGAGTTACTTCACGGTAAGCTTTACCTTTCATAATTACTTGGCGACCAGCAATATCTTTAGGCACAAAGAAGCCATAGTCTTTAAACTTGACCATCATCTCTTCTGCATTCGCTTGTTCGCTTGTAATATTCATCCAGCAACCTTTGTTTTGGCAGACAGCCTCCACTTTAGCCTGCACAGTTGCCATCACAGAATCTGCTTCACTCATCTTGCTCAGCAGGTCGTCGTAGCTTACTATATCATTTGCCGTGAAGGCGGCACCAAACTCATTGGGGTTATTAGTTGTTTCCTCTGTAGCTGTTTCTTCCTTTGCTGTCTCCTCGCTCGCATCTTCTGTTGCGGCATTATTGCAGGCAAAAAGAGTTAAGGCAATAAGTAGAAGAAAAAGTCTTGACAATTGCACCATTTTTGTATTCTTTTGGTTAAAATTCTGGAATAGGATTCAATTTGAGCACAAATTTAAGGAATCCATTTCAAAGGTGTTCAAGCGGCTTTACATTTCATATATTTAGTAGTGATTTTGAGGCAATTGGTAAAGCCAGGACAAAAGCCTAAAAATTTTCTTAAAACATTTCTAGGAAACAATATATGTGTACAAAAAAAGGTTATTTGTCTGTTGATTTTATACGCAAATAACCTTAAGCTCTACCTATAGATATCACCGTTACACGAAACTCTTTGTTAAAGCTAGGATTATCTAATGGAGGCAGCGACACTCCACTAAAAAACACTACAACATGAAGGAGCTTGTGATCGTGATGGCGGTTCTCCTTACCCCCACTCTTTTCTTTGCCCAAGATTGTATTAAAGGAAACTGTAAAGATGGCTACGGAACCTGCGTTTACCCCGGAGGTGCTAAGTACATCGGTGATTTCAAGGGCGGAAAGATTCACGGTAAAGGTATCTTCTACTATCAGAACGGAGACAAATACATTGGCAATTGGACAAACCAGAGCCGACAAGGGACGGGGCGATTGGTCTTCACCAATAAAGACGAGTATTTTGGTGAGTTCAGCAATAACCAGATGGGGCCAGTCGGGAAAATAACCTATGCCAATGGAAATATATATGAGGGGCAATGGAAGAACAACAAGCCTAGTGGTAAGGGTGTATTCCATTTCGTTAATGAGGATCGTTATGAGGGGCAATTTATCAATGGTCTTTTTGATGGGCAAGGGACTATGTATTACTCTGATGGATCTACCTATAAGGGCGAATGGACTAAAAATAAACGCCATGGCCAGGGCTTGATGACTTTTGATGATGGGGAACGGGTTGGCGGCCAATGGGAAGATGATCAGTACTTGGCAGACTGGGGACGATTGGCTTACAATGGCGATACTACCTACCTACGAAACTGTAACAAGATTCATTGTGCCAGTGGAAAGGGAAAGTTTACTTACAATGATGGCTCCAAATATGTGGGTGATTTCCGCGCGGGCGTTCCGGAAGGGATGGGTACGATCTATTACATCAGCGGAGATCGCTACGAAGGAGCGTGGAAGCAACATGCGCCCCATGGAAAAGGTGTAATGCACTATGTGAATGGGAAAGCAGTTGGCGCTATTTGGGATTTTGGTCGGCCAGTCAAGAAATTATTTGTTAAAAATGAACGGGTAAGTCAAGGCCCCGTATCCATAGATCGTAACCAAGAAGTAAAAATCTGGGCTGTAATTATTGGTGCGGCTCGATATTCTCACATGCCCGCCTTACGTTACACCGACGATGATGCTTATCAGATTTATGCCTTCCTTAAAAGTCCTGAAGGTGGAGCACTGCCAGACAGCCAGCTAAAACTGTTGATTGACGAAGATGCTACTCGTGGAAATATTCTACATGCCATGCGGTCTATCTTTTTACGTGCGGATCAAAATGATGTGGTATTGTTCTATTTTTCTGGACATGGTTTGCAAGGGTCATTTCTACCTGTCGATTACGATGGATACAATAACCTGCTGAAGCACGAGGAAATCAATAATCTGTTGAAAGCAAGTAAAGCCAAACACAAACTTGTCATAGCTGATGCTTGCCATTCGGGAAGTTTGTTGGCAGCAAAGACCACTGTGCAAAACGCATTGCAGAAATACTATGCGGCTTTCGAGGACACGCAAGGTGGAACGGCTTTGATGATGTCCTCTAAAGGGGAAGAGTACTCTTTGGAAGATGGCGGCCTTCGCTCGGGAATCTTCAGTCACTTCTTAGTGAGAGGCTTAAAAGGGGAGGCTGACCGAGATAGAGATCGTATAATTAATGTGACAGAGTTATTCAATTTTGTCTATCAAAACGTTCGTTCCTATACTGGCAACGTACAAACTCCTACGCTAACAGGCCGTTTTGATCAATTGATGCCCGTCGCAGTTATTCGATAGAAACCGATAAAAGTAGTAAGCCATATCAAGTCTTTGGAGGGAGCATTAGGGAATACTTGAGAAATAAATTTAAATTGTCTTGTTGATTTATTAAAGAAATTTATATATTTGAGCCAGACGAAGTATTTCCTAATGCTCCCCCCGAATTCTGGGTAATAAATATACACCACATTGGTCTCACCTATTTGAATCATTCTTATTCGTTTTACGTATATTTAGGGGCGTACTAGCTGTAAATGCTTTGCAGTCAATCGGAGACAAAGCTCTTGCTAATCGTTGATCTCCACAGCTTTAGTTTAACTCACAATTTAGTACATCTGAGGTCTTCCTCAGCACATAATGTCATCCTGTGTCCCATGAAGAAAACGAATTTACTGCTTTTGGTATGTCTATTCTTGTCTACCTTCCTTTCTGCTCAATGTATTTCAGGTGATTGTAATAATGGTAAGGGTATATACTTGTTCCCTGGAGGTTCAAAGTATATCGGGGAATTTAAGCGAGGCGATATCCAAGGTTTAGGAAGCTTTTACTATACGAATGGAGGAACTTATAGAGGAGAATGGTTTAAGGGGAAACAAGAAGGAAAAGGAATAAAAACGCTTGCCGATGGGACTCGCCTGGAAGGAGTATGGAAAGGTGGAAGATTAATCCAAGAAAAAGAGGTCGGTAGTTTCCTCACTGCTAGTAATCAATTGCAAGAAAGCGGTTGTATTAGTGGGAATTGCAACGCTGGCCAAGGCGTTTACATTCATCCTAACGGATCGGTATATATCGGCACCTTTAAGGATGGTGAAATCAGCGGAACGGGCGTTTGCCATTATCCTGATGGGAGTAAGTATCAAGGGTCTTGGTATCATCGCTATCCCGATGGCAAAGGCACAAAGTGGTACGCGGATGGAACCAATAGAACAGGCTATTGGAAGAGAGGGCAACCTGTAGATAAGTATGGTCAATATGCACCACTAAAAGGAAAGAATGATGTAGTGAGCGAATATACCGTGCAGTCTGGATGTCTTAGAGGAGACTGTGAAAATGGTCGAGGAGTATTTGCCTATCCAGATGGCAGCCGTTATGAAGGCTTTTTTGTTACCAATAAACCCCAAGGCACTGGTGTATTTTACTATCCGAACGGGGATCGTTACGTTGGACAATTCAAACAAGGATATCGGCATGGCCAGGGCAAGCTTCATCATGCTCAAGGAAAAGTCACGTCTGGTGTCTGGAAAGAAGGGGAGTTTCTGAGTGCCGCCCCCACCGGTAATAATAGTCGATATGGCTGTATTGAAGGGGATTGTTTGAATGGCTATGGTTCCTACGTCTTCCGAGATGGAGCTCGATATGAGGGAACCTTCAAGAATGAGTTGCCTCATGGCAGAGGAATAGTTGTTTACCAGAATGGTGAAAGATATGAAGGAGAGATGGCTAACGCAGCTTTTAACGGCTATGGCACCTTATTCATGCAAGACGGCCTGAAGGCGAGTGGTTACTGGAAGGACGGAACCTTCATTGGGAATCAATCTCCGTACGAGAAACCCGGCTTACGTCAATCGCCGGCCTACTTTAGCGAACCGGCAAAACCTGATGTAAAGGTGTGGGCGGTGATCGTTGGAGTTTCTTCCTATGATCATATGCCCGTATTGAAGTACCCTGATGATGATGCTTATCGGATCTATGCTTTTTTGAAGAGCCCTGAAGGCGGGGCTTTGGATGATGAGCAAATCCGAATTTTGATAGATGAAGATGCGACGAAATTGAAAATCACGCAGACGATGCGTGAGGTGTTTTGGAAGGCAGGTCCGAATGACCTCGTGTTCTTGTACTTCTCGGGACATGGTTTGAAAGGTGCCTTCTTGCCGATTGATTTTGACGGAGCTTCTAATAAATTGTATCATGAAGAGGTCAATGCCATCTTGAGCAAGAGCAAAGCAAAATTAAAGCTATGTATCGCTGATGCTTGTCACTCTGGAAGCCTACTGGCCATGCGCGATGGTAAATATCCTTCCGCCTTACATGCCTATTACGAGTCTTTGGCTCGAAGTCAACCTGGCACGGCTCTGATCATGTCTTCCAAATCGGATGAAACTTCTTTGGAATCTAGTGGTCTTCGCCAGGGCGTTTTTAGTCACTTCTTGATTCGAGGATTGAAAGGGGAGGCGGACAATGATCAAAATAAAGTAATCACTATTCAGGAGTTGTTCGATTTCGTATACAGTAGAGTTCGAAGCTATACAGGTAATCGCCAATCACCGGTAATCCAAGGGAGTTATCCCAAGTTGATGCCCGTAGCTGTGACCCGCTAGTTTTTCCATATAAAATATAGTTTTCGCTGCATTTGTTGGTAACGAAAAAATCTTTACCTTTGCAGCCGCTTTGGAGAAGCACTCGCCCCAATGGGTAGTGCTTCTTCACATTTGTTTAATTAAAAGTATGTCTGATCCATGAAAAATTATGAAGTTACCTTCATTGTAGACCCAGTGCTGTCGGGGGACGAGATCAAAGCGACAGCTCAGACATATGTCGATCAAATTAAAAAAGAAGGTTTCGAAATCATCCATGTAGATGAGATGGGCCTTCGCACTTTAGCTTATCCAATTAACCGAAGAAATTCTGGTGTATACTTCACCGTTGAATTTCAAGGTCCAAATGGTGAGTTGATCGACAAGTTGGAACTGGCTCTACGAAGAGATGAGCGCATCATGCGCTTCTTATGCATCAAACTGGACAAGTATGGTGTAAAGTACAACGAAGACAAGAGAAACGGATTGATTGGTAAAGTGAAGAAGAAGGAGAAGAAAAGCCGCGATAATCGTGGTGGCAGAGGTGGCAGAGGTGGCAACCAAAGAAGAGGCGGTGGTCCTAGATCACAATCTCGAGATGGTGGACCATCTAGAAATGCTCCTGCTAGAGAAAAAGAGGCGCCAGCTAAGGCTGAAGCTCCTGCTCCTACTCCTGCTCCCGAACCTGCAGCACCTGCTAAAGCAGAGAAAGAGGAAGAGTAGTATTGTTTTACCAACAAAATCTAAAAGATCATGGCTTCTAGAGACGATATAAAGTTCTTAAGTAATCCTAAGATCGGGCAGAAACGTCAGAAGTACTGCCGATTCAAAAAGTTTGGGATCAAGCACATCGATTACAGAGATCCCGATTTCTTGCTTCAATTTGTAAATGGCCAAGGAAAAATTCTTCCTCGCCGAATCACTGGAAACTCTTTGAAGTACCAGCGTAAAGTGGCAACGGCTATTAAAAGAGCACGACACTTAGCTATGCTTCCGTACGTGACCGATATGTTGAAGTAATTGTTGACCTTTTAATTTTCTTGTCATGGATATTATTTTGCTCCAAGATATTGATAAGGTAGGCGACAAGCACACCATCGTTACGGTTAAAGATGGATACGGTCGCAATTACCTCATCCCACAAGGTATGGCCATCATTGCTAATGATACCAACCGTCGTCGTCTTAATGAGTTGATGCGAATTGAGGAAGCTCAAGAGGCGAAGAAACTTTCTGTTTACCAAGATATTGCTGCTAAGATCGGAGACCAAGTGTTGAAGATTGGTGCTAAAGCTGGTACCAGCGGTAAAATCTTCGGTAGTGTTACCAATGTACAGTTGGCTATGGCACTCAACGAGCAATTCGAAGTTGAGGTTGATCGTAGAAAAATTGTAATTCCTGAAGAAGTAAAAGAATTGGGAACTTACAAAGCTGTATTGAACCTACACAAGGAAGTTCAACCAGAAATTTCTTTCGAAGTTATCGCCGAGTAAGGAGATAATTCGAGACCATAAAAAAGCCGTCAACTTCTTCTGAGGTTGACGGCTTTCTTATTTGAGGCATAGTACGCCAGACAGCCATAGAATTAAAAATCGCAAAGATGACTGTTTTGTTTCAGCCACTTTTCCTTTTCCTTATAAGACGGCATAACTCCCTCCACCAAGCTCCAAAATCGCTTGGAATGATTCATTTCCTTGGTGTGTGCCAATTCATGGATGATCACGTAGTCGATTACCGGCTGGGGGGCGAAGAGCAATCGTGTGGAAAGGTTTATGTTGCCACTCGAAGAGCAGCTGCCCCAATTCGATCGATTGTACTTCAATCTAATCTGCTTGATATCCGACTGAAAGTAAGCGCGATTAAGCGCATGAACTCGCTCACTTATTTCAGGGAAGAAATCCTGACCAATTACTCGACTAAGGAGGCTCTTAACGCTTTTGGTTAGTGCCAATCCTTGTTGATGTTCACTTAGCTTCAATTCAATAACTACCCCTTTGACTTTTGCACTATGGGTTTTGCGGTCACCTTGAGTAACGGATAGTTCGTAGATTCTTTGTCCTACCTGTAAGGTATCTCCAGTTTGATAGGATTTGGGCTGATACTGCTGGGCTAAGTCCGCACGCTTATCCAATTGCTTTTGTACCCATTGAATGAACTGCTCTGTATATCTAATCTTTTCGGAGGAGGAAAGATGCACCGGGAGACGCAATATAGCCCCTCTCTTGCCCATCGAATACCGGACATTGGATCTCCTTTCTTGGTAGATCTTTGCCGGAATCCTTGCATCGGCGTGCTGTATACTTATGTCTTCTACTATTGCTTTTTTTCTCATAGAGACATTCCTGTGATCTTTCCTCCTTCCAAATGATTATTGTTTTGCTGTAAAGGCCTGCATCGTTGCTACGAGCGTTTCTACACCTTCTCTTGGCATGGCATTATAGATAGAAGCTCTAAAACCACCCACAGATCGGTGCCCTTTCACGCCAATACAACCCGCAGCGGCACAGTCCGCAAGAAATTGTTCAGCTAGCTCCTCTTTTCCTTCAGCCATTACAAAGGTGGCATTCATTAAAGAACGATCTTCTTCTGCCGCTACTCCCTTGAACAATGGGTTATTATCAATTTCATCATATAGTAGCTTGGCTTTGTCCTCATTCTTTTTCGCCATTGACGCCAATCCACCATTGGCTTTTAACCATCGTAGGGTAAGCATACTTACATAGATGGGGAATACTGGAGGTGTATTGAAAGAGGAATTCTTCTGAACATGTGTATTGTAGTTCAGCATGGTTGGCATTTCGCGTTGCGTCATTTCCAAGAAATCCTTGCGAATAATGGCAAGCGTTACACCTGCAGGTCCTAGATTCTTTTGTGCACCGGCGTAAATAATACCGAAGCGTGACGCATCAATCGGACGGCTGAAGATATCAGAAGACATGTCACAAACTAAAGGAACACTGGTTTCAGGAAAGTCATGTGTTTGGGTTCCAAAAATCGTGTTATTTCCAGTGACGTGCAAATAAGTAAGGTCACTAGGAATTTCATAGCCTTTAGGAATGTAACTGTAATTCTTGTCCTTTGATGAAGCTAAGACTTCGATCTGGCCAAAAGCTTTAGCCTCTTTAATGGCTTTAGTTGACCAGCTACCTGTATCTACATAACCCGCCTTTTTGTCAGCGTTTAATAGATTGTGGGCTACCGTAAAGAATTGTGTACTGGCACCACCTGTTAGAAAGAGAACTGAAAAGTCATCGGAAAGGCCCAAAAGTTCTCGAGTTAGGCTTTGTGCTTCATCCAATATGGCAACGACTTCTTTACTACGATGCGAGATTTCCAATAGGGAAAGACCAATTCCTTCGAAATCAACTACTGCTTTTGCAGCTTCTGCCATAACGCTGGCTGGTAATATTGCAGGACCAGCGTAAAAGTTGTGCTTTTTCATGTTACTTGTATTTAAAGAGATAGTCGGGAATGGGCTATTTCCCTCCTTGGGATTAATTTTTTTGAAGGTAGAAAGGCGGTCTTATTTTGGCCCTGCAAAAATGTGATTTTTTTAAAGACAATAAAAGACTCCAACTTAAATTGATGATTAAATTCTGCAAAAGAAATGAGATGAATAGCGGAAGCGATTGATGCTAAAGGACTTGTGAATTTGACGAAAGATTTTTTAGAAAAAAAGGAAATAAAGTCTTGAAAATTAAAAAAGGCTTCTATATATTTGCAGCCGCTTTGAAAGAAAGCGTTCACCGAAGTAAATTCGGAATTGAAAGTTCAAAAGGTCTAACCGCAAAATTTTAGCTTTTTTTAGTGAAAAATAAATGCCAAAAAGTTTTGCAGATTTAAATGGCCGTTGTATCTTTGCATTCCCTTAGCTAATGAGCGATGAGGGAACAACAATTTGAAAGATTTATTCTTTAAGATATCTGATCGAAATAAACGGCTTGACAGC
>ENA-UENX01000495-UENX01000495.1-marine-metagenome-genome-assembly--contig:-NODE-495-length-15662-cov-3.352166_pt1 | contig 15662 bp, 13 predicted proteins | sample MGYA00237875_ERZ529327 | MGnify/ENA primary metagenome ERZ529327 (study PRJEB26372, sample SAMN05368347) | marine metagenome | biome: cultured habitat; feature: ocean water; material: water; isolation... | reverse complement strand
AAAATACCTTGAATGGCTCCCATTAAGGTACCTCTTTCCCCAGTCAAGTCACTGTATACCTCTTTCTTGAAGGTGGTTTCAAATAGATATCCAGAACCTACACCAATACCTAGTGCTACAACTCGTTCAAAGGCACGTCCGGTAGCATCTTGGAAGATAGCATAGCTAGAGTTCAAGCCTCTACCCGCCAAGAACATACGACGAAGACTAGTTCCTGAACCTTTAGGTGCTACTAAGATTACGTCCACATCAGCTGGTGGAATGATTCCGGTGCGATCTTTATACGTGATTCCAAAGCCGTGTGAGAAATACAGGGCTTTTCCAGGAGTCAAGTGTTTCTTGATCATTGGCCACTGGGAAATCTGAGCTGCATCAGACAACAAGTATTGAACAATGCTTGCTTTTTGGACAGCTTCTTCAATGCTGAACAAGGTTTCGCCTGGTACCCATCCATCAGCTACGGCTTTGTCCCAAGAGGCGGAAGGTGAACGTTGACCGATGATCACATTAAAACCGTTGTCTCTCAAATTCAAAGACTGACCGGGTCCCTGTACACCATAACCGATAATGGCAATAGTTTCATCTTTTAAGGTCTCAAGTGCTTTTTCCAAAGGAAATTCATCGCGGGTCACTACATTCTCTTCAACCCCTCCGAAATTTAATTTAGCCATGATAAAGAATTTTGAATGCCAGCAATTCTATATTACCAGCTGGAGGCTAAGCTCCCATTGATCAATTTTCGATTTAGATTAAAGTCCCAGTCGGGAACAATTAAGGGCGAATATACAGCCTATAAGAGCGATCTCCGCCACAGAGATAATTCTTTAATTATAAACGATTTGAGAATGGAGGAAAGCAGTATCGCGCCCCCCTGGTTAGGATGGTCGGCAAAAATAGGTAATAGTTTAAGAATAGAAAAATATTAGTTGGATATTTTTCTAAGGCTTGAACTTGTTGGCGATCAAGTCGGTTGTCCTACGAAAAGTAGATACTCCCACAGGCCGAGATAGGCCTTTTTGCTTTCATTGTGTTGTGGTATACAATTCTTTTCTAGATAGGCCTGTAAGTGACTATCCATTCGAACATGGTGGTTGCCCATGTGATTCTTAAACCATTGGAAATGGGAATCGTGAAAATCTACGACTGCGATATACCCACCTGGTTTAAGATCCAATTTTGCCTGATCAAGGAGAGAGGACCATTGCGGATTTATCATGGTGAGTGAATAGGAGAATAGAATAATGTCCATCTCCCCAGGAAAATTGACTCCTTCTGGTCCATATGGGGCTTCTACAAAGTCCATTCGTTCCAGATTAGTTTTATTGTTCTGGCGGGCGATCATCAGCATATTTGCTGATACGTCTACTCCTGTAAAAGTGGCCTTGGGAAAGTATTTGGCCATCCTTTGCAAATTGAAGCCAGTGCCACAGCCTACTTCCAGGATTTTCAATTTGCTTTGTTGGTTAACAGGAAGCAAGTCTGCAATTTTTTTCCGTCCAAAGAGGAAGCTCCATCTAGTGAGGTCATAAATTTTAGACTGCCATTGGTAGTATTGTTGGATGGTTTTGGCTTGTTGACCTGCGTCCTTGGTGAAAGTGGGCTGGGACATATAGTGTAAGTTGAAAACTCGGAGCGTTTTAAAACGATTACTTTACGATGCCAAGATACACACTGGCATAGGTTCCAACGCGATCTTCGCGATGGGTTTTTTGCGTTAATTCTTGCTCGAAGAAGAGTCTTTCTTTGACGAAATCTGGGAAGAAACTAACTTCTTGCGCCGCAGAACGGAGAAGAATTCGGGTTCCGGGCCGGCTATTTTGAAGGATTAGTCTCCATTCTTCTTCCAAAGCTGGAATGTTGTTGTCTGCTAGCCAATCTTGGTGGTCCAGCATTATATAGTGACTATATTGACCTGGATTTTCTTTTAGGAAATCAGTGATAGTCTGCGTATGTGTTCGGATACGATATATGTTCTTGCGTAGCGTATCGAAATTTTCTTCCTTTAGATAGGCAGGCGAGCAATCCTTGGTGTAATGACCATGGAAATACAAATGATAGAAGTAGTTGTCATTCATGGGGATTTCTGTGCAGATATGACGCAGGCATTCCAAAATAAAGCCGGTAGCCCCCTTCTCATATTCATTGACGAAGAGTTCTTGTTGACTCCTAGGTACACCTAGCAAGCACATGCTAAGATGGCGGTTAACCATCCATTGTAGCGGTTTGTTGACCAACTTTGATTCTATGCTATCGTAGATCTTTTTTTGTTCTTCTATGGAGGTGGCATGGAAAAGCTGACCAAACTGTCGGTGCACGTTTTTGCGACGCTTGAAGTATTGATGCGCTAGCCAAGCGAATGTTCCAGACGTACCATAGAAGTAGAATGATTTTCTAAGCCCTCTGCCGCTAAAGAAACTGAGATTCTTATCCCAGTATTGTTGTGCATATTTGGGTAGATGTTTCCTCAGTTTAGCAGTGTACAGGTAATCTGCACCTTCATGCACACCCTGTCCAAATAGCTTAAACAAATCTCGAAACTCACCCGCTTGGAAGGCGGCTTTTTTTAACTCCATCAAGGCATTTTGCCGAGGATTGACATCAATGGTATGAATGGCAGCTGGGGTATCTATTAAGTAAGCCAAAGCATTACAACCTGCGCTGGTGATCATGACTACTTCGCTGTCGTCCTGCAATTGCAGCAACTCTCGATCACAACGGGGATCTTCCCAACAGGTATTATATACAAGGTTTCTTGTGTGGACTTGTTTGAAAAGCCAGTCTTTGAGTTGCAACTTATTTTTGACCATAACTAAATCTTCGTTTTGGAATGGTGGCTAAAATAAATCGCCGGGCTGCCCCGAGCTGCACATTCTATTTTATCAAATTGCTAAGTTTCTGTTAACTACTCAGTCCTTTTGTAAATTCTGAGGTCACCTAGGAAGGTTTCGTAGGTGCCAAATAGGTGCTTGAATAGTAATCTTTCAGGAAAGGGATGTTTGGTGGGAAAGCTCTCCAATAGCTCAAAGGAGGTTGAATCAGTAAGTAAATCCTGATAAAAGCGGCATAGTTCTTCGCTGGCACAATTGTAGACTTCTTCGCAGCAGTTGGGGACCTTAAAAGGAGTGGTAAAGTATTTCGTGTAGCGACCGTAGTAAGTTTCATGGACTACCAGGATATCGGCTTCTTCTGGTCTCGAGGCCTTAGGCTCGGGCATTCCGGGAATCTTTGCATAGGTGGAGTAGTAGCCCTTCAACTCAGGTTCGAGCGACTCCAACAAAGCAAGAGCCTTATACCTAGTGTCACTCCAAAAGTTGGCCTGCCCAAAGATGGCTATTCCTATTGTATAAACCAGGATTAGAGCAATGAGGAGTAGCTTCTTCTGATGCTTGAGCTTTAAGTATTTAATGATATACCAAGCCGCTGTTATAGCTAGAAAAGGCAGAAAAATATTAGCTCGGCGAATAAATGGCGTATCCAAGAACCATCGTACCCCAAACTCCAAGGAGACGAAGAAAAATAGGAATAGCCAAAGAGAATGACTTTTGAAAGTATTGGTGATTTGACGTAAAAGTCCGCCCATACCCAGCAGTCCGGCTATAACTACCCACAGGCTTGTTCCGCCGATCAAGGCAAGTAAGTACAATATTGGATTATGAATCCAATGATTGTCCAGCGGGATCGCATTTTGATTGAAGCTTTGTGCCACCTGAAAGGAATAAACGAAGTCCGCCCAACTGAATGCAAACCCATGAATGATCGGAAAGAAAAGGAGTGCCACGGTTCCGATTCTAAAGGATCGTAAGAATAGGGAGGAAAAGCTGATCAGCCCTTGTCTCCAACTAACTAGTAAAATTATACCCAGGAGAAAAAAGGGTAGGAAATCGAACTTGAGCCCAAAGGCCAGCGCCAGGGAAGCTCCCAGCATTATTTCCAATTGGGCGGGACGTTCCGATGTTCTTTTTCCAGTGAGATGATAATAGTAACGGAACAGGAGTAGTATACTTAAATGGGCCCAAAACAGATAAGCAGAAGACGGCAAAGCATAATGAGAATAGGTAATGTGCAGATCGAAAACGGCAAAAAAGGCAGCAGCTAGTAATCCGACGGTCGAATTATCAAAAATCAAATTACCCAGGAGAAAGACGCAGTAAATAAGGAGTATGCCATAAAAAGTAGAAAGGAATCTTCCGAGCAAGGCATGCTTTGTAAGGTAAGAGACTTCAAAACCTAGCTTTTCTGATAGGAATATAAGTCCACCCAGCTGAAACCCATAGGCTCTAGTGTTCCAAAACCTGTAAGGAAGATCTTGACCTGCCTCGCCACCCCAATGATGGACATAATCAGCCGCTAAGGCAATATGCTGAAACTCATCCGGTTCCAAAACTACGCCATCTGAGCGATCAATATTACCCCAAAATATGCCTGGAATCCTGAGGGCTAATCCGATCAGGAGAATCAGGCCCAGATAAATATGAAGCCGCTGCATTAACCTTCAGTCGAAAATAGGCTAGCCGATTTGCGTTTGCAATATTCGTAGGTATCGACTTGTGCTCTGTGAACGGCTTCTCCCTTGCCAGCTTTCTTATACGGATTATCCTGCTTAGCATTAATGATCCGAGCTTTCGAATTATCAGCTAATTGCAGGTCGATGATTTCACGGATTTCTGTGAAGAGATCTTCATCATTGATGGGGAAGGCCACTTCAACTCTACGATAGAGGTTGCGAGTCATCCAGTCAGCGGAAGCCACATACATTTTTTCCTGCCCGCCGTTTCCAAAGATATACACCCGGGCGTGTTCCAGAAATCGATCTACTATACTGATGACTTCGATGTTATCACTCAGTCCTTTTACACCAGGTCGTAGACAGCAAATGCCCCTAATGATTAACTTGATCTTGACACCGGCTTGACTAGCAGCATACAGGCGATCAATCATGAGACTATTTTCCAAGCTGTTCATCTTCAAGACCATGTATGCTTCCTTACCAGTTTGAGCTAGATCAATCTCTTGCTGAATGAATTCCTCGAATTTCTGACGGAGCGTGAAGGGGGCTACCAATATATGTTTGGTGTTGGGAACCAGCACCTTTCTTTCCAGTAGGTCAAATACTTGGTTGACTTCTTTACCTAACTTTTGCTTCGCGGTTAATAGGGCGTGGTCACAGTATATCCTGGCCGTTTTTTCATTGAAGTTACCAGTACCCAAATAGGCATAGTGTCTTCGTTTTTCGCCCTCCATACGATCTATCAAAAGCAACTTCGTGTGTACCTTTATTCCTGGATAGCTATAGAATACCTTTGCCCCTGCTTTTTCCAATTCTTTTCCCCAAAACAGATTCGATGCTTCATCAAATCTAGCTTTAGCTTCGATAAATGCTACAACTTCTTTTCCTTGTTCACAGGCTTCCATTAAGGCCGTTACAACCGCAGATTTTGAGGCAACCCGATACAAAGTGGCCTTGATGGTAACCACATCAGGATCAAGTGCAGCCTCGTGAATCAGGGCTGGGACATAATCGTACTTGTGGTATGGGAAATGCAGTAATTGATCCTTCTCCCTAATTACTTCCAAAAGAGAATCCGCTCCCTCAAAGACGGGATGGGGAAGTGGCGGCAAGGCCGGGTAATGTAGCGCTGAATTATTGGTGGGGTCAGGAAATCCAAAGAAGTCATTGAAGTTGTGATATCTGGCACCAGGAATAAGGTCGTTTTTGCTGAGTTTAAACAGCTTTTTCATACGTTGCAATACCTCAGTGGGCATACTACTATCATAAAGAAAACGAGTAGGCAGGCCAACATTCCGTTCATCCAAGCCTTGTTTGATCTTTTCCAGTAGATCACCAGCATATTCGTCCTCTATATACATCTCAGCATCCCGAGACATTTTGATTGCATGTATGCTTTCTACCGGAAGATCAAACCATTCCTGGCAGTGATTTCGAATTACATCGTCCAGAAAAGTGATGTGATACGGGGCTCCTGCGCTAGGGAAGGTGATAAATCGACTTAACTCCTGGCTAGGAATCTCAATTAAGCCTAACTTTTCCTCCTCCTTAAAACTAACAATAAAGTAGAGGTGCTTATTCTTCAAAAAAGGCGCTTCTTCACCGGATTCAATGTAGCTGGGATGGACCAGAGGGTAGACTTTTTCGAAGAAGTACTGTCGAGAAAAAGCCTGATGTTCAGGTAAAAAATCTTCTTGTTGAATCAAGTGTATTCCCAATCTCTCCAGGGAAGGAAGGATATCTGATCTAAAAACTTGACCGAAAGTTTCTTGCTGTTCCTGTACAATTTTTCGGATCTGTTTTAGCTCTTTTTTGGGCTTGACCTTCAACGCCTTTCTAGTCGGTTTCCTCAATTCTTTGAAACTTCTCAAGGACGCAACCCGCACGCGGAAGAATTCATCTAAGTTAGAACTATATATGGCTAAGAACTTCAAGCGTTCCAAGATCGGAACGCTGAAATCCTGTGCTTCTTGCAATACTCTGTGATTAAATGACAACCAGCTAATATCCCTGCTGACGTATTTGGAAATATCTTTCTCTTTCTCCATTGTCTTCGTTTTGGACCACGAAAACTAGGGCTTTAGCCTGGTAAAGCAATATTTTTATTGTTAATTCGATGTTAATTTTAAGACTGCTTGATGTTAGCTTAAAAATTGGTTGGGCAACCATAGCCTTTGTTGCCAAAGGAACCAACTTCTCCTAGATTGAAGGATAAGGTAACCATGCCGAAATAATACCAATCACTAAATCTTCCTCCACGGCGATAGACTACATCAGCATCATCAGGGTCTGCAATAAGAGGGTTGCTTAATCGAGCAGCTAACTCGCCATTGCCTTCGAAGATGTCTAAGTAATTGATTTCATTGCCACTGACATCGTCGAGGTAATCAGTGAACAATCTACGACCTACAAATTCAAAACCAATTGTAATTCGATTGCTAAAGATAAACTTCAACCCACCGCCAACTGGAACAGCAGCCTGCGCCAGTCGATATGGCTCTTCATAACCAGGCAAGCCTTGACCCTCAGTACCAATAGGTTGTAAATCAATGAATTCTCCATCCAGTTCTGTTTCGGGGTTGAAATAGTAAACGGCGACTCCTCCGGTAATGTAAGGCACAATCTGGATGCCGTTTTCATCTCCAATCCGAACAAAGTTATATTCCCCAGTTAAGGCAATATCTGTAATGGCCGTACGGAAACTTAAGCCGCGAACACCATCTCTATCTCTGACTAGGGAATCATCTCCCGTCAGTTCCCCTTGAGTGATACCCACCCGTAAGGAAAAAGGTTTACTGATGTTGAAACGGCCAAATAGGCCATAGGCAGGGTTAAGCTCCTGGAAGTATACTCCAAATTCTTCTGGTGATAGGTCGCCACTGTATAAGGAGGTTCCACCAGCAAGACCAAGCTCTGCAAATTGTGCGGAAGAAAAGGAATAAGTAAAAAATAGAACGACAGCTAATAGGAGGGGCTTTTTCATAGAAATGAGATTATGGTGTGAATTATGAAAGTTGACAATTTGCATTAAAATACGCAACTATTCCACATAGGGTTACTGTAGCCGCTTTAAAATTAGGATTTTTAACAGGTTTCTGTGCTGGCTGTTAAACGATTACATTAATCAGACCGTTTTTAAGGCAAGAATTACTTTTTTTGCAGAATTATTGTCTATTGTCCGAAAACGTAGAGCTTGTTGAAAATTTATTCAAACTGAGAATCAGCAATTTAGTGTATTAGTTAACAGTCAATAATGGAACTTCGTGGATTAAATGACGAGATTAACCGGATGATATTTGCTAAAGTGTTGGTTTTCAAAGTAGAATTCAAACATGTTCTTTAAAGCTAAGCGAAAATATGGGGATGCGAAGAGGCCGAAATCAAGGCGATAAGGAGCCCGTAAAGTTAAGTAAGGATAAGCTAAGGAGGGCACTACATATATTCCAATATGTTCTGCCGTATAAATGGGCATTTATCTTTGGAATGATCTTTTTATCTGCTGGCAGTTTGATTTTCTTGGGAATTATGAAGGTTCCTGGAGAGATTTTTAATGTGATTTCTGGAGAATCTTCTTACGGTCTAAGCTTAAATCAGCTGTTTGTGGTCATCATCGGTTTGCTGGCCTTGCAGAGTTTGCTTTCCTACTTCAGGGTACAATTATTTGCTGTCGTTAGCGAAAAAAGTATGGCCTTGCTAAGGAAAGAGTTATATCAAAAGATGATTTCGCTTTCCATCACCTTTTTTGAGGTAAGACGGGTGGGGGAACTCACTAGCCGAATTACCAATGATGTCACGCAAGTTCAAGGTGTGGTGTCCGTTACCTTGGCGGAATTTATTCGTCAGATCATCATCCTGATAGGAGGCGTTTTTATTATTGTCTTTACCATGCCTCGTCTGGCCCTGATCATACTGGCTACCTTCCCTGTAGTTGTGGTAGGAGCTATGTTTTTTGGTCGTTATCTACGAAAGCTGATGCGAGAAAGGCAGGATCAGCTGGCCCAAACTAATGTTGTAGTAGAGGAGACCATGCAAAGCATTCAAACCGTGAAAGCCTATACCAATGAATGGTATGAGCTCAAGCGATATGTCAAGAACTTGAATGAAGCAGTCCGGGTTTCATTACGTGCAGCCCATGTGAGAGGGCTTTTTGCCTCCTTTGTGATTTTGGTCATGTTTGGTGCCTTATTCTTCATTATGTGGAAGGCAGCGCAAATGGTACAAGCCGGAGATCTGCCTAAAGGCGGGCTGGTGGATTTCGTAGTGTTTACTGGAATCATTGGTGGAGCTATCGCAAGTTTAGGTAATTTCTATACCGCTATTGTGTCAGCTGTTGGCGCTACGGAACGAATCTTAGAAATTCTAGACATGGATGGAGAATTAGAGGTGGACGTAGAGCGTAGGGCTTCATCTCTGAAGCTTCACGGGGAAGTCGAGTATCGAAATGTACACTTTTCATATCCGACGAGGAAAGATATTCAGGTACTGAAAGACGTGAATTTTGTCATTGAGCCCGGAAAGAAGATTGCATTGGTTGGCGCAAGTGGTTCCGGTAAATCGACTATCGTACAACTGTTGTTGCGATTTTATGATCTGGATGATGGACATATCTTTGTAGATGGGAAAGAAATTGCCGAATATAATATCTTGGATTATCGGCAGGAAATGGCGATAGTGCCACAGGAGGTGTTACTTTTCGGAGGGACTATAAAGGAAAACATCTTGTATGGCAAGCCAGATGCTAGCTCAGAAGAGGTGGAGGAAGCTGCAAAAATGGCCAATGCTTGGGAGTTTATCAATGGGTTCCCGGAAGGTCTGGAGACCATAGTTGGGGAAAGAGGTGTGAAGTTGTCGGGAGGGCAGCGTCAACGGATTGCCATAGCCCGCGCCATTCTCAAGGACCCAGCCATCCTTTTGCTAGATGAAGCCACGTCCTCTCTAGATGCCGAATCTGAAAAAGTAGTGCAAGATGCGCTCAATCAGTTGATGGAAGGCCGGACCTCGATCATCATTGCTCACCGCTTATCCACTATTAGGGATGTAGATCAAATTTATGTGATTGAAGACGGCCGTATTGTTGAACAAGGCACTCATGCCGAACTTTCAATAATGGAGGAAGGCGCCTACAATGCCTTAGCGAAACTACAATTCGAATCTGCAGAGTAAGGACATGAAAATAGAAAGCAAAGTATCCTTAAAAGAATATAATAGTTTTCAGATCAATGCGGAAGCGGAGACCCTAGTTCGCGTCAAAGATGTCTCTGATGCTCAATTCATTATTGAACAATTCAGGAATAGGCCTAAATTCGTATTAGGTGGCGGAAGCAATTGTCTTCTAGTAAATGATTCCATCTCCAATTTGATTATAAAGAATGAAATTGAGGGGATTGAGGTGTTAAATCAGGAAAGTTGCCTGACCACAATTAAGGTGGGAGGAGGAGAGAATTGGCATCAATTGGTGCTTTGGTGTGTTGAAAGAAACCTAGGTGGAATTGAAAATTTGTCTCTGATTCCAGGAACGGTCGGAGCGGCACCGATACAGAACATCGGGGCCTATGGCGTAGAACTTAAGGATGTATTTAAGGAGTTGGAGGCCGTAAATTTGGAAACAGGAGAGATACTGCGATTCAATAAAGAAGAATGCCAATTTGGCTACCGATCCAGTATTTTTAAGACAGAACTCAAGGGGAAAGTTCTCATTACCCACGTATATCTTACCCTTAAGCATTGCGAACATACCATAAACACAAGCTACGGAGCCATTAATGGGTACCTAGAGAAGCAGGGAATACAGGAGCCAACCATAAAGGATGTAAGTGAAGCTGTTGTTGCTATTCGTAACTCAAAGTTGCCTAATCCTCAGGAGATGGGAAACGCTGGAAGCTTTTTTAAGAACCCTGAGATACCGAAAGACCAATTCGAGGACCTAAAAGAGCAATTTCCTAATATTGTACATTACCCAGGGTCCAATGGATTGATTAAGGTCCCAGCGGGTTGGCTGATTGATCAATGTGGCTGGAAAGGGAAGCGGTGTGGAGAAGTGGGATGTTACGCACAGCAAGCTTTGGTGATTGTAAATTACGGTGAGGCTACTGGACAAGAAATCTTGGAGCATGCCCAGCGGGTATCTGCTTCAGTGTTCGATACTTTTGGTATACAGCTTACTCCTGAGGTTAATATAATTAGGGCATGAGTAAAAAGAAAACGAATGCGTTGCGTTTACTGGATCAACTAGGTATGTCCTATGAGCTACTCACTTATGATTACGATCCAGAACATCAGAGTTTAGAAAAAGTAGCAGGTGAAAATCAATTGGACCCAGGACAAATCTTTAAAACACTTGTCTGCAAGGGGGATAAGACTGGGCCCATAGTGGCCGTTTTGCCCGCAAATAAACATCTCAACCTTAAGCGGTTGGCGCAGAATAGTGGTAATAAGAAGGCTGCTATGGTGCCAATGAAAGCTCTCCAAGGGTTGACGGGCTACATCAGAGGAGGATGCTCTCCCCTCGGCATGAAAAAGAAACTGCCCACCTATATCGCTTTTGAGGCAAAGCAGGTGGCAAAGATGTTTGTGAATGCCGGTCAACGTGGCTTCCTATTCGGAATTTCACCGGAGCAATTGATTGTAGCAGCAGAGGCTGAATGGGCAGACGTCGCTGAAGCAATGCCCACTTGAATAGATCTCGTATGACCAAACTATATGAACTGCCCGGTCCGCGTTCCCTACAGCTGTCCCTTTATCCAATCCATAGCCTCCTTCGTTGAAGCAAAAGTCTGATTCGCTTCTTGCAATTCTGTAGCGCCATGACTGGTAGTTACTGCGAGGGTGTACATACCTGCGGCATTAGCTGACTTGATGCCAGCTACTGAATCTTCAATAGCAACCGCTTTTCCTGGATCGATACCAATATTATTCGCAGCTAGCAGATAGGGATCAGGCTTGGGTTTTAAGTTAGGCATTACATGATCGGCATGCACTATGCTGCGGAAGAGGTGGGAAATCGGTTGCGCGGAAAATACGGCCTCTACATCGGTGGCACTACTAGAGGTAGCTAAAGCAATAGGCAGTTTACTGCTGAAAAAGGTTAAGCCTTCCAGGACCCCAGGGAAAAGTTGTAAGTCTTTTGCTACCAGCGCATAGTAGGCTTCTCTTTTTAATCTTTGCAGTTCCGGGACTTCTAATGCTAGCCCATGGTTGGCAATAACGTATTCAGCTAGGAGCCGATCAGATTTACCAATCCATTGCTCGAACCATTCCCAATCGAAGCTTAATCCTCGCGCTTTCAATACCTCGAGCCAGGCCTGTCCATGCAAAGGCTCGGAGTCTACTAAGGTGCCATCTAAATCAAATACGATCCCTTCAATCTCCATTTTTTCCGCAAAGAAACATATTCCCTGTAGATAATCGCTACATTAGGAGATTAAATGAAGGTAAAATTGAACACCACTAATCTAGCAAACGGTATGAACAAAACACTGCTCCTGCTAATAGTAAGCGGCTTGTGCTTGTGCGGCTGCCAAGAGTCTCCAGAACAACAAGGTAAAGAAGAAGTTTTAATCATGGGCGGAGGGCTAATGGGAAGTTCCACAGCCTGGCAATTGTCCAAACAAGGGTTCCTGGTTCGGCTTATTGAAAAACAGGATTCCATTTACACAGAAGGTTCGAGCTACGGCGAGGCTAGGATTGCGCGCAGCAACAATAGAGGAAATGATATTTGGTCTTATTTGCACAATCGATCCGTAAAGGAGGTACAAGAATTGATTGACTTTCTGAACAAAGGAGAGGTAGAGCCTTCCCATGCCATGGAAGATATATATACTACTTCACCGGTGACCTATGTAGGAAGAATCGGTATTTATGATCGATTAATGGCTTCTTTACAAAGACAAGAGGTAAAGTATGATATTGCAGCTACTCCCAAAGAAGGCCAGGAACTATATGATGTTATTTTACCGGATAGTGTATTGATGCAGCGAGAGTACAATTTACATTCAGGCACCATCAATCCGCGGGCATTGATTGAAAAGTTGCACAAGGCGATTAGGAAGAATGGTGGGCAGGTGGATTATGGAACAAAAATACAGAACCTAAAATACGATACTGCGTCGCAGGTTTACCAATTGAGTGTGGTGAAGAACGGAAAGACACAGTCCATAATTGCTCAAAAGGTAGTTTCTGCTTTGGGACCCTATACAAGTACTCTTTTGCGCGATGTAGCTCCCTATTTTGACACTTTGATCTCTCCACAACGTGTCTTTTTGGCTTTTTTTCGAGTAGATCCTAAGGTTTACCAAAGCCTGTCTGAAGAGCAACAACAGAAGTTGCGGCAATTTTATCCAGTAATCAATAGTTCCAAAGGTACCAGGGCGGGTAGCTTCTTTTCCATGATTGAATATGATGATTCAGCAGGGAATCCTATCATTAAGATTGGGGGACATTTCCAGCGATCTGATATCGAAAACCTAGACCAGGTCTGGCAGAAAGAACTTGATCAAACAGAAATAGATTGGAGTCTTAGCAGTACCGCCCGCTACTTTCAGATGCTAGATTTGCCCATTAAAGAAGAGGATATCCAATGGGTGAAGGGGTATTCCTGTGTATACTCTCTGACTGCCACAGAGGTCCCAATTGTTAGCCCAATTATTGGCCCTGATCGCACGCCTAAGACCGACTTTGTGGTGTTGGGGGGAATGTCAGGGGTCGGAGCGAAAGGGGCTATGAGTTATGGCCTCATTGCCGCCGACTTGTTGACGAATCGAGAAGAGCAAGACAGCATGTACACCGTAGTCAAAAAAGCCCTAGGTTTTGAAAGATTATTGCAAGACGTATATTAATGGGATAATCTTATCTTGGCGAACCAAATAGTAAGATTATTCTATGCTAACAGGATTAGAAAGTTTTCAGGTCCAAGTGGAGGTACCTGTACAATGGGGCGATATGGATGCCGCTGGACATGTCAATAATGTTATCTATCTCAGATGGTGTGAATCGGCAAGGATTACCTACTTTGAGAAGATTGATATCGACCTTAGCTTTAGGGATGGCGTTGGACCTATTCTAGGTTGGCAGGATTGCAAGTACATTTTTCCAATGACTTACCCAGATCGAGCTTTAATCGGTATTAAAGTCGAGGAAATTCGAGAAGACCGGTTTTTGATGCTCGCTCATATTTATAGCCAAAAACATGAACGCCTGGCCATCATCAGTAAGCAAGCCATCGTCCCGTATGATTATGGCCAATTAGCTAAAGCTCCCATTCCCGAGAACTGGCTGACCAACATCAAAGCGGTAGAAGGTTGGGCATAAGTACGTAAATAGCACTATTATAAAAGCAAAAAATGGGAGGACTGAATACAATCCCTTAAATTTGTTTACGCGGGCTAAAGCTTTCGCATCGATATTAAAACACAACGAAATGAAAAATCAAAACAAGACAAGAAGAACTTTTCTTAAAACGTCAGCCGTTGGCGCCTTGGGCCTGAGCTTGCCTTTGTCGGCCAAGAGCTACAACCGCATCATTGGGGCAAATGAACGGGTCAACTTTGCGGTAGCCGGCATCAACGGGCGTGGCAATGCACATATTCGTGCCATTAATGCCTGTAAAGACGCCGAAGTCACATACCTATGTGATGTGGACACCCGGACTTATGCTAAGTCCAAAAAGCTAATGAACAAACTGGGAATGGATACGAAGATCGGAGAAGAAAACGATTTTCGTAAGATCCTTGAAGATAAGGATGTTGATGCGGTAAGTATCGCAACGCCTGATCACCTCCATGCTGCTCAAGGAATATGGGCTTTAGCTGCTGGCAAGCACGTTTATGTAGAAAAGCCTTGTAGTCACAATCCCAAGGAAGGAGAACTTTTAGTTCAAGCTCAGCGGAAGTATGGCAAGATTTGTCAAATGGGTAATCAGCAGCGTTCTGCACCTACCTCCCAAATGGCTGTCCAAGATATCAAGGATGGCTTGATTGGTGAGGTCTATTATGGCAAAGCTTGGTACTCCAATAAGCGGGGACCTATCGGTAGAGGAAAGATTGACGCAATTCCAGAATGGTTAGATTGGGATCTCTGGCAAGGCGTAGCGCCAAGAAGAACCTTCAAAGATATCTATGTGCACTACAACTGGCACTGGTTCTGGCATTGGGGTACCGGTGAGGTGAATAACAATGGTGCGCATGAAATTGACGTTTGCCGCTGGGCTTTGGGAGTAGATTATCCAGTTCGAGTGATTTCAGCGGGTGGCCGTTTCAATTATGAGGACGATTGGGAGTTTTATGATACGCAGAACGTGACTTTTGAATTTGAAGGTGGCAAGATGATCACTTGGGAAGGTCGTAGTTGCAATACTTTACCACACTACAATAGAGGTAGAGGGTCTACTATTCACGGTTCGGAAGGTTCCATGATGTTGGATAGAAATATCTATGTTGCCTATGATAAGAATGGTAAGGTAATTAAAGAGGTAAAAGAAAAAGAGGTGAGCGCTACTACCAACACCGTCGGGGTAGGTGGCTTGGATGTCTATCATATGGATAATTTCCTGGGTGCCATTCGCGAAGGAAAAGCCCAGAATTCTCCAATTGATGAAGGACACAAAAGTGTTCTACTTTGCCACTTAGGAAATATGGCTCAAGAAACGGGCAAAGCGCTTGAAATCGACCCTAATACAGGACAAGTACTCAACAGTAAGAAGGCCATGAGAATGTGGGGTAGAGAGTATGAGCCAGGTTGGGAACTCAAAGTATAATCAAGAATTTGATTAAGAATAAAGCTTAAATATCAAGAATCTTGGTATGTGAGAAGGTGGAGCAGAATCCTCTGTTCCACTTTCTAATTTTTCTCCACTTATATACATTTCTAAAGTTTTTCATGAGAATATTTCGTAAAGGAGCTGTTGCTCTCCTTGAACATGAGGGGCAGTGGTATCAGTCCAAACAATTGTGGAATGATCTGATCAGGCAGCCCCATCTGTATAAGCGACTCAAGTCGCAGTTATCTTTGTGGCGCCAAATTGATTTCCCTGATCTTACGGATATAGATGCGCCAATCGGAGAACAAGAGGTGTGGGCCTCTGGAGTAACTTATTTGCGCTCCAAGGCCGCTAGGATGGAAGAGTCTAAAGATGCCGGAGGTGGGGATTTCTACGATAGAG
>ENA-UENX01000494-UENX01000494.1-marine-metagenome-genome-assembly--contig:-NODE-494-length-15692-cov-3.584712_pt1 | contig 15692 bp, 10 predicted proteins | sample MGYA00237875_ERZ529327 | MGnify/ENA primary metagenome ERZ529327 (study PRJEB26372, sample SAMN05368347) | marine metagenome | biome: cultured habitat; feature: ocean water; material: water; isolation... | reverse complement strand
TTAACCTATTTCACCTAGGTGAAATAGGTTAAAAATGCCAACAATTGCACAATGTAAACATTTTCAATCATTTGAACCTTTTAGACAGTTTGTATCACAGGCAGAATATCCTAAAAATAAATCATTTAGCTAATAAATGTGCCCTAGGGCATATTGGATCACATAGGGAAACCTAGATATACTTGCTATAAAAGGGTGAAATTGTCAAACTAGATTCTATTTTTGCAAATAGGTCAACATGTAAAACCAGGTCAATATATTTAGCCTCGATCAACAAGTATATCTATGACCTCTTGTTTAGACTAGTGGAAAAATTCAATATAGAGCATCAAGTTAGTATAGAACATCTAATAGTAACAATAGAACATTTAGCATCAATAACCACTATACTCTATTTTGAATACAAGATCGAATATTGATAAAATTATTACTTGGTTAAATTTATTATATTTTGAATATATTCATGCTAGGCGGCAAATGCATCAGAGGTAACATAGTCCATAAATAATCTATATTTGAACTTTTCTAAATTTTTGCTCAATAGTAAATAGCTAGACAAGCTATAAAATGTTAGATATCTCACCTTTTTTTAAAATATCAAAAATACTTTCTATAATAAATTGCTTATCTATTTCAAAATGATTAAATTTGTAATCAATAATGGATAGTATATCATTTTATACTATTTTATCTAGTAAACATTAACATAAAATATATACTTGGTAAACTAGATAAAAATGGTTTAATTTTTCACCTATATGTATAGGGTTTTATATAGAAAAAATATTGGCTATGCATTATTTATTAAATATATAAACAAGGTCAGCTTTAAAACATAGCGTACATGGCACACATTATTACAATGGCTAATCATAAAGGTGGAGTGGGGAAGACCTCTTCTGTGCAGAATATCGGTGCAGGTCTGGCAAGAGCTGGTCAACGCGTTCTACTAATTGATTTTGATCCTCAAGCCAATCTCTCTGATGGATTCGGATACCGCGATCTAGAATTTGGCATTTTTGAGGCCATGTTAGGAGAAATCGAAGTACCCATCGTTGAGCTTCAAGAAAACCTGAGTCTAATACCTTCTAATATCGGCTTAGCTGGTGCTGAGATGTACTTTAGTACTTACACGGCGCGCGAACGCATTTTGGGCAAAAAAGTGATCGATAAGGTGAAGGACAACTTCGATTTTATCATCATCGATTCACCTCCTTCCTTAGGTTTGCTAACCATTAACGCATTCACTGCCTCGCAAAGCATCTTTATCCCTTTAGATGCAGAATACTTTAGCATGCGAGGATTGGACAATCTGCAAGAACTGATCGATCGAGTCCAGGAGGATCTTAATCCCTCGTTGCAGATTGCCGGCGTCTTTTTCACCAAATACGATAATAGAATGGTGATCAAGAGCAATGTGCGTAAGGTCATCCGAGCCCAATTCGAAGAAAAGGTATTCGACACACATATTCGAAACAATATTGCAGTTGCCGAAGCACAAGCTCAGGGGATGGATGTATTTAGCTACGATCCAAAGTGTAATGGTGCGGTTGATTACCAAAAACTAACGAAAGAAGTCCTAGTCCGCTATGATCTGGTTCCAGCCGAATCTAGCAAATAGGGTAGGGGATAACAGAATTCGAACTTACTGAACTATAAGATCATGAAAGAGGCCCTAGGCGCCCTATGATCAAGTACTTTATATAAATCCATATGTTATGGCTAAAAAGAATTTCACGGATAGCCTTATAGGTAACAACCGATCTAAAAAGTTAGATATGCTCGTATCTAAACCCGCCGTTGAGGTCAAGGAAGAACCAGCACCTGCTGCTACGCCTGCTCGGGAGCAGACGGCTAAGAAAGCGACGCCAGCCAAATCCGTAGACAAACCCAAGACCGCAAAGGCAGAGAAAGTAACCGCTACCACACCAGCTACTAAAGAGTCAGCGCCCAAAAAGAGAGGGAGAAAGAAAAAGGACATTGAGCGGGATTCATTTTTCTACACTGTTGAAAAGGAGTTTCTATTCCAGATCAAGGCTGCCGCCTTTTGGGATCGGAGGGACATCTCTGAATTTATTTCTCGAGCCATCAAGTACTATATGGATGAAGAGATGGGAGAAAGTGAAATGCGTCGTGCAGTCCGCGAATTCAAGAGCAGATTGGCAGAACAAGAGTAGAAACACTGAATCCTATCATCGCCAGTGGTATCCTAGGTAAAAGGTATCATACGGAAAGAGGTATCTACTTAATTATCAATGATATAGGTAACAGAACGCTGAACTGATCCAGTCAAAATTTAGTGAATGGCAAAGCAGAAAATTAGGGTAGAAGGACAGGTGATCACTATCTACGATCAGGATGGAAACGACTTCATATCCCTTACCGATATTGCGAAGCAAGTAAATGAGCGTTCCGACATTGTCATATCCAACTGGTTGCGAAACCGTAATACAGTGGAGTTTCTTGGTGTCTGGGAGCAATTAAATAATCCGAACTTTAATACCATCGAATTCGATGGTATTAGAAGTCAGACCGGCTTGAATACCTTTTTTCTGTCTGCCAAACAATGGATTACCTCCACCAAAGCTATCGGCATGAAGTCCAAGGCTGGCCGATATGGGGGGACTTTCGCACATACCGATATCGCCTTTGAGTTTTGTTCCTTTATTAGTCCGGTTTTCAAGCTTTATCTCGTCAAAGAATTTCAACGCCTCAAGGAAGAAGAGGCAAAGAGCTTGAACCTCGAATGGAACGTAAAACGACTCATGTCTAAGGCTAACTACAAAATTCTGACAGAAGCCGTTCGCGAACATCTTATCCCACCTCGACTTCAATACACCAAAAAAGAAGGACCCTATTTCGCCTCCGAAGCAGATTTGATCAACTTGGCTCTATTTGGAATTACGGCCAAGGAATGGCGGTTACAAAACCCAGATAAGAAGGGCAACATGAGAGATCATGCTACGCAAGAACAATTGCTAGTCCTTTCTAACTTGCAAAGCCTAAATGCCAAATTAATGAAATGGGGATGCGACCAAGAGCAACGCCTCCAAATCTTAAACGAATCAGCCATTGAGGAAATGAGCATTCTGGTTTCTTCCAATTCTTTAAAGGCATTGCCTCCTAGCCCTCCTAAGCTTAAAGGGAAATAGCGCTGGCACAACTCAAAATATCAATAGTGTACCCTTTGTGGGCATTTCTTTTCTTTTTTCGCGCAACTTTTTTCTTTTCTTTTAAATGCTTGTATTTAAAGGTGATCTGCTTAAAATAGATTTTTATAAAATCACCTGCCCATCTTTAGCTATTTAAAAACTTAGGTTTTTATAAGGTTTATACTTTATATAATTAGACCTGCCTTAACTGATTCATAATCAAGATCTTACAAGGAAATGAGTGTACCCCTTGTGGGGCTTATGTGTCCCTTAGGCGGGCATTTGGTGTTCTTGAGGTGGGCGAAACGTGTACCTCTCAAGGGTGAAGGGCGTACTTGGTGTGGGGGATTCGTGTAGGTGGAGTGGGTGAATGGTGTACTGAATGTGGAAGCTATTGTGTCTCTTTTGGGGGCTAAATTCATTGATGTGTACCCTCCTTTTCAATAGGCTGAAAACCAGCACTTTAATCGTGTACGTTTTGAGGGAAAGTGGAAAGTAGCATCTGTATCGTGTACTGAATGTGGGTGTTTTTTGCTGATCGTGTACCCCTTGTGGGGCATTTTGCTACTTTATGTGTCCTTGGTGTGGGAGTTTTGATTTCAATAACTCGATGCATTTGTTCTTATTGTGTCCTTGATGTGGGAGTTTGTTAAGTGCTCATTTACAGTCATTTAGGATGGGTAAGATAGTAGGATTAATGAAGCTATATTGCACAATAAGACCGCTTGACCTAGTATTCTGCCTCCGTTGGCACCTGAATTTTGGTAATCCAGCGCCTTTTTATCGGTATGAACCCGGGAAACCAAGACATCTACCATCTCTCACGTGTCCCTGGTGTGGGTTGTATGCTATTGATTTTCAATGATGTATACTTGATGTGGGTTTCGAGCGTACCTAGTGTGGGCCTACTTCGCAAATTGTGTACTTTTTTTCTTGCCTTGGTACACATATGTACTTAAATTCGCCTCATTCATGGATCTTTTGCTTGTTTAATGCTTTTCAAGGATGCTAATCATCCCAGGCTATGATCATGCCAAGGTTCATTTTCCCTATGCCTAATTACAATACTGATACTAATGCTGGGGAACCCTAACTATTAGGAAGCCTCAAACACACAAGATGGTACAAGAAAAAAACACCCAAGTTGCGGCGATTGCGAATCAGTTTATTCAGCACGCTCGTTACAAGCTCACACCTCGGGAGATGAAGCTCATCCTGCATATGGCTTCGCTTATCAAACCTGAAGACTCAGATTTTGAAACATATCTGGTGCCGGTCAAAGATATTGAAACGGTATTAAAAGCCGATGGGGGTAAAAAACACGGATCCTTCTACGAACGTTTGGACGACCTGCTAGACAGCGTGACCAGTAAAAAGATTACCTTCCCAACGGACTTTGTACTCGAAGGTACTCGTCTGCGAGGTCATATCAATTGGGTGGCTGGTGCGGTACCGAAGTATAGTGAAGAAGGTGTTCTTTGTGTGGAGTTTGGCTTCTCGCCACAGATGAAGCCTTTCCTGCTAGGGCTTAAGGAAAGATTTACTCGATTCGAATTAATTGAGGTTGCCAGGATGAAGAGTAGCTTTTCCATCCGGATATTCCAGATGTGCAAGGCGTACTATTATGAAAATGTACGGCATGGCCGCAATGTAATGAAAGTAGGCGTATTGGAATTGAAGGAAAGGCTCGGTATCAAAGACAAATATCCCGATTTCCGGAATTTTCGCCGAAAGGTCTTGGACGTAGCCAAGGAGGAGATCAATGAGAAAACGCGTTTGCAGGTCAACTTGGAATTTGGCAGAAAGGGCAGAAAGATCACCCAAGTACATTTCGAAATCAACGAGAAATCTGGCCAATTACTCGATATGGCGGCAGATACGGCGGTTACCACGCGTAGCCGTAAGTCAACTAAGACTAAGAGCAGTGGTGGGTTTTTATCAAGGATCGATACGCTGACAGAAGCCCAACGACGAGCTTTTAATCACCTATCAGAGTATGGAGTGAATATGGCCGTGGTGTTAGATGAGGTGCTTCCTATGATTAAAGGTAGTGAATTAGATGGTTATGAAGACTTCTTCGTGACCTATATGTTGGCTTTTTTCGAGAAAAAGACCAATCGTACTAGCTCGAAAGACAAAATCAAGGCTTTTGTGCAATGGATCCGGAATAGACGCTTTGAAGAGCCAGGTCTATACGCGAGTTTGATGGAACAGGTAATTGCCAGAAAAAAGCAGTTGAACGAGGAAGAACGCGGAAACCGGGAAAGAGCAAGAAAAATGACCGCCCAGGAATTCCGCAAGCTCTTGGCTAGCGAAAAGAATATCGGCAAGCACCCATTAGGTGAGCCTACCTACTCCGTCAAAAACAAGCTATCTGCCAACCGTAGAAAGTCCGGCCCTAAGGAAGTGAAGGAACTCTTTGAAGAGGGCCAGACACCTAAGGATGAATTTAATCTTTCGCACTTCAGGAAACAGCATCCGAAGATCTACCGCAAAATTCTTCAGGAGCGTGTCGATGCGCTGGCTGACCTGAAGGAATCCTCTAATTTCGACCAACTGTTACAAAGTAGCGTTACTGCTTATTGCGAACAATGGTGGAAACAACAGGAAGGGTAGGGGAGAGGTCCTACAAGATATTCCTGGCGATAGGTAATTTTCGAATACCATTCGAAATAGCAAAGCAGCTGATCAAGACGATCGGAGCTAAGATCACGAACTTCGTGGTGGGGCTAATAGCCACGTTCCGGATGGCTAAGGAAAGTGCTACGAGGATTAGGCTGTGAAATATGTAGACCGTATAAGCACTCGCAGAAAGGTTCTTTTGTAGGGCACTTTGGGTATTCCTCTTCTCGCGATACCATGAAAACAGGCCGATGATAATGCCGATACCGACAACTTCTTCCCACAGGCTGTAGGCAAAAGACTGCCAGGTCAATCCTCCCATAAAGATGTCGACACCATTCGTTAAGGCTCCGCCAAAATAAAATACGGCCGGAAAAAGCAGCACCAGAAAGACCCAAACAGCCCGCATCCATAGTTTAGCATCTGCCGGTGAAATTTGATCTAACCAATTGTTTCTGGAGGCAACAAAACCTACACAGAATAGCACAATATATTGCGTGAAGTGTGCCAACTGAAATCCAAAGGGATCTAGGGTTTCTCCCACTGGAATCTTGATACGAACGATAAAAGAAATGAGGGTTATAAAAAGTACTCCTAGGATTATTCGGCGATTACTGGGCAGAGGAGCAGTAGTTCGTAAGAAGGGCAGCTTAATGAATTGACCTCCAATGACCGTCACGAGCGTAAAAAGTAACAAGGCTGCCACGAACCAAATTGGACCGAAGGTCAACCACTGCTGCGTTCGGAAGAATTCAGCTACAGAAAGTTCCATGTCAAATTGGTACCGAACTTTTAAGTACATAATCACTGGGGAGAGAATAAGGATGTAAAATAACAATGGGATACCCAGTCTTTTAAGCTTATCGCGCACCACCTGATTCGCTGACTTCCGCCGAAGTGATTTCTCTAAGAAGTAGGCAGAGATCAAAAAGAACATTCCCATAAAGAAGGATTGATTGGTGGCAACAAAAAGCGTCAATATCAAATTGGTAATCGGATTAGAATTGGGTTCGACATAGTACCAAAGCCCTGGTCCACCTGCATAGGTGATAGCGAGATGGTGTAGGACAACAAGGGCTGTCAATAAGATTCGAATATTGTCGATGTAATACTTTCTGTTCATGACGCGATTTATGACTTTGATTGATAAGCACAAATCTACACACTGCCCACTTTCAATGCCTACTGATTGTAAAAAAGACTGATTGATTTCGAAATCGATGAGGATTTCTGGGGCTCAACTGAAATTTTTCAGCCGCTGCCCCTGGACTTAGCTCTTGGAGTTCAGAAATCGAAGGTAATTATTAAGCAATCCTCTAATTTGCTCAGCCGCAACCGGATTGGCAGAATGTACGGCAAAGGACAGGTTGGAAAGATCTAGGCCAGAATCATATACCAACCACTTGGCAACAGCATATCCATCAGGTGCTAGTTCTCCACTGACCAGTAATCCTAGGTCATTGTCAAAACTTATAAAGTCAGGAAGTCCGTGCTTTTGAATGTATTTGATGAACGCCTCATAGGTACGTACTACCACGAACTCATCCATCCTCGCATTGGGATAGACCATTTCCACGGTCCGAACGTCATCTAGGAATAGTTTCATCTAAGGTGATTTTAGATTCCTTATCGACAATGATAAGTTTTCTTTTCTATTGACCCTTGGTGGAATCCAAAAAATTCAAAGGCACCTAAACTAAAAGAGCACACCAAAGATAACTCTGGCATGCTCCCAACGTCTATATTAACTCTCTTTATTCCATCCGACCTGGCCGATGCGCTGCTGTAAAAGCAGGAGCCTCCGCCAATTGTCGGCGATGATCTAGAAGCTGTTGTAGGGCTTCTTCGTAATAGTGTAAGGCGGGTTTTACTGGTAGTTCCTTCGCCAGATGGTAGGCGTGCAGATTCCGGGCATCAGTCATCACTCGCTTGAGGTCAGACCCCGTTAGGCTTTCAGCTTGACGGGCAAAGCGCGTTGCTTCTTCAGGAGTCAATGGAAGCTTTTGTCCTTGCAATTGAGCTTTCACGATTCTGGTTCGCGCCTCCAGGTCTGGCAATTTGGTCTCTAACCAGAGTTCCACCCGACCACTACGAATTAGCGCAGGGGGGAGGCTGCCAATGTTCATGGCAGTAAGCATAATCGTGACCTGTTCGTTGCTTTTGGATTCTAAGCCATCCAGAATGGTTAATAGATACCGGTACAGTCCCGTTTCGGTAGCATTCTCAAATAGAAGATCACAATCGTCTATGAAAAGAATACTAGGTGCATTTGCCTTTGCTTGGGCAAATATCCGCTGTATTTCATAATAGAACTGTTGCGTTCCGCTAATAACTGTGCCGTCAAGTAGAAAGAACTTACTGCCCAAGCGATGTGCCAACGCTCTCCCAATGGTCGTTTTCCCAGTTCCTGGAGGACCGTATAGGAGCACCCCTCGTTTGGGGCTAATGTTGTGTTCCTCGATGAGATCATCACGCTCCATGGGGACGATCAAATTGATCTCCAATTGGCGGCGTACCTCATCGATTCCATACAAATCTTCTAAACTAACCGGCGAAACTTCCTCTTGATTGACATTACTCGTCAAGGCATGGTCTTCCAAGAAGGCGATAAAGGCTTCTGTATTTTCTACATGCATGGCCTGCAGTTGTAGACTGGCTCGCCAAATTTGATTTGCATTGAGACGCGGGGCGAAACGATGGATCGCCTGGAAATCTACTGCTGCCAAGGAAACCGGACTCATCTTCTGGAAAAGGAAGGTGATGTCCTCAGGTGTGAAGCTGTTCAGTTCTACCTGTAAGAATTTCGATCGAAATGGCTTTTCTAACCAATGATATTCCATCCCCAAGATCAGCGTCTTGTTGCTACTAATCACTAGCTGCAAAAGACTGGAAAGCGCAAAACCTAGGATACTAGGCCGGGCGGTATTCTGGCAGTTCTCCACCAGTTGTTCCTGAACGGAAAAGTAATCATCAAAAATGACTACGTCATGTTCGGCATATGCGCGTTGGAAACAAGCTAATACGGCTTCTTCTAACTGCAAGGGATCCACCTCTTTGATATCATCAAAAAGATCCCCAAGGTGAATGTACTTGGCAGATAGCTGCGCTGCCAATCGCCGTAAGACAGTAGTCCGTCCATAACTTCCCTTACTTACCAGGCTTAGGATTGGACTCCTATCCATCAAGGAGAGCAAGGAAGCATAGGCCTGTTCCTGACTAGGACATAGCTCCGCCACATGTGAAATGAAATGGTTTTTTGAGGTCATGATAAATTGCGTTTGCTTCTTCGGAACGTACTACCTACGACCGTAAGTGACAATCGGGCGCTGCTCAGAAGGAAGCGTCAAATAAAAATTAGGAAAACCCATACGATGTATGGAGAGTGAAGACATTGTAGCGATCCCAATAGGATCCAGGATAAGCTAAATGAGGTTAGCTACTACTACAATGTGCGGACGAGTTATGCATTTTTCATACCTCCCTAACGGACGTGGGGTAGAAAAAATTCCCCAATGACTAATTATTTTAGAATTTATACATCAATCACCTTCCCCCGATTCAATATCCCCTTAGGATCCATGGATTTTTTCAGGAGCTGCATCAGTTGGATCTCAGCAGGCGTTCTACTCAGTTCCAGGTAGGGCTTCTTGTGCACCCCAATGCCATGTTCCGCAGACACTGAACCGCCTAAAGCTTGCAACGGGGCATATACCACTTGGTTAACCGCTTTAATGAGTTCAGGCGTTTCTTCGGTCTTTCCGACAATCAGATGAATATTGCCGTCGGCCACATGTCCGAAAGCAAATACTTGCTCAACTCCAGTCAAAACGGCCAATTCCTCCAATATCTCATTAACTGTTTTTCCGATGGAAGCGATGGGCAAGCTAATATCGAAGTGTTGATCATTGCGACAACGGTTTACCAGCACATCCACATCTTCGCGAATTTTGAAAAACCAATTGATATCCGATTCTGTGAAGGCCATGGCTGCATCTACAATCATACCATTTTCCTGTGCTCCTACTAAGAGTTCTTCTAGTCGCTGTCGATCGGCATCCTGTTGATTGCCTAAACTTTCCAACAGCACATAATAGGGGTAGTCGTAGGGTAGGGGAGGTTTGACCAAGGCTGGGGGACTGGTCATAGCCTGGAAGGTATTGTTCCAAATCAACTCGAAACAACTCAGATGGCCTGCTAAACCCGCATCCATGTACTTCAGGAAGGCGATCGCCTGTTCATAGGTATCCAAGGCTACAAAAGCCGAATTTCGGCTGCTAGGGGCCTCCAATAGCTTTAAAACGGCTTTTGTGACAATGCCTAAGGTGCCCTCAGAGCCAATAAATAGTTGTTTGAGGTCAAATCCAGAGTTATCCTTAATGATTTTCTTCAATGAATTTATAACTGTTCCATCCGCTAGGACGGCCTCCACACCTAGGATGAGATGACGCGTCATCCCATATTTCACCACCCGCATCCCTCCGGCATTGGTCGATATCACACCGCCGATCTGCGCGGAACCCTTAGCGCCAAAATTCAAAGGAAACAATAAACCCTTTTCACCTGCCACTTCCTGGATATCCTGCAAGATGGCCCCAGCTTGTACGGTCATGGTGCGACTGCTCTCATCCAGCTCTTCAATTCGGTTCATTTTCTCCATCGAGATGACGAGCTCTTCTCCCTGCGTCTCAGTGCTCCCCACCATATTGGTCATTCCGCCATGCACAACCACTGCTTGATTATGCAAATGGCAGATCTTAAGAATCTCGGCCACGTCTTCCGTATTCTTCGGAAGTACCACGGCTACCGCCTGCAAAGGCGTGTCCATTCGCCAGATGTGATGCGAACGTTCACTGACGGCCTCATTTACCAGAATTTGGTTTGGAGCTAGGACCTTTTCTAGGGCTTCTACTACCGAAATATTCATCTTGGATTGCGCTTTGTTGTTGCTGGACTAAAATATCAATTATTTCCCTAAGTAGCAGACATCCGAGATTTCTTGGCGTTTTTGCGACGTTTGAATATATGAACGTATTTTCATACATTTATACCATCATGTAAAGATTTGACCAAATAAACCTTTGAAGAGATGGTTATCGAACAAATATATACCGGATGTTTAGCACAAGGAGCTTATTACATTGAAAGCAATGGAGAGGCAGCAATTATTGATCCCTTGCGAGAGACTCAACCCTACCTAGATAAAGCCAAATCCAATCAGGTTAAGATCAAATATATCTTTGAAACCCACTTCCATGCGGACTTCGTATCGGGGCACTTGGATCTGGCAAAGAAAACCGGAGCAAAAATCGTTTACGGCCCTAATGCTGAAACCAGCTATGATAAGCATTTGGCTTCTGATGGCGAGGAATTCGCAGTTGGAAGCCTTACCATTCGGGTGTTACATACCCCAGGACATACGCCTGAAAGTACTACCTATCTACTATTGGATCAAAATGGAAAAGAGCATGCGATTTTTACAGGTGATACTTTGTTCATCGGGGATGTTGGCCGACCAGACTTAGCGCAAAAGAAGGGTTCTTTGACCAAGGAGGATTTGGCAGGTTGGTTGTATGATAGTCTGCGCAACAAAATCATGGTATTACCCGATAATGTAATTGTTTATCCAGCACATGGGGCGGGTTCGGCTTGTGGTAAAAACATGAGCAGTGAGACTTGGGATACGCTAGGCCATCAAAAAGCCACCAATTATGCCTTAAGAGCGGACATGACCAGGGAGGAGTTTATCAAAGAGGTTACGGATGGGTTAATGCCGCCCCCTCAGTACTTTGCTAAAAATGCAAAACTCAATAAGACGGGGTATGAAAGTTTTGACCATGTCATGAAGAAAGGAGCAGTGGCTCTCAGTCCACGAGAATTTGAAACAGTGGCCAACGAAACGGATGCCTTGATTCTAGATGTGCGAGATAAGGCCACCTTCGTGAAAGGGTTTATACCCAATTCGATTTTCATTGGTTTGGATGGAAGTTTTGCCCCTTGGGTAGGTGCTTTAATTGTAGATCTGATGCAACCTATCCTTATTGTAGCGCCTGCTGGACGAGAAGAAGAAACGGTGAAGCGCTTGGCAAGAGTAGGGTATGACAATTCGATTGGCTACTTAAAGGGTGGATTCGAGGCTTGGGCAGCCGAAGGGAGAGAAATTGATCGTATCGAAACCATTGATGTGCCTACTTTCGTACAACACTATACACAAGACAGCTCCATACAAATTCTTGATGTACGTAAGCCTGGGGAATGGAGTGGAGAGCATATTGAATCCGCTCAACATTTTGCCTTGGACTACATCAATGCCAATATGGGAGAAATTCAGCCCGATCAGCCTTACCACCTACATTGCCGTAGTGGCTATCGTTCCACCGTGGCAGCCTCTATACTAAAGGCGCGTGGTTTTCAGCATCTAGTCAATGTGCAGGGCGCTTTCACCGATATTGTAAAATCTACTATACCAACTACCACTTTTGCTTGTCCATCCACCAAAGCAGCAGAAGCTTGAGGTTACCTTACCTTGGCAGCGACTGCTCACCAAACTAGTATGAAAAAATGAAGTACGGATTTGTTATTGATAATCGGAAGTGTATTGGTTGCCATGCTTGCACTACCGCCTGTAAATCTGAACACGATGTTCCGGTAGGCGTGAACCGGACATGGGTCAAGCAGGTAGAAAAAGGCGAATTCCCGGATACGCGCCGCCTCTTTTCGGTGATGCGTTGCAATCACTGCACGGATGCTCCTTGTGTGGAGATTTGTCCCACGGAGGCACTTTACGTAAGGGAAGATGGTATTGTCGACTTTGATAAGGATCGATGCATCGGCTGCAAATCTTGTATGCAGGCTTGCCCCTATGATGCCCTCTATATCGATCCAGAAACCAAAACGGCGGCCAAGTGCAACTATTGTGCGCATCGGATAGACGTCGGCTTGGAACCGGCCTGTGTCAATGTTTGTCCAGAGCATGCGATTATATCTGGCGACATGGACAATCCGGAGACAGAGATTGCTCAGTTGTTGGCTCGCCAGCAGGTATCGGTGAGAAAGGCGGAGAAGGGTACGCATCCCAATCTCTTCTACATCGATGCAGATCAAGCTTCCCTCAACCCTTCGGCTACGGCCAATACTGGCGAGTTTCTTTGGAACTCACAGAGCATGGGGGTAGGGCATTTTGCCAAAGAGGCGGAAAAAATGGCTTTTAGCAATGGTGATGTGGTAACGGCGATCTTGGAAGCCAATAAGCAATATGATACCGCCGGTAATATTGCCAAGAATGGCCCACAAAAGTCAGTGGAGGTTTTAATGGGTAAGGAAGCTCGCAGAGTGTATGATACGCCGAGTAAGGGCATTCTCTGGGGATGGGAAGTTTCTGGATATATTTGGACCAAAGCTATTTCTTCAGGGGCATTTCTAGTCCCTTTTCTAGCCCTGATATTTGGTTGGGCATCTGTCGAACCGGAGCTACAGTGGTGGAGTGTCGGCCTAGGTATAACGTTTCTCGTAGCTACAGGAATTCTGTTGGTTATGGATCTGGATCAACCCAAGCGCTTTGCCTATGTACTGTTAAGACCCCACTGGGGCTCATGGCTGGTAAAGGGTGGTTATTCTATCACGCTATACGGAGGCTTACTGACTTTGATTGGAGCGGCCCTGTTTTTTGATTGGACCTCCGTTCTAAGTCTTGCCAATTGGATCACTGCTGGTGCTGCTGTGGTGGTAGCTATCTATACGGCCTTCTTGTTTGCGCAGGCCAAGGGACGAGACTTCTGGCAGAGTCCTAGCTTAGCTCTCCATATGTTGGTACATAGCCTCATGGCCGGAGCAGCGGCATTTGCGTTACTTACCCTCTTCATGGAAACTTCAGCCAGTTGGACTAGTTACCTGACCAACCTAATGTTTGCCACCATTGGCTTTAATTTACTCACACTTTTATTGGAACTCACGACTACGCATCCTACTGAAGATGCTAAGCGAACGGTAAATATGATCATTAAAGGGCGATACGCTCGGCTTTTCTACCTGGGCGTGATAGGGCTTGGCAATTTGCTGCCCATTGGTCTTTTGCTTTTCGGTGGCAGTCCGATTATGCTGGGACTTGCTGGCGCGCTAGTACTGTTGGGAATCTATTGCACAGAGCATATTTGGGTAGAAGCCCCACAGCGCATTCCTCTTTCCTAACCCCTTTTTAGCCAAGAATCAATAGTATGAGCAAGAAACATAGTATCCTAGAAAATATCGCGGAAAAATTGGGCTTGATTCCCAATTTGCATAAGGACCGTGATCAAGACTTGCCTAGGTTGACCGAAGCGGGGGATCTGACTAAATTCCCACCACCGGAACAATGGGATGACTGGACCGAATATGAAGCCAAGGCTCACCCAAAACGGGAAAAGCGGAATTATACCATCGTCCCAACGACTTGTTTTAACTGTGAAAGTGCTTGCGGCCTTACGGCCTACGTAGACAAGGAAACAAAACAGATCAGGAAATTTGAAGGTAATCCATACCATCCTGGCAGCCGTGGAAGAAATTGTGCCAAAGGTCCAGCTACCATTAATCAGATTACGGATCCAGATCGCATTCTTTATCCCTTGAAAAGGGTAGGGGAGCGGGGTGCTGGAAATTGGGAGCGGGTGAGTTGGGATGAAGTATTGGATGATATTTCAGGTAGGATTCGGAAAGCCATCCAAGAAGGCCGAAATAATGAGGTGGCTTATCATGTTGGCCGACCAGGTCACGAAGGATATGCCAATCGTGTATTACAAGCTTGGGGCGTCGATGGGCACAACAGTCATACCAATATCTGCTCCTCTGGTGCTCGATTTGGCTACAACATCTGGTACGGCTACGACCGACCTTCCCCCGATCACGCCAATGCTAAATTTATCCTACTTATCTCCGCACACCTGGAAAGCGGCCACTATTTCAACCCGCATGCCCAACGTATCATTGAAGCGAAGATGAAAGGGGCAAAGTTGGCTTGTATGGATCCGCGACTTTCCAACACGGCAAGCATGTCCGACTATTGGCTGCCGACCTATCCGGGTTCAGAAGCGGCAGCCTTGCTGGCGATGGCCAAGGTTATCTTGGATGAAGGCCTGTATAATCGCAAATTTTTGGAAGATTGGACCAACTGGGAGTACTATTTACAAGAACGGCATCCTAGTGAGCCCCGAACTTTTGAGCAGTATATCCTCAAGATGCGGGAGGAATATGAGGAATACACGCCTGAGTTTGCAGAGCAAGAAACGGGCGTACCTGCTGCTAAGATTGTAGAGGTAGCCAGGCAAATTGGTGCAGCTGGGGAATGCTTTGCCACGCACAATTGGCGGAGTGCAGCCAGTGGTAATCTTGGTGGCTGGTGTGTTTCACGTGGCTTACATTTCCTAAATGTGTTAACCGGAAGTGTGGGTACCGTCGGGGGAACATCACCCAATAGCTGGAACAAATTCAAGCCAAAATTCTTTGATACGCCACCGGCCCAGAAATTCTGGAATGAACTCCACTTCCCGAATGAATATCCATTGTCTTTCTTCGAAATGAGCTTTTTGCTACCCCACTTCCTGAAAGAGGGCCGTGGGAAAATGGATGTATACTTTACGAGGGTTTTCAATCCGGTTTGGACCTATCCCGATGGATTCTCCTGGATTGAGGCATTAAGCGATGAAGACAAAATTGGACTGCATATCGCTATGACCCCGACTTGGAATGAAACGGCCTTCTTTGCCGACTACGTCTTGCCCATGGGGCATTCGGCGGAAAGGCATGATCTCAATAGCTACGCCACCCACTCCGGCATGTGGATTGCGTTTCGGCAGCCCGTTCTACGAGAGGCGGCGCGCCGGGCCGGGCAGGAAGTCGAGTTCACTTATGAGGTTAATCCCGGAGAAGTATGGGAGGAGGATGAATTTT
>ENA-UENX01000490-UENX01000490.1-marine-metagenome-genome-assembly--contig:-NODE-490-length-15900-cov-3.681414_pt1 | contig 15900 bp, 14 predicted proteins | sample MGYA00237875_ERZ529327 | MGnify/ENA primary metagenome ERZ529327 (study PRJEB26372, sample SAMN05368347) | marine metagenome | biome: cultured habitat; feature: ocean water; material: water; isolation... | reverse complement strand
GAACTTGCACCCTTTTGTGTGCATACCCTAGGTTTCTAAAACTTCGGAAGTCTTACTCGAACCGTCACTGATTAAAAGTCTCTTAAATCCTGCAATTGCAGTTTTCCTTCATAAATGGCTTTTCCTATGATCGCGCCATAGCAACCAATCTCTCTGAGCTCATGCAGCTCATCCATGGTGGTCACGCCGCCACTGGCAATCAGTTTGGCCTCGGGAAATTGGGCAAGTAGATCTCGATAAAGACCTACCGAACTCCCCTTTAGCAAACCATCCTTTGCGATGTCCGTACAGATGATATATTGAATACCTTCTCCTGTATACTTTTGGATAAAAGGTGCCAATTCTAGCTCACTTTGCTCCTGCCAGCCACTTACGGCAATAAAACCCTCCTTTACATCTGCTCCAAGGATAATTCGCTCCGTTCCATAATGCGCCAACCACCGCAAGAAAGTGACTTCATCCTTAACTGCGATTGTCCCGCCCGTGATTTGGGCTGCTCCACTTTCAAAAGCAATTCGTACATCTTCATCCGACTTGAGCCCGCCTCCGAAGTCGATGGTAAGATTAGTTTTGCTGGCAATTTTTTCCAACACTTGATAGTTGATGATCCGCTTAGCCTTCGCTCCATCCAAGTCCACTAGATGCAGACGATTTAGGCCAATATCTTCATACTGCTTGGCTACTTCCAGGGGATCTTCGTTGTAGACTTTCTTTTGGGCATAATCTCCTTGGGTAAGGCGAACACATTTGCCGTCGATTATATCAATTGCGGGTATAATGTACATCTAGGATAATGTTTGTAGACGTTGAGTAATAGTAGCTAAGTGGTGGTCATCGTGCTCTGCGACGAAGTAGGCTAGGTCGATTGGGCGCATGGGGGTTCTCATACGAGGATGAAGAGCAGATCTTTCTAAATCATTCGAGTCCAAGGCAGCAAGCAGTTCTATCAATTGTCCCCTAGCGGAAGCAAAGGCCGTTAAAATCTCCTGAATATCTTTGTCGTTGTGTTGGGCTTCAAAGGTTTTTCGATTGCTAAGATCGGCTTCAGAAAGCACTTCTTGGCCTGACTGGAAATCTTGAAATCGGGCGTACCAAAGGGGTTCCAAATCCAATATATGACCGGCCTCCTCCTGCACAGACCATTTCTCATCTTCTTGCTGAGTCAGCAGAATGGGAGATACCCCTTGCAGTTTTTGTGCTAAGCGTAAGGGCGTACCAAGGAGTCGCTCCATAACGCCTGGAAAAAGGCCATTATCGGCGATTAAACTGAACTTCCTGCTGAACCAAGGGGTGATTTCCATAGGGGAAGGATTTATAGGATTAAAAAATCTTTTAAGACCTGTTCGCCTACCTTACTGGATTTTTCGGGGTGAAATTGCGTAGCATAAAAGTTGTCCTTTTTCACAGCACAGCTAAAGGGGTGCACATAGTCAGTCAAAGCTGTGGTATATTGCCCTTCTTCCACGTAGTAGCTATGTACAAAATAGGCAAAGCCACCTTCCAAGCTTTCACTAAACCAGCTCCCCGGTTTGCGACGAATCTGATTCCAACCCATATGTGGCACCTTCTCTCCATTAGCGGGTTGAAACAACTTGACACGCTGTGGGATGATACCCAAACAAGGGGTATCGTTCTCCTCAGAATGCTCGCATAGAAGCTGCATGCCTAGACAGATACCCAAAACTGGCTGAGTAAGACTCTTGATCAATTCATCCAAACCCTTATCTCGAAGATAGTTCATGGTAGTGCTCGCCTCTCCCACGCCTGGGAAGATCACCTTATCTGCCTTGCGAATAGCATCGTGGTCATCGGTCAGTTGGGCATCAATGCCCAATCGATCCATCGCAAAGAGTACGGAACGAACGTTTCCCGCATTATAATTGATTATAGCTACTGACATATTTTCTCATTTAACAATGGCTATTACAATACCCCTTTAGTAGAAGGGAGTTGCATGTTGTCAATATCTCGGCCTTTGGCCATTTTGATGGCTCTAGCCCAGGCTTTGAAAATGGCTTCGATCTTGTGATGCTCGTTATCGCCTTCCGCCTTGATGTTCAAATTGCATTTGGCCGTATCACTAAAGGATTTAAAGAAATGATAGAACATTTCAGTAGGCATCTTGCCGATCATTTCACGCTTAAAATCGGCTTCCCATACTAGCCACGGCCGACCTCCGAAGTCGATGGCGACTTGCGCCAGGCAATCATCCATAGGAAGACAGTAGCCGTATCTTTCAATGCCCATTTTGTCACCAACAGCCTGTAGGAAGGCTTCGCCCAAAGCCAAAGCGGTATCTTCGATGGTATGATGTTCATCAATATGCAGATCCCCCTTGACTTTGATGGTGAGGTCGCAGCCGGCATGACGAGCCAATTGGTCGAGCATGTGATCGAAGAAAGCAATCCCGGTATCGTTATTGGCTTTACCTTCTCCATCTAGTGAAAGCTCGATCAGAATATCTGTTTCCTTGGTCTGGCGGTGGATTCTACCCGTTCGAGCGGGTAACTTTAAGTGCTCGTAAATGTCTTTCCAGGCGGTTGTGGTCAGGACGATGGTGTCTCCTAGCTCAGCTCGCTTGCCTTCAATCTCCCCAGCCCCTAATTCGGGTTCATTATTAAGCCAGATACCCCTTGCACCTAGGTTTTTCGCCAACTCCATATCCGTTAGGCGATCCCCAATAACGATAGAATTCGCTAGATCATAATCTCCCTTCATATAGGGTTCCATTAGCCCGGTGCGGGGCTTACGTGTCGGCGCATTTTCGTGAGGGAAAGTACGATCAATTAGGATGTCCTGGAATACAATGCCTTCATTCTCGAATGCCTTAAGCACTTTATTATGTGCGGGCCAAAAGGTATCCTCGGGGAAGGAATCTGTCCCTAAACCGTCTTGGTTGGTGATCATGAGCAACTCATAATCTAGTTCCCGGACAATTCGACCCAGATAATTGAATACCATGGGATAGAACTCTAGCTTTTCTAGGGAATCTAGCTGATAGTCAACAGGTGGTTCCAAAACCATAGTACCATCACGATCGAGGATCAATAGCTTCTTCATTATATATATGCGTTTAAAGCGGCAAGTAATTTTCGGTTTTCATCCGGGCGTCCTACGGTAAAACGCAGGCAACCTTCGCATAAAGGTACATTCGAACGATCTCTTACGATAATACCTCGCTGTACTAAGAACTGGTAAAGTTCCTTTGGACGCTCCACCTTTGCCATAATAAAGTTGGCATTGGAGGGGTAGACCTTTTGGACAAAATCATATTGTGCTAGGGAAGTACTCAAGGTTTCTCTTTCTTCTAGTAAGGTCGAAACCCATTCCGACTGCTTGGCCGTATCCTGCAAGGCTTCTAAGGCAGCTGATTGCGTTAGTTGATTGACATTATAGGGGGGCTTTACCTTGTTGAGATACTGGATGATCTCCGTACTGGCAAAAGCCATTCCTAATCGGATACCTGCTAAGCCCCAGGCTTTAGAAAAGGTCTGCATCACGAGAAGATTAGGATACTTCTCGATATGCTGGATAAAGCTGGTTTGCTGAGAAAAATCGATATAGGCTTCGTCAATCACTACAATGCCAGGGAACTGTTCTAAAAGTGCCTCTACTCGGCTGGGGTCCATGTCATTGGCCGTTGGATTATTGGGGCTGCATAGGAATAAAATCTTGGTATGCTCATTCACTGCCTCCATCGTCTCGGCCACTCTAGGCTGGTAGTCCTCTGTCAATAAAACCTCCTTAATCTTTACATCTGCAATGCCTGCACTCACCTTATACATTCCGTAAGTCGGCGGAAGACTCAAAACATGATCTACCCGCGGCTCGCAAAAAATCCGAATGAGCAGATCAATGACTTCATCACTTCCATTACCCAGGAAGATGTTTTCCACGGGAACTTCCTTGATTTTACTGATCTGTGCTTTCAATTTCCATTGTAGCGGATCAGGATACCGATTCATTCCCGTCTCAAAGGGGTTTTCATTGGCATCAATGAAGATTTCCGCTTTACCCTTAAACTCACTCCTGGCGGAAGAGTAAGGGCTAAGCGCTCGGATATTAGGACGAACAAGTGTTTCTATATTCATAATGAGCCGTCTTTTGAAGATCCTTCCAAACTTTGCAATCGAATAGTGACTGCATTTTTATGGGCGATCAACTCCTCTGCCTCCGCCATTTTCTCTACCGCAGGCCCTAATCGTTGAAGCCCTTCTCGGCTTAATTTTTGGAAAGTGATCTTTTTGACAAAGGAATCCAGGGATACACCACTGTATGAGCGAGCAAATCCATTGGTCGGGAGGGTGTGATTGGTGCCAGAGGCATAATCGCCAACGGATTCAGGGGTGTAATTGCCTAAAAAGACAGAACCGGCATTGATGATTGCTTCCCCCACCTCCTCGGCTTGTTCCATGGCTAAAATGAGGTGTTCCGGAGCGTAGGCATTGATGAAATCGATAGCTTCGCTTGGGTCTTTCAGGACCACTCCAGCACTGTTTTCTAAGGCCCCTTCGGCTATTTCCTTTCTAGGCAATTGCGCCAGTTGCTCAGCAACAGCTGCTTGAACTTTCGCCAAAGTATCCTCCGAAAAAGTAACCAGTACCACTTGACTATCAGTGCCATGCTCAGCTTGAGAAAGTAGATCTGCTGCAACAAAAGCCGGATTTGCGCTCTCATCGGCACAAACCAGAACTTCTGACGGCCCGGCCGGCATGTCTATTGGAAGGCCTTCCTTGTTTACCAGCTGCTTTGCAGCAGTTACATATTGATTACCTGGCCCAAATATCTTGTATACCTGGGGCACACTTTCCGTACCATAGGCCATAGCGCCGATCGCCTGCACTCCTCCAACTTTGAAGATCTTCGTCACTCCAACCAGATTAGCTGCATAGATCACTGCGGGGTGTACCGTATTTTCTGTACGTGGGGGAGAACAAAGCACGATTTCCTTACAACCGGCTAACTTTGCCGGGATACCCAGCATGAGCACCGTAGAAAAAAGCGGCGCAGTACCACCGGGAATGTACAGTCCCACTTTTTCAATACCTACACTTTTACGCCAGCATTGTACACCGGGCATGGTTTCTACCACTTCCACTTTTAGTTGCTGCTGCGCATGGAAGCGTTCTATATTTTGCTGAGCTATCTGGATGGCCTCCTTTAATTCGGGGCTTAAGCTAGCTTCAGCTGTTTCTATTTCTTCAGGCGTAAGTTGCAGCTGATCCAAATCAACCCCATCAAACTTTTGTGTGTAAACCCTTAAGGCCTGATCTCCGTTTTCTCGAATATCCTGTAAAACCTGGCTTACTGTCGCTTCTAATTGCGAATTGTCAAGTGCCGGGCGCTCCAAGATTTTTGGCCATGCTGCTCGTTCTGGAAAAATATAGGACTGCATAAGTTTTTCTTTTTTCCTTCCTCCTTTTGGAGCAGATAGTGATGCCCAATAGAAGAAGGTGGTTTTTACCTATACGGAATAACTTAAATAATCATCTTTTCAATCGGGATAACCAGGATACCTTGCGCTCCGGCTCCTTCCAAAGCTTCGATGATTTCCCAGAAACGATCTTCAGAGATCACTGTGTGTATGGAACTCCAGCCGTCGGTAGCTAGGGGCATGACGGTAGGGCTCTTCATCCCAGGTAGAATCTCAATGATTTGCTTAATGGAATCGTTTGGCGCATTCATCAATAAGTACTTATTGTTTCTTGCAGTCAAAACGGATTTAATTCTATAAATCAACTTATTCAAGATCGGTTCAACGGAAGCAGGCATTTTCTTGGATTTTACGATACAAGCTTCCGACTTGAGGATAATGTCTTTTTCCTCTAACCCGTTTTTGAATAAGGTGCTTCCGGTGCTGACCAGATCACAAATGGCATCTGCCAGTCCGATATTAGGTGCGATCTCTACAGAGCCAGATATTTCGTGTATTTCTGCTTGAATTTGATGTTGATCTAAGAAACCTTGGAGAGAGTTAGGGTAGGAGGTGGCGATTCTTTTGCCCTGTAGGAATTCAGGGCCAGTATAGGGAGTATTGCGTGGGACGGCGATCGAAAGGCGACATTTAGAGAAACCCAGGCGAAGCACCTCTTCGAGTTCCTTCTGTTTTTCGACTACTGTGTTTTGTCCAATGATCCCAATATCAGCTACGCCATCCTGTACATATTGTGGAATATCAGAATTGCGCAGGAAAAGTAAATCGATAGGGAATTTTCGAGCAGAGGCTTTTAGCTGATCTTTACCATTGTCGATTTTGATCCCGCATTCTTTTAGAATTTTGATAGAGTCATCGAGCAGGCGACCCGATTTTTGAACGGCGATCTTTAAACGAGCGGATGAAGTTTCCATGATTTCGGATTTAGCAATTTATGTTGCAAGACACTAGGCCAAATGAGGGCAAAAAAAAAGAGGGTTACCAGACAATGGTAACCCTCTTTCCTTGATCAAAAATGAGATCGTCTACTTTCGATCATGGCATCACCATTTGCCCGTTGGAGCAAAGCTATGATGATGATGATGTACACGATTAAAGTTCATTCTTGTTTTTTTTGTGGTGCGGGACGGAATTGAACCGCCGACACATGGATTTTCAGTCCATTGCTCTACCAACTGAGCTACCGCACCTCCTGCTTTTTTTATCAAGCGGTTGCAAAAATAGACGGATTTTTGATTTTCCACAAACTTCAACCAAAAAAAACTAGAAAAATTTCAGTTACTTTTGAGCGATTGAGCGTTTTACTGTTTGACAACTGGGGTGTGTAGCGAATTAAAGCCTTGAATTTGAAGCTCTTCCAGTTGAGAAATATCAACATTATATGCCCACTAGATTATTTGCCATACCATTTGGGGTCGGCTTTTTTTTATTTTTCTACTTGGCTTGGGCCAAGGACGAGACTTATGCGATCTATATCATTCCTTGCAGTTTGATCCTTGGGCTAATGTATGTTTTTAGCCCTCAGATCGACTGGTGGTGGTACAAACGCTATCCGCCGGATTTGACGGATGGTATCCGTCGGTTCTTTAGTGAACGATACACTTACTATACTCGATTACCTTTGCGAGACAAGGAAACCTTTCGGCAAAAAGTGGCGATGTTTAGCATGGCTACGGATTTCAAACCTATGGTAATGCCCGAGGTGCCCGGAGATGTGAGAGCCATCGTAAGTGCTAGTGCCGTGCAGTTGAGTGCTGTCTTTGAAGACTTCCTTTACCCTCCTTTCGAGAACGTCGTGATCTATCCGCACCCTTTCCCTTCTCCCCAATATCCAGAACACTTCCATATTTCAGAACTCTTTGAAGAGGACGGAGTGGTCCTTTTTTCCATGGATCACCTGATCAAGAGTTTTGCGGAACCGGATCGATATTACAATATTGGATTGCATGAGTTTGCCAAGGTCTTTATGCTAACCTATCCAGACAAGGCCTATCCCGAATTGACGGAAGATAGCTGGGACGATTTGGAACAGATTAGTCAGTTTAGCAAAGCAGCGATTTTAGAATGGATAAATCTGCCTGAGATAGAGCCGGCGCCCGTTAGTATTGCCCACTTCTTCGTTTTTCCGGAAAGCTTTAAGGCGGTCTTGCCCGAAATGTACCAAACGTATTGTGAGATCTTTCAACAGGATCCAATGGGGCAGGTTTAACCCTACTGGCGTCACCCTAGTGCCATTCACGAATATCTGAGCTTTCCCTTCTTTAAGTCCTCGTACCTTCTCCACTGAAACTACTGTAGGTGCAGTAGTCCATCTTATCATTTCAAAATTTCAAGTATGAGAAGTTACCTGACTGTATGTTTACTTTGTCTTTTTGGATTAGGGCTTAATGCCCAGGAATCAGCTGTACAAGGTGTGGAAAAAGCATTGAATTATTACCTTGATGGAGGCACCAACAATGATGCTGATATGGTTGCAAAAGCCTTTCATCCGGCTGCTGAATTGAAATTCGTAAAGGATGGAGGCTACCAGGAAATAAGCATCGACGATTTTCTTGCCAGAATCAAACCTGGACCAAAATCCGATCGAAAAACGAGTATCAAATACATCAATGTTACGGGCCAAGCGGCTAGTGCCAGTGTGGAAATCGACTATGCCGACTTCACTTTCATTGATTACTTCAATTTGCTAGAAGTGGATGGCGAATGGAAGATTGTGAATAAGATCTTCTTTAAGAGAATGAAAGCAGAGAAAGGCTCATGAATGGGCTAATACGATCTACTCTTTTGATCTTCTGCTTGGGTACGGTAGCATGTGCTTCGCAGCAAGGAGAAGAGGCTCAGACTGAGGATGCACAGACTATTCTAGAACGTTGCTTCCAATTTCATGACCCTAATAATGAGTGGCCTGACTGGGCAGGTACCTATGTATCTATGGAGCCCCGTTTGCAAACCCCAGACCGGAAAAGCAAGGTTCAAATACGAACCGATGGTAGCTTTTTTGACATGGAGCGTGGCTATGGGAAGGACACTTTGCATTGGACGATCAAAGAAGGGCAATATTTGACCTTTGTTAATGGTCAGCTGGTGCAAGATACCGCCACGATGCGACTCCACCGTTTGAGCCAAGAGCGAGCCGACGGTTACCATAACTACTATCGAACCAAATTGGGCTTGCCGATGAGCCTGAAAGGACGATATGAATTAAAGCAAGGAAATGTCGAGCCAGTGAGCTGGCAAGGAGCAAGTGTCTACCGCCTAGAATTGGAAATCGCTGATGCGCCTTTTTCTACGGCTTGGGAATTATTCGTAGATTCGAAGAATTATCAATTGCTTGGGTATGGTTTTGCTCCAACTGAAGAAGAAAGTGAATATTTAGTGCTAGACCAACTGATGGATATGGGCCAAATGAAATGGCCGCGAATGCGTCATTGGTACAGCAGGGAAGCGGACGAATACCTAGGCTCAGATATAATTCTTACGGCATCTCCTATGCATGATTGACCAATTGTACTTAACATTTTTGACGGGCATCTTTCTTACATCTGCCCTGTTTTATATGGTGCTGTTTTTCGGCTTTAGCCGGAAAGCGGCTTTCCTTTTTTTCGCCCTCTTTTGCATCAGCTATGCTGGGAAGATTGTCTTTGCTGCTACTTTAGACTTTATGGATTTCGGCTTGACAGGCGAAATAGAGAATACGGCCAAAGGGGTAGCTTATTACATGGGAGGAGTCGCCCTGGTTGGGTTTCTGCTGTACGAATTTGAAGTGCCAAATCGGCTCAGGTATCTTTTAGCTTTTGTTATCCTTACCTGGATACCCTATTGGCTACACTGGGTTTCGTATGCTCTTATGTTCATGCCGGCTGCACTCGCTATTACTGGCTATGCTCATTACCATAAAAAAGATGGGAGTACCTTGGCCTTGGTGGGGTTATTTGGGTTGGCCTTATTCAACTACCTGGATCATGAGCAGAATCTGATTTTTCTTGGCTTCTTTATCGGAGTGTTATTCTTCATCGTATGTATGACCTTATCGGTTGGGCGGCAGGTGGCTCAACAATTTAGACTACGACAGGAAGCCCATACCCGTTCGGAGCGCCTGGAGAATCAATTGCTGAAAAAAAGTATTCAACCGCATTTTATATTCAACTCCTTGGCTTCTTTACAAGAGCTGATTGATCAACATCCCACTAAGGCTTCAAAATTCGTAGATAATTTAGCCCATGAGTTTAGGATGCTCAATGCGGTGGTGGGAAAAACTTTGATTCCAATTGAGGAAGAGCTGAGCCTCTGCCAAGCACACTTGAGGATCATGGAATTCAGGAAGAACGCGCAATTCCGTTTGGAGGTTGTCGGTGTAAATGGTGATGAATGGGTTCCTCCTGCCATTTTTCACACACTCATAGAAAACGGAATTACGCATGGCTATGGAAGCAAAAGGAGTGGCTACTTTCATTTACAAAAGACGCCCTTAGCTAACGGGTATTGTTACCGCTTGTTTAATGATAGCGAAATGGCTAATTCTGATCTGAACACCAACGGAAATGGTACTGGATACAAATACCTAGAAGCCCGCCTACAGGAAAATTATGGTGACCAATGGAAGGTGCATAGGGGAGCGGTAGAAGAAGGTTGGGAAGTGAGAATATCAATCTTTAATCCGTAAGTATGAGGTTGTTAATAGTAGAAGATGAGGATTTAATTGCTCAGCGTTTGGAACGACTATCGCGGCAGATCATTGGGCATCGGTTGCAACATTTAGCGGTACTTCCAACTCTAGAAGCTGCTCAGCTACATCTCAAAGAAATGGCGGTTGACCTGGTTTTACTAGATTTGAATTTGAATGGTAAGGACGGGTTTAAGTTGTTGCACCAATATACTGCTCAATCTTTTCATACGGTAATTGTTTCCGCTTATACGGAGAAAGCGATAGAGGCTTATGAGTTTGGAGTGTTGGACTTTGTCCCCAAACCCTTTGACCTGTCCCGTTTATCCAAAGCTTTTGATCGTTACTTTGATACTGATTATCGATCTTTGTATCCTACCCGATATCTAGCCTGCAAGTGTCGCGGCCGCCTGGAACTGATTCGAGTTTCGGAAATCCTGTATTGCCAGGGAGCAGATCATTATGCTCGGCTGTTTCTGCGTAGTGGAGAAGAGAAACTGTATGATAAATCCCTAAATCAGTTACTCCCTTTGCTTCCGCCCTCCTTTTTGCGAATCCACAAATCTTATATTGTGAACCTGGACGAAGCTGGAGCCCTGCAAGTTAGAGGTGGGGGCCGGTACTTCTTCGAAATGCCTAATGAAGTGGATGTGCCAGTTAGTCGTTCTGGTTATAAGTTGCTTAAATCTCATCTTGCAAGGTAACTTTCTGATATTTTTTCGTCTCAAATACAAGAAATTCAACAGCCGCAAGCGCTTAGCTGTTTGTATTTTGGGGGAGAAGATGCAATTTTGTGGTAGCTACTGTTAAGAAAGCCTTATAACGGAATTAACTAGATATTAAGGAATATTCAAATCCAGAATTCAGTTTTAGGGTTTATATACAAGCTAATTCACATCCGGCAAGTTTTAGTTGTAAGAGCCTAAGCCAGTTAAGTGGGGCAATATAGACAATTGCCCAGGCTCAACTGATCTCAGATTAATAAATAGAACACAATATGAAAGTACTAAATCCATTTTCCGTTGGTCGTTTCGCCCTTTTAGTATTGGGTTTCTTGATCGTGGAATCATGCGCAGTTAACCCTGTTACAGGTAAACGCCAGGTCATGTTCATGTCAGAAAGCCAGGAAATTGCTTTGGGTGCCCAATCTGACCCAGCCGTTGTAGCGCAATTTGGACTATACAAGAATGATAAGTTACAAGCCTTCATAAAGGAAAAGGGTCAAGAAATGGCCAGTATTTCGCACCGTTCTCACCTCAAATATGAATTCAAGGTGGTTGATTCTCCAGTTCTCAATGCCTTTGCCTTGCCGGGTGGCTACGTCTATTTTACCAGGGGAATTCTTGCTCATTTCAATAATGAGGCTCAGTTCGCCGGTGTATTGGGGCATGAAATCGGACATATTACAGCACGCCACGGGGCTAGCCAGCAAAGTAAGCAAATGCTGTACTCGGGCGGGTTAATTCTTGGCATGGTACTTTCTCCAGAATTAGCTTCAATGGGAGAACTGGCGAGTCAGAGTTTAGGACTGTTGTTCTTAAAGTTCGGACGAGATGACGAAACGCAATCGGACCAATTAGGAGTAGAGTATTCTACCAAGATCGGCTATGATGCGAAGGAAATGGCTCGCTTTTTTGGTGTCCTAGATCGAGTTTCTGGAGGGCCTGAAGGAAGAGTACCGACCTTTATGTCGACGCACCCTGATCCTGCGGATCGAAATGTTAAGGTGGAACAATATGCCAAGGAATGGCAGGCGAAAACGCCAGCTAAGAATTTCGAGGTGAATAGGGATAGTTATTTACGCTTAATCGATGGTATCACATACGGGGAGGATCCTCGTCAGGGATTTGTGGAGAATAATAATTTCTACCATCCTGATTTGAAATTCCAGTTCCCAACGCCCCAGGGGTGGCAGGTGCAAAACTCACCTCAACAAGTGGCCATGGCGCCTAAAGGCGGCAAGGCCATGATGATTATGAACTTGGCCCAAGGCCAATCCTTGGAAGCAGCTGCTCAGGCAACCAACGAACAATACAAGTTTAACACCATCTCTTCCCGGAACACAACGGTGAATGGTTTTCAGGCAATTGAAATGGTGTCTGAAATGCAACAGCAACAACAGCAGCAGCAACAAGGACAGCAGCAACCTCGTGTCCAGGCACAGACTTATTTAATTCTTTACAATAATTTGATTTACCGCTTTATCGGCTTGTCTTACGCACAGGATTTCGCTACTTACCAGAACTCTTTCTTGAATACTATGCGAAACTTTAGAAGTTTGCATGATCCTAATAAGTTGAATCGTCAGCCTGAGCGCATCGATGTTCAACCAGTGAAGGTAGATAATAGTACGTTGGCTGAAGTTTTCCGCAGCTACGGATTAGATAGTAAGCGACATGAAGAATTTGCGGTATTAAATGATATGCAATTGACAGATCGTCTTCCAAGAGGAATGTTGATCAAAGTGCTGGAGCGATAGGGGTGAACTTAATCGCTTAATTTTGAACTTCAGCATAAGGGATGGCCCTTGATTCACAATCAGGGGCCATCCCTTTTTTCTTACCACTCGCGCTAGAGTATATGGTTTATTCTACCTACTGCAAACCTTCTTTGGCGTTCTTTCGCTTGATCCCAAATCTCTTTTTTCCACAACGCCCAACATGCTGTAAGTCGTATTTATATCGCTCATTCAGAAGAATATATGGTAAATGCTTTCCAATAATCTTCCAAGTTAGGGGAATGGCCAGGTTAGCAGAATACTAGTTTTTTTTATATCTTGCTTAACCAAGAAGTCATACTATCAGCGAAATAGACCTGAAAATCCGAGTGCTACCCTTCAGCGGAAAGATTTAACATAGGTCGGACTGTAGATTGCATCAACGCATTGCCATCAACTCTTCTTTTACCAACAAAATACCATATCACGACTTTGTTGCATTTTGTTCCAGCGTTTGAACTAAGTAAAGACAGATCTTTCTAAGTTTTGACTTACAATCGTAAAATTATATGAAAAGGGTTTATCGAGAAATAACGCCTGTGACTAGCAAAGATGTCTTTCGGATATTTTACTATCCGGAGGCCGAGTTTAGGTACCCGCTTCATCACCACCCGGAGTACGAAATCAACCTGGTGTTGGGTAGCAAGGGAACGCGGATTGTCGGAGATGCTGTGGAAACTTATGAGGAAGAGGAGTTAGTCTTGTTGGGGCCTTACATTCAGCATTGTTGGGATGGCGCTGCGTATGTGGAAGAAACAGGTATCACTCCCGAAGTGATAGTGGTTCAATTCCATAAAGATCTTTTCACGAATCACTGGTTGATGAAAGATGCCTTTGTGCCGATTCGGATCTTGCTGAGTGAATCCTCTCGAGGAATTGAATTTTTTGGAGAAACCAGAAAGAAAGGGATTAAGATGTTGAAGGAATTACGAGGTCTCAGTGGTTTCCCCGCGACCTTGGCTTTCTTTGAATTTCTATACGTACTGGCCACTACCAGTGAAAAGCGCCAAGTGGCGAGCGCTGGTTATGTGGTGCCTACTCCATACTTCCGCAACAAACGCATTGAAGATGTATACAATTACATCAATCAGCACTTTAAGAAGGATCTTCAATTGGCGGAAGTGGCAGCTGTAGCCAATATGAGTCCATCGGCCTTCAGTCATTACTTCAAAAAGTGTTCTAACAAGAGTTTTATCCACTTTTTGGTGGAGAAGCGTGTGAGCTATGCTTGCAAATTGCTGCTGGAAACGGAATGTACTGTGAGAGAGATCTGTTTTGAGTCAGGATTTAATAATCTTTCCAACTTTAATCGGTTGTTCAAAAAGTATAAAGGTGTAACGCCAAAAGCTTACCGATTATCCCTGGAAAGAGACCTACTTCAGATCAAGCATGAGGGGCGATTTTTCGCTGTTGAGGACAAAACTGGGAATTGATGCTTTTCTCAATACTTTGTAGCTAAAGACTGATACTTTTTTGAACGAAGACTATTAAGTATTATACAATTTGGTTACATTCGATTTCCAATTTTACTTCGGTTTATTAAAGAATAACCGACAATAATTACGGAAAAATTATTAAGAAGAGTCAAACTTTTGTAGCTAAATGAACAGCGCTCAAGAATGTATTATACTTGGAATAGTACTTTTTTGAATTGATTTCTTGGCCACGTTAACGCAGATACAACCATTTCACAAGGGTTTTCATACCAGGACCCATCCCCTAAGCCAAAACCATAGATGTAGTAGAAGAAACTCTTTAGGAACTATATAGTAATCCAACACCTTTCCTTGGTTTTTTCTCATCTCATCTACCTAAGTCCGCCAGTAAAGCCAGACCAAGTATTACTGCCATTATATCATCATAACAAACTTGCCAAAGCTACTAGGGCCAGCCTTGCGTATGCAAGAGCTGCCTAGATAGTATTGGGCAAAAACGAAAAATCAATATATGGCAATCATTTACTCTTGTAAACATAATTATCGGTTTATGAAACAAAAAACTTTGGGTATGAATCCGCTAGTATTGCGGATAAGCTTCCTTTCGTTGTTTCTTGCCTTAGGGACTTTCCTTTCGGCGCAGATTCAAGGAAAGGTAACAGATGCCGAGACGGGCGAGCCTTTAATCGGTGCCTCCGTATTGGTGCAAGGAACTTCTTCCGGTACAGTTACAGATCTTGATGGTAACTTCTCAGTGGCAGCTAAGCCAGGAGATCTTTTGGAAGTTTCTTACACAGGGTATTCTACACAAGAAATTGAGGTAGGGTCACAAAGTGTGATCGACATTCAATTGTCTGTGGGGGTTGCCTTGGGTGAAGTAGTAGTAACGGGATATTCTGTTGAATCAAAAAGACAGACAACAGGGGCCGTTTCCATTGTAAAATCAGCTGACCTTAAAGCTATTCCTTCGGGTAACGTAGAGCAGCAGTTGCAAGGGCGTGTAGCCGGTGTAACGGTGGTCACGAACGGACAGCCTGGTACGACCAGTCAGATCCGTGTTCGTGGTTTTGGGGCTTTCGGTGGTAATGCACCCCTATACGTTGTAGATGGTGTTCCTGTAGGTTCTACGGAATTCCTATCTCCAGATGATATTGAAACATCAACCGTACTAAAGGATGCAGCTTCTGCTTCTATCTATGGTGCTCGTGCAGCTAACGGTGTAATTGTTTATACCACTAAGCAAGGATCAAAAGGGAAGAAGAAACTACGCGTATTCTATGATGGGGTATTTGGTGTGACTGATCCAAATGTAGGTGGTTCTCCTGAAATGTTGAATCCACAAGAGATGGCGGAGTGGACACACATCGCTTACCGTAATAATGCAACAGCTAACGGAACTGAGCCTTCGTATACTCACCCACAATATGGTAGTAATGCTACGCCTAGGTTACCTGACTATCTACACGCTAACGGTCAAAATGGTGTAGTAGGTTCTGTTGACGTAGAAGCGATCAGAAAGGCATTTGAGGCTGATCCTGAAAACGTATTCTTGATCCGTCCTAACCTAGCTGGTACAAACTGGTACGATGAAATTACTCGTACAGGTTTCCTTCAGCGTCACTCTTTAGGATTTAGCGGTGGTACGGATAATGGTGGATACTACTTCGGTATGTCTGTACAGGAGCAAGAAGGTATCTTGTTGTCTAACAACTTCCGTCGCTATAGCTTCCGTGCTAACTCTTCTTGGGAATTGACTCCATGGTTGAAAGTTGGAGAAAACCTTCAATTCACTTTCCGTTCTGCTAGAGGGCAGACTGGTGGTGGTGGTGGTGCTGGTGGTGGTGCACAGGTGTGCAACGGGTGCCTTCGT
>ENA-UENX01000488-UENX01000488.1-marine-metagenome-genome-assembly--contig:-NODE-488-length-15948-cov-3.244801_pt1 | contig 15948 bp, 10 predicted proteins | sample MGYA00237875_ERZ529327 | MGnify/ENA primary metagenome ERZ529327 (study PRJEB26372, sample SAMN05368347) | marine metagenome | biome: cultured habitat; feature: ocean water; material: water; isolation... | reverse complement strand
TTGAACCATTATCTGATGTGCAGTTGCTGTTCGCAAAACCGGATCATAGATTCTTAAGATGTACATACCGTTTTGCAAAGCCCCTGGTATTTCAATTGCATTGCGTCCTTCTTGCAAGTTAGTTCGCAAAATGATCCGACCAGAGAGATCTACCAAGGTCCCTTCCACTGTCTGCGTTGCACTGGGCAATTCGACATTAACCAACCTGTCTCTCACGATGGTAGGAAAGACCTTAATATCCTCCGCTCTGTCTTTTACAGATACCGTTACGATGTTGAAAACTTCAGTCGTTCCATCATAGTCGGTTTGACGAAGTCGATAATAGGTTAATTTATAAGGATTTTTATCTAGATGCTTATACTGTAAGGGAACATCGCTATCTCCAGCCCCTTTCACTGTAGTTAGCTCCTCAAAGTGTACGCCATCTCTCGATTTCTCGATTGTGAAGTAAGCATTGGATTCCTCAGCTAGAGTTTCCCAAGTAAGCAAAGCTCCTTGTTCCGTGGCTTGTCCTTTGAAATAAGACAGACTGATTGGAAGTGGGGTCAAAGCACCGAATCCCGCGGGGCCATTGATCATACCGTTCACATTGAAAAAATTGGTGGTAATCATCGAGGTTGAACCTGCTCCTGCTGTCAAGTCTCCATCAATCCCCATCGCACCACCATCAACAACTAAGTTGAAACGATCTTTGGCAGTTACATCGCCTCCAAACAAGGAAAGGAAGCTTGATTCGAAACTAGAATCATTCCCTACAAAAAAGTCTCCTACTGAGGCAAATGCCCCATTCACATCAAAGTTAACTCTATCCAAGCCATTAAAGCTCCCTACGCCCATTGCACCATTGACAGTAATGTTAGCGTCATTCATGACGTTCATGTTACCTGTAATCGTTAAAACTCCGTTTACAACAACATTCAATCGATCTCCCACCACAAAATCTCCGTTGATGGTCAATATCCCATTAACGATTAGTGTAAAGTCTGTACCTGCGTTAATACCTGTCGTCGTCAGATTACCTAAAAAGAAGCCGAAAGCGTCAACGGTTAAACCATTATTATTTCCCGTAGAAATATCTAGGATGTTGACAAAACCATCTGTTGGACTCACAACCACTGTGGTGGCTCCATTCATGTCAACATCGTCTCCATTGTTCGGGATGTTTCCGCCGGACCAAGTCGCCGCCGTACCCCAATTTCCAGATGCAATAACCGTTCTTGTGACTGAATACAAAGGTGAGAGTGATAATCCCAGAAAAGCGCATAGGATTACCAGCTTAAGCTTAGTTGCGTGTGTTCTCATGGTGTTTAGTTTATTCCTGACCTATACAAAAAAATTGATTCTTAAACAGTAGTTCAATGATATCGATATAGGTTATAAGCGACAGGCGAGAAAAACAGTAGGGAACTATGAACGAGTTGTAATTTTCCCTGATTCATTAAGCCTGTTTTTGGGGAGGGGGAAGTGAAAATACGGGTACGGCTTCCTCTCCTTACACCCAAATTGTATCTTCGCTCCTCATTTATACTCCGAAAGCATGCAAAAAGTTACAGAATCACCTTCGAATCACCGTCACCTCGAAAAAATGAGCACGGCGGAGCTACTTACCAACATCAATAAGGAAGACCAAACCGTTGCAATTACAGTAGCAAAAACCATTCCACAAATCACCCCATTGATAGAAATCATCGCGGAAAAGATGGCAGCTGGAGGGCGTCTATTTTACATTGGGGCAGGTACTAGTGGAAGATTAGGCATCGTAGATGCTTCGGAGTGCCCACCTACCTACGGGGTGCCCCATGATTGGGTTATTGGCCTGATGGCAGGCGGGGATCAAGCCATTCGAAAAGCCGTAGAGTTTGCAGAAGATGATACTGGTTTAGCATGGAGGGATTTATCCGAATATTTAGTAAGTGAACAAGATGTTGTAATCGGTATTGCAGCCTCCGGTACTACTCCATATGTGGTGCATGGTCTCAAGGATTGTAGGGCGAAGGGGATTATCACGGGATGCATTACCTGTAACCCTGGTAGCCCGGTTGCAGAACAGGCAGATTACCCGATAGAAGCCGTGGTCGGCCCTGAATTTGTCACGGGCAGCACCCGCATGAAGGCCGGAACCGCACAAAAGCTCATCCTAAATATGATCAGTACTAGTGTAATGATCAAATTAGGTAGAGTGATTGACAACAAAATGGTCGATATGCAATTGAGTAATAATAAGTTGGTCGATCGGGGTACAAAAATGCTGATGAAGGCGCTCGACCTAGACTACGAAGAAGCCAATCAGCGCCTTCTGAAATACGGAAGTGTTCGAAAAGCCATGGAAATGACCGAGGAGTAGATCTAGAAGCGATCAGCATGCTCCTGCGCAAAGGCTTGAAAGCGGCGAGGCGTCTTCCCTAAGACTTTCGCTACATCATCGCTGATTTCTTCCTCCTTTCCAGATATTACATATTTGTACAGATCCGCCGTGTAGTTGGCGGCGGCTTCCGTCCAACCTTTTTCCAGCATGGTGCTGATAAAAGAAGCTCTCTCTTGCGGTACATAAGTAACAAGTTTTCCGCTAGCCTGACTGATCAGTGCGCAAACTTCTGTATGGCTCAACGCTTCATCACTTGTGAGGTTATACAATTGGCCATGATGTCCCTCTTCTAGTAAGCAGGTAGCTGCCACATCTGCAATATCACGTACGTCAATAAAGGCTGTTTTGGCATTTCCGGCAGGCAAAAACAATTTATTCTCTGCTCTGATGGTTCCACCTAACCAATTCACAAAGTTTTGCATAAACCATCCAGGACGGAGGATTGTCCATTGCCTGTCCCAAGTACGCACTAATTTTTCTACATCATTTAAGGGCTTACCTGGCACATCACCAGTAGTCCTACCCGAACTAAATACAATTCTCTTCACCCCTGCCTCCTTGGCTACTGTCAAGAATTGTTGCACACTGGGTACGGGATTCGAATGACCAGCAATAAAGAAGACCGCTTCCTGTCCTTCCAAAGCGGAGGTAAAGGTAGTAGGATCCTCAAAGTCAAATTGAGTAGTGGTGACCTTGTTCCCCCATTTATCCTCTGCTTTTTGTGTATTTCGGACAGCTAGAGTTGGCACTAAGCTTCTGTCGACTAAAGCTTGCACAAGTGGAGTACCAATATTTCCTCCTGATCCAATAATCAATACCTTCATGCTTACATTCGATTTTTCATTCTGCAATGCTTTCTACAACGCTGGTCTAGATCATATGGTTGACCTAGACATCTAGTTTTCTAACAAATCCTGGATATCCTTGGGCATCCGATCTAGGGGTTTCAGCTTTATCTCTTTGAAAAACAACTCCGCTCCCTCTGATTGTATCTGTATGCTGCCCCTATTCATCGGTTTCAAGCTTTCCCCCTCCTGATATCTAGCATTCAAAAGGACCAGATTAACTTGACCATTCACCAGATGGACGGCGTGATTCTCAAAGGCTAATATTTCTAGGGTATTCCATTGACCAAGTGGATTTTCATTATAAGGATTAGCTAAGCAAATTTGCCATTCAGGTGCCCCATTAAATTGCTGAACTGGACTAGCAGCATTATACCGGAATAGTGTATCTCCAAGCGTAGGAACGATATCCCTTAGATAAGGCTGGGCGCTGCGAATACTCTCTGGAAGGTCCGTTGTATATTCACCTGGAATGTCCACCCAGGTATGTTTGGCCCAATAGCTACCTACATCTCCTTCATGGATCTGCAGTTCGTGGCGGATTCCCTTCCCTTCTATCCTGTTGTAATGGTATAGTATTCCTCCATCTCGAGGCCTACCTTTCATCCAAGACCACTTCTTCTCTCCCCATCGAAACTGGACTTTCAAATGATAGTTTTGATAGCTGGCTTTTGTGTACAAGTTGCCAATTACAGCCCCTGATACACGAAGAAGAGGTTCTCCTTCTAAGGTATCAATACTATACACATTCAAGAGATCTTGATCTTTTAACGGTCCCTTATATAACCCCAAGCTATCCTTTGGCCAATTCGGAATCTCCGAGCTACTATCCGGAACGGACAGGTAGAGCCCCCAATTGTCAAGGTCCTCGCCATTGAACAGGAGTTCCCAGTCATCACTGAAATTTCCTTGACAGGTAGAGAGAAAGACCAATAATCCAAGCAACAGAATGTATGCATTATTTTTCGAGAATGGTATCATTGAGTTGTAGTTGGTGCTATTACTATCCCGGATCCACGTCCACATTGACTCGTACACCTGAAAAACCAGAAGTTTGATGGAGTCTGTCTATAGAACTCAAAATGCTTTCCTTAGCATGTTTGATTTTGTTCTTATCCTGATTTACTTTGATGAGAAAATCCAGCAAATAGAAGGTTCGAACACGAGCTACATAGGGCACAGCGGGTCCTACCACCCAATCTCCCAATTGATGCTTTAAAGCTCCAGCCAGGATCCGGCCAGCATCATTCAGAACTTGAGGTTTCTTGTGCTTTAGTGTCACACGGATAAGGCGAACATAAGGGGGGTATTGGAAGCCGTGTCGTTCTAGCATTTCTCGCTGGAAGAAACCGAAATAATCATGTTCGAGCACCTCTCGCAGCACTGGCGCAGACGTATTGAAAGCCTGAATAATTACCTTCCCCTGTTTCTTTTTTCGGCCGGCTCTGCCACTCACCTGCACCATGAGTTGATAAGCCCGTTCCCCAGCCCTGAAATCAGGAAAATGTAGCAATTGATCGGCACTCAATACACCAACAATTCCCACGTTTTCAAAATCCAATCCCTTTGTTACCATTTGAGTACCTACCAGGATATCCAATCGACGTTCTTCAAAATCATTGATAAGCTTAGCATGCGCATTCTTGCCACGCACGGTATCTAGGTCCATTCTGCCTATCCGGGCATCTGGCAAATAAATCTTGAGTTCATCCTCTATTTTCTCGGTACCAAAGCCCTGCATTGATAGGTCTTTACTACCGCAGGCAGGGCATTCATTAGGGAGTTTGGTTTGATAGCTACAATAATGACACTTTAGGACATGAAAAAACTTGTGGTAGGTTAAACTAACATCACAATTGATACATTCCGCATGCCAGTTGCCACAGGTGTTGCAGCGATAGGTAGGCGAAAAGCCTCGGCGGTTCTGGAAAAGAATGGCTTGTTCACCTCGTTCCAACGCGGCTTGGAGTTCTTCTATGAGTTGTGGCGTAAAATGGGAATGCATTTGCCCCTTCTTCAATTCAGCCTTAGCGTCGACCACCACAATCTCGGGCATTTGAATCCCACCAAATCGTTCGGGCATATTTACCAAGCCATACTTTTCTTTTTTGGTGTTGTAGAAAGATTCTATAGATGGCGTCGCGGAGCCCATCAAGACCTTGGCTCCGTAGAGCTGAGCTAGGACAATAGCCGTGTCTCTTCCGTTATATCTTGGACTAGGTTCTCTTTGCTTGAAGGAGGGATCATGTTCCTCATCAACCACAATCAGTTGCAGTTGCTTGAAAGGCAAAAATAGAGCTGAACGAGCACCCAGTACAATTGGCTTTCCTTCCAATGCACTTTTCCAAATCTCTACCCTTTCATTATTATTGAGTCGGGAGTGATAGGCCGCAATATCATTCCCAAATACCTTTTGCAAGCGACTGATAATCTGCGAAGTCAAGGCAATTTCGGGTAAAAGGTATAGTACTTGCCCACCCGCAGCAATTGTCTCTTTGATCTTTTCGATGTAGACTCGTGTTTTACCACTCCCGGTCACACCATGCAATAACACGACATTTTTAGTTTCAAACCATTGATCTATCTCTGTAAGAGCTTGTTGCTGTTGATTAGATAGTTCAAATGCCTCCAGTAATTCATCCTCATAGGCGCCGATTCGACTTACCTCTCGCTCATAGAATTCCAAAATGCCTTTTTTCTGCATTGCTTTCAGCACCGCACTATCCACCCCAGCGCGTTGGTAAATATCTTGTTTTCGGATAAAGTCCTGCTTCTTTGACAGATCAATAAAAGCTAGGAGAGCAGCCGTCTGCTTTTCTGAGCGGGCAACCAAGTCAAAGGCTTCAGTAAGCTTATCAGATAGCTCAGCATAAGCGGTCTGCAAGCGAACACAGGCAATCTTCTTGGGGGTATATTTTTCCTTGAGATCTTCACGCAAGTAGATGATCCGCTTTTCTAGCATCCGTCTGATCAGTGGATACACTGTCTTTTGATCAAGAATCTTCTGGACCTCATCTATCGAGAGCGTTTCCTGAATAGTCAAAGCTTCCGCAATCAAATACTCTTTATCGTCAAGTCCGCCGAAATCTTCATCAAACAAGGGACTTAGCATGACCTGAGTTTCGCTTGCCAATTTCAAGTTGGCTGGCAAAGCGGCATTCATTACCTCTCCCAAAGTGCAGCAATAGTAGGAAGACATCCATTTCCAGAGCTTGATTTGTTGAGGAGTGACGATGGCTTCTTCATCGATCACGGACATGATCGGTTTGGTATCGTAAGCGGAAGGACCTTCTTCTAAAATCTCAATCACTAAAGCCGTGTAAAGTCGGTTTTTTCCAAACTTCACCTCCACTCTGACGCCAAACTGGACTTGCTGTACCAACTCCTCCGGGATGTGGTAAGTATAAGGCTTAGGAATCGCTAAGGGCAGGATAACCTTAGCAAATAGATGGGTACCCACTTCAGGATGAAAGCTCAATTCACTCAAGTACTATTCTTTTATTTACCCAAAGATATTCAAGAAATCCTTAAGGACCATAGAGAAATATAGTGTCCTTACACATTTCCCTAGAATAGCAAACTGCTTTTGCCATCATAAAGTTTCCCGATATCTGCACCTGGCCATCTAATCAAGCGGATGCCATGGTAGAAGTTTTTTGCAAAACGAATTCAGTGGATAAACCAGCAATCATCACCTTGAAAGTCCCTGGCTCTACGATCCATCGATTATCCCGGCCCACAAAAGCTAGATCATCCTTTGTTAGATGAAATTCTACAACTTTAGATTCCCCTGCGGCCAGCTCAATTTTTTCGAACCGCTTCAATCGTTTTACAGGAGGAGTGATACTGGCATAAAGATCACTCAAGTATAATTGGACCACTTCTTTAGCCTTGATTTTTCCTGTGTTTTTAACCTCCACAGAGACCTTAATGGTATCATTCTCATGGACGTTGTTTTGGGATAGCATGAGCTTGCTGTAGGCAAAATTGGTATAGCTAAGTCCATGGCCAAACTCAAACTGAGGTTTGAATCCTCCCAAGACCCCCTGTAGCTCTAGATTTTCTGGATGCTTGTAATCATAAGTGGATAAGGCATTCGGATATTTCGGATAGGTAATTGGAAGTTTGCCACTCGGGCATGTCTCTCCGGTTAGAATTTCCGCTATAGCTTCCCCTCCTTCGTTTCCTGGATGAAAACCGACCAAAATAGCCTGACATAAATCTGCTATTTCACCGATCAAACGCGGGCGTCCCTCCAGCAGGATTAAAACGATGGGCTTGCCGGTCTTTGATAAGGCCTTTACCAAATCAAGCTGCGCCACATCCAAGCTTAGATTATCTATATTCCCATAAAACTCCGTGTAGGAGGTTTCCCCCAAACAGGTAACAATTACATCTACATTTTGAGCCGCCTTCACTGCAGCTTCTATATCTATCTCCTCTGAGAAACTTACTGCTGGCTCATAACTCAGTCTATCCCCCAGCTTGTTCTCCAATGCTCCCAAGATGGTAGAGAAAGGTAAGGATTGCTCGTCCGTTAATTCCCCCTGCCAAGAATAGGTCCAGCCACCATTTAGACTTCGAAGGGTATCCGCTGTAGGACCACACAGCAGCACCTTATCTGCCTTCTTCAAAGGCAATGCTCCTTTTTCATTTTTACACAAGACTATAGCTTGTCTCGAAGCCTCTAAACTCGATTCCTTGAATTCCGTTCCGCCGAATAGCGGATATTCTTCTTGTGGCTCCACCATTCCTTGGAACAAGCCCAAATCTTTCTTTAGCTGCAAAATCCTCCTCACGGAAAGATCAAGACGATCTTCTGAAATCGTTCCTTCCTCGACTAGCTCGATCAAATAGTCCGTGAAAGTAAAATCCAAAGGCACCATACTCATATCAACCCCCGCTTCAATGGCCATTCGAACCGCTTCTTTCTGGCTTTCCGCCACTCGGTGGCGGTTGTGCAAATATTGAATATCCTCCCAATCTGTTACTACGACACCCGTGAATCCTAGTTCATCTCTAAGTAGGTCGGTTAGTATGCTTCGATCAGAGTGAACAGGTATACCATTGATCTCCCCTGAATTGATCATAATCGTAGCCGCTCCAGCAGCCAAGGCTTTGGCAAAAGGTGGAACATGGTACTCTGCCAACTGTCTGGCAGGAATGTAGGCGGGTGTTCGATCTCGGCCACTTAAAGGTACCCCATACCCCAAGAAGTGCTTTAGACATGCGGCCAGCTTATGTGGATGACCGATATTATCTCCTTGCATGCCCCGAACCGTAGCACTTCCCAATTCTCCAGCTAGGTACACATCTTCTCCAAAAGTCTCCCAAATTCGTGGCCACAGGGGGTTTCTTCCAAGATCAAGAACAGGAGAAAAAGCCCAAGGCATACCAGCGGCTTTGGTTTCATAGGCACTTACTTCTCCCATCTTTTGCGCAAGATCCCGGTTCCAGGTGGCCCCTAAACCTAGCTGCTGTGGAAACAAAGTGGCGCCCATAACATAACTGGCACCATGAATCGAGTCTATCCCGTAAAGTACTGGAATCTTAAGACGGGTTTTATTGGCTTGTTTATCAATTGCCGCCATGATCTCTCGCCAACGACTCGTGGTATGGGCTAAGGGGCCGACATTCAGCATGGATCCTACAGCATATTTTTGTACCACTTCAACTAGCTTCTTGTCATTAAGCTTCAGTGGGAAATCCAACTTATAGGCTTTCCCATTGGCAACGGTATCTATAGTTAATTGGGTCATTTGTCCTGCCTTTTCGGCAAGGGTCATTTTGGCAAGTAAGTCTTCTACAAACTGATCCATACAGGTCGTTTTCGGAGGAGTGCATAAGAAGGGCTCCTCCTGGTTACACACATCATCTCTTGGCTGCTCACTGATTCAAGCTAATACGATGGCAAGAAGAGAAAACCAAGGTCAGTTGTTTATTCGCATTAGTTACGAATGTATATAAATTTTACCCCAGGAAGTCTCGATTCTGGGGCCTAAACCTGCGTCTAAACAAAAATTCATTACATTTAAGCAATATGGTATTATCCTGCTAATCCAAACAAATGGACACTTTAGATAGTATTCGAATAAATTTTAATCCAGAGCAACTCGGTTTTCTTAACTTATGTTTGGCATTTTTAATGTTCGGTGTGGCACTGGATCTTAAAGTGAGTCACTTCAAGGCCTTATTGGAGCAACCCAAGGCCACCTTAGTGGGTTTGGGGTCCCAATTGATCTTACTTCCCCTAATGACTCTAGGGTTGATTTTTATTTTCAACCCACCTGTGAGTATGGCACTGGGCATGGCCCTAATAGCCTCATGCCCGGGCGGTAACGTCTCCAATTATGCGGTTCATTTGGCCAATGCCAATACGGCACTATCCATAACACTAACATCGATCTCAACCTTGTCTGCGGTGCTTATCACTCCGCTCTACTTTTGGTTACTCTCTCAATACATTCCTGGGGCTTCGTCCTTGTCTGGAAGCCTTCAGTTGCAACCTACTGACATGCTATGGACATTACTCCAGTTGATTGTTACCCCTTTGATCATTGGAATGACTCTGGCCCACAAGTGGCCCAACTTTACCTTTCGCATTCAGAAGCCAGTAAAGTGGATATCGATGACCATTTTCCTCGGTTTCGTGGTGGTAGCCACTTACTCCAATTGGTCCAATATTGTCAGTTATCTACATTTAGTATTCTTGATCGTACTGGTGCACAATACCATCGCTATTTTGACGGGATACAACTTTGCTAAACTTAACAAACTGAGTGAGGTAGATGCCCGGACTGTTGCTATAGAAACAGGGATTCAGAACTCGGGCTTAGGATTAATCCTGATCTTCAACTTCTTCGATGGGCTCGGAGGAATGGCGATGATTGCCGCCTGGTGGGGCATTTGGCATCTGATCTCAGCCTTCTCAATGGCCATGTGGTGGAGCAGAAAGCCAAGCACTTTTTTGGAAAAAGCAGGATAGCGACACTTTCAATTAATTTCGACCTTTTCGTCAGAATTACCGCGTTTTTTTAGTAAATTTAGAACTTAACCGAAGAATATTTGTCATTAACGTAAAAGTGAGAAAGGACGGAGTTTGCTGCAGTTAATAGATCCTCTCTCTTGTGAGAAAATATCCTGAAAGGGAAACTTATTCGCAACTAGAACGCCGATAGCTCCTGTTCCTTGAATGCTTTGATCCATTTTACTGTTACTCCTATAATCGAAGCTAAAACGCAGCCTATGAAAAAAGTCTTTACACTTGCTCTGTTTCTGGGATTGTCTGGGTTATTAATGGCTAACTCTCCTTTGCCCGATCCTGGTAAAGGCTACATTGTTACTAAAAACGGGAAATCGTTAACCGGTGCCATCGGTAACATTTTCCACACCTCTTATGGTTCGGAGGTTACCTTTATTAATGACTTCGGGACCATTTACCAGATTCACCCTTTCTTGATTAAAGGCTTTGTTTTCCAAGACAACAAGAACATGGTCACTTATGAAAGTAAGTACTCTGAGCGAAAGTGGCTTTTCTTGAAGGTCTTACATAAAGGAAAACATTTGAGCGTATATAAATCACCTGAGAAAAAATCAGTAGTGAATTTCACGCGAGTTTCCTTTATGGCAGAAACAGTCAAAAACGATGTCTATTGGGTGGAGCTTCACGGTAAAAATCCTACACAGATTAAGCGAATGGGATTTAAGAAGCAAATGCGCAAGATTTTGAAGCGAAGAGCGCCTGAGCTAGCCGAACAAATTGGCTCTAAAGGATATCGCTTCAAAAATCTAACAGCGATTGCCGAAGCCTACAACAAGAAATGCGAAGAAACTAAGTTCAAGCTGTAAGCTGCCTAGTCTTCTTGTTCCAAAAAATAAAAGCTCAATCTTCATGGATTGAGCTTTTATTTTTTCAACTGATAAATGAATACACTATGGCATTTTGCACTACTCTTCCCAAGATGCTGCCTATCCCTGGCCTAATGTGCCAAAACCGACAAAATTATCTGAATAATCCTTAACTTCCCGGAAGTATTATTTTGCCTGAGGTATATTTTGATCTCACTGTTGAATCAGTTTTTGCTAGCTTTTGATATTTGCGATCCTCAATTCATACAGTCCTGACCAGTACGCCGCCTCAGGCCGCTTCACATTTTAACATATAACAACATGAGGAACCACTTTTACACTTTGTTATGTCTAGCCTTAATTGTATGTATACAACCCACTTGGGGGCAAAACCGAGCTAAAAAGAACAAAAAGAAAAAAGCTGAAGTAGAAACACCAGCTGCTCCCACCTTCAACGCCAAAATGTACAAAAGCCTGAAATGGAGAAATATTGGGCCTTTCCGGGGAGGAAGAGCAAATGCTGTCGCTGGTGTAATTGGTTCTCCCAACCTCTATTATGTAGGGTACACCGGAGGTGGAGTTTGGAAAACCATTGATGGCGGATTGCATTGGAAAAACATTTCTGATGGTAGCCTCAAATCCGGTTCTGTAGGGGATATTGCTGTAGCTGCTTCTGATCCTAATGTGATCTTCGTCGGCATGGGAGAACATGCCGTTCGCGGGGTGATGACCACCTACGGAGATGGTATTTACAAGTCCATTGATGGTGGTAAGAGCTGGAAACACATGGGATTGGAAAAGACTCGGCATATTTCTGATGTAGTGATACATCCAACCAATCCGGACATCGTCTATGTAGCCGCGCAGGGTGCCTTACACGGACCAAGTGAAGAAAGAGGGATTTATAAGTCGACAGATGGTGGAGCAACTTGGAAGAAAGTACTCTATGTGGATGAAAACTCCGGCGCTTCCAGTCTGAGCATAGACCAAACCAATCCACGGATTTTGTATGCTGCTACTTGGGATCATCGTCGGGAGCCCTGGACAGTCCGCAGTGGAGGTCCAGGATCCGGTGTTTACAAATCAAATGATGGAGGAGAGACTTGGCGAAAAATTGAAAGTGGACTTCCGAAAGATCTTGGAAAGATTGGTATTTCAGTTTCCAAAGCCGACCCCAGTCGGGTTTACGCCATTGTGGAATCTGAGAAGAAAGAGGCTGGATTGTACCGATCCGATAATGGTGGTGGCAGCTGGAAACATATGACAAACGATCAGCTCCTTACTGCTCGCTCTTGGTATTATATGGAAGTATTTGCGGATCCGGTTAATGCAGACGTTGTATATGTGCTAAATGCACCCATGATGCGGTCCATTGACGGCGGAAAAACCTTCAGCAGAATCAGTGTCGGTCACGGAGATACACATGATCTATGGATCAACCCAGATGACAACACGAATATGATATTAGGAGATGATGGGGGTGCTGAGGTCACGTATAATACTGGTGCTAGCTGGTCACCGCAAAACAACCAACCTACCGCTCAATTCTATCGAGTAAATGCAGATAAACAATTTCCCTACAAGGTCTACGGAGGCCAACAAGACAACTCCTCAGTAGTAATATCGAGTAGAACCAATGGCAGAGGTATCACGGATAAAGATTGGACGAGAGGTCCTGGCTGTGAAAGTGCCTACATCGCTTTTGATCCAGATAATCCCAGATTCCTTTATGGAGGCTGTTACCAAGGGATTATCGAGGTATTAGATATGGAGACGGGAGAAGGAAAGGACATCATGGAATATGCTTCTCTGAACTTCGCCGTAAAGCCCAAGGACCTCAAATATAGATTTAATTGGAATGCCCCCATCATCGCTTCTCCTCATGACCCCAGTACTATTTATCATGCGGGTAATGTGGTTTTCAAAACGTCAAACGGAGGAATGGATTGGGAAGTTATCAGCCCTGATCTCACTAGAAACGATACCACGAAGCAAGACGTAGGAGGAGGCCCATTTACAAACGAAGGTGCCGGCGGAGAAAATTATAATACCATCTATTATTTAATTGAATCTAGTCTGGAGCGGGGTGTGATGTACTCAGGTAGTGATTGTGGATTGGTGCACGTGACTAAAGATGGAGGGAAAAACTGGAGTAATATTACGCCACCAGACCTAGCCGAATCGATGATCCAATCCATCGAGGTTTCCCCGCATGAGCCTGGAACCGCCTATATCGCTGCTACCAGATATAAGTTCAATGATTTCTCTCCACTTAGCTACAAGACTACTGATTATGGCCAAAGTTGGACGATGATCAATGCCGGAATAGATAAGGACGACTTTTTAAAAGTGATCCGAGAAGACCCAAAGCAAGCAGGCTTATTATATGGAGGTGCAGAACGCGGCTTTTACATTTCCTTTAACGGAGGGCAGAAATGGGATCGACTACAATTAAACCTCCCGGTAGTCCCAGTTACCGACCTTATTATCAGAGACAATGACCTGGTAGCGGCAACTCAAGGGCGCGCCTTCTGGATTTTGGATGATCTAAGTGCCTTGCAAGAAAGCAATGGCGAGGAGCCAGAAGGCTTAGTGGATATCATGACGCCGAAACAAACGGTTAGATTCAGCGGTGGATCCAGCTCTGGAGTCGGTGCTAATCCAAAAGCAGGGGTGATTCTTGATTACTATTTAGGAGAAGATATCGGAGATGAGGAAGTACGCCTAGATATCATGAATGCAGACGGAGAAATCGTCCGTTCCTATTCTAGTATCAAGGATAAAGAATTCAAACCTTATCCAGGTGGACCTCCTGCCCCGACTGTACTACCAGCTAAGAAAGGATTCAACCGATTTGCTTGGGATTTCAGAACGGAGACGCTCCCTGATGTACCCAATGTATTCATTTATGGCAGCTACAGAGGTCATCAGGTTGCTCCCGGAAATTACTCTGCTCGCATTTCTTTCAAGGATCAGGCCAAGGCGGTAGATATTCACATCAAAGCTGATCCACGCCTAGAAGTAGAGAAGGGTACCTGGAAACAACAGCAGGAAATCCTAGATCATACAGTCAAGCAGATCAGTGATATTCATGCCAAAGTAAATAGCATGCGCCAACTGCGAGATCAAATTCAGGCTTACAACAAGATATTAGGCGACAATGCTAGCCACGAGGATCTGGTTAAGCTAGGGAAGGAATTAGTTGAGAAGATCGATAAGTGGGAAGGTCAGGTAGTAGAAACTAGGCAAAAGAGTACGCAAGATGTAATCAATTGGCCCAGTAAGCTTAATGCTGCCTACTTCTATCTGAGAGGTCGACTGGATGAGCATGATCCTCGAGTGACGCAAGGGGTTAAAAATCGTCTGGCGGACCTGGATCAGGAATGGGCCACTTACAAAAAAGAGAGCACCAATTTGCTACAAAATGAAGTGCAAGCGTTTAACGAATTGTTCAAAAAGAAAGCCATTCCAGCTTTGATAATAGACAATAAGGCTAGGCCTTAAAGCCTGTAGAAGATATATCTAATTCCTTAAATCGGCCTTCGCATATCGTGAAGGCCGATTTTTTTGGGCGGATGCCTAAGCTATTGGAACTAGTCCTCACTTATTCCTTCCTTCATCACTTCGCCCAATACCTCCTCTATTCCCTGATCTCTCACAACACAGCTTTCTATTTTTCAACTATTTTTAAAAAATGTTTGAAAAATAGAAAAAAGCCACTTAGATTTGTATTATCAAACAAATCGTTAAATTGTTTGAAAATTTACAAAATGGCTGAAGAAACGAAGAAACGCGTCAATAAACGAGATCGGATCCTGCAAACGGCGAGCGAAGTTTTTGCTCGCTATGGTTATGACAAAACCACCTTGGATGATATTGGGAAAAAGTGTGGCTTGAATAAAGCCTCGCTCTACTACTACTTTAGCAACAAAGAAGATATTTACGTACAGGTAATCATGGCGGAAACTACCGTATTTATCAATGAGCTACAGGCACAGACCGCCAACCTGGTCAGCACCGCCGATAAAATTCGACATTACCTCATTGAAAGAGTAAAACGTTACGAGAAGGTTTTGAACATGACTCAACTGTCCTTCGAAGCCCTACAAAAAGTAGAGCCTCTTTTTCAAGAATTGTATGTCACGGTTAGGGAAAGAGAAACCGATTTTTTAGAGTCATTGTTACAGACAGGCATCGAGAATGGGGAAATTGTTGACGAACACACTGCTAGAGAATTAGCCGAAAGCTTTTTCCTTATTTCTGACGCTATCAAGCACGATCGACAAACCCAAGCTAATTTATACCAAGTGGAGGCAAGAAAGCACGATTATGCCCAAATCGAAACTAGGCTGAGCAACATTATCCAATGGATATTTAAGGGCTTAGCCAACAACTAATCCGAAGAAGCTTCCTTATTCCTACATAGTTGGAAGTTAATTCTGAAAGCACCGATAGCCTGAGTGCTACAAATGAACTTTGAATTCCTCAGCCACGACCTAATTTATCACGGTTTAAAACATTTGGAAATGAAATTCTTAAAATATACGCTAGGAATTCTCCTAGGGCTAGTACTCCTATTGGCTTTTTTTTTACGCGTCCGCTTTGGAGGCGGGTCCTTTTATCCTGATCTCTCCACTGCCCCTCTACTCCCAGCTTCAGCCTTGGAAGAGGTCTTTGCCTTTGACGAGCCCCTTGGCAATCTTGCCGTTTCCTCAGAGAACCGCATATTTTTCACCGTTCATCCTGAATCACGCCCAAGCACTAACAAGGTGATGGAAATTGTCGACGGTAAGGCTGTCCCCTACCCTAGCCAAGCCTTTCAGTCTTCCCACTTCATCACTGTTTTAGGAATGTTCATAGACCTCCAGAATAGCTTATGGACTATCGATC
>ENA-UENX01000487-UENX01000487.1-marine-metagenome-genome-assembly--contig:-NODE-487-length-16007-cov-3.312633_pt1 | contig 16007 bp, 13 predicted proteins | sample MGYA00237875_ERZ529327 | MGnify/ENA primary metagenome ERZ529327 (study PRJEB26372, sample SAMN05368347) | marine metagenome | biome: cultured habitat; feature: ocean water; material: water; isolation... | reverse complement strand
TCAAAAAGAGCTTCGCCAGTAAATCCAATGCTTTGACCTCGTCGACAGCCAATTAGTTTGAATCAGTTCATAATATAAAGTACATTCCATGCACACAAGAACTAGGCAGTTAGCCTCTTAGTATTGTGGGCCATACACCACTAGCTTTAGTTCTTGTAATAGGAAAATCGAAATCTTGAAATGGTCTTGCTGTCAGCTCTTAGCCCCAATATCTTTTTCTTGTTACTAGGCTCAATCAGTCTGGGATATTTGGCTTACCGTTGGTTTTGGAAAAAGAATAACAATAGTAATGTCTTGGGTAAGCTTCGGTGGAGCCTGGAACATCAGGAACTAGCCAAGAGGGCTAAAGAATCCGTTGGCAAAGGAAGTCCGAATGATGCGATTAAATTCCTGACAAAAATAGAAAACGAGCCGCTACAACAAGAAGTGCTTCGCTTATCGTCTAGATGGAATAAATATCGGAAAGACAAGGCCCGTGGGATATTGGGTGACCGAGAGGAGCAATTGATCTTCAATCAAATAAGTGATTCCATTCTTAGTTTGATCCAGCAAATTGAAAGTGTTTTTGACGAAGAAGATCGAGAACATGAAGTCATATTTCAGTACCTAACGAATAGATATAGTCATAGATTGGATCAAAAACTAAAGGGTAGGCGGCCCGTCACCCTACAGAAGCGATCTTCGACCATAGGTACAGATCCCGAAACCAGCCAAACTTTTATCTCTAATACTAAGTTCAATCAGGACAGTGAGATAGATAAGATTTTTCAAGAAGCTAATGGTCGACTGTTAATCGTGGGTAAGCCTGGTAGCGGAAAGACCTGCACGCTCTTGCAATTGGCCTTACAACTAGTAGACCAAGAACGCTTTACCTTGCCCGTCCTACTTAACCTAGCCAGTTGGCGGAGCACCTATCAAGACCTAGACGACTGGTTAGCCGATATCTTGCCGATGGAATTGGCGGTTCCAGCCGCTTATGCTAAGGAGCTATTGCAGATGTTTGACCCAATTCTTCTCCTCGATGGATTGGATGAGATACCATCGGAACACCGAACTTCTTTTCTGGAGGCCCTTGGGCGCTATGGAGCTAACTCCAGTCGCAAATATGCGATCACTTCCAGGATCGTGGAATATGGGACTGCCGGAAAGGATGCTCCTGTTTATGCGCAGATTGAGATAGAACAAATCAGCTATGAGCAACTGTCTAAATCCTTCCAGGAGTGGGGGCATTCAGAACCAGAAGCCCGTCCAATCTTATATGCCTTAGAAAAAGAAACAATACTAAAGGAGGTTATTCAAGTCCCATTCTACCTAAACCTACTACAATTGCTTTTTGCTCAAGGAAAGCGATTGTCTGAAATGAACCTTAGCACAGGATCGGTAGAGGAAGTGCGTACACAGCTACTACAAGATTTCGTTGATAATCAGTTGAAGTTGATAGCAACAGAACAAGCTCAAGCCCACCGATGGTTAAGTTTCTTGGCACAGCGGATGGAACAAAATAAGCTGGTAACATTCGAATTGCGAGATCTGCAATTTGATTGGTGGCCCTGGTCGAAATGGAGTCTCTTTATTGGTGGATTCATCTATGGGCTTTTCATCCCGTTGATATTAGGTCTAGGCTTCCAATTTTTGACATTGGCATTTGGTGATCCAGTGTTTTCTAGTTCTCAAGAAATGCTTGCATTTGGAGGGTTCATTCTAGCCTTTGGGTTGATCAGTGGACTACTAAGGTTACAAAAACGGTTGCCCAAAATCCCCAATTTCCGAATAAGTACTAAGGAGCGGATCGACTTCAGTTGGCCTCGATTTTTTGAGCTATTCTTCTCCTATTTTGTCTTCCTCTTCGTCATTGGACTAGTAGTGGTATTAGGTGGATGGTTAGAAGACCAAGAAGATATTCTTTGGGCATTGTTAGGAGCAACATTTATTAGCACTTTGCTTTCCCTCATCTATATTTTGCAGGAAGAACATTCAAGTTTTGTGCAGATCAACCATCCTTATCAACGATTTTATGCTTCAGCTCAAAGACTCCACTTTTCCATCCTTTTACACTTTCTACTGCGGTTTCAACTTTTCTGGCAAGGAGTGCTACCCTGGAAGTTAGTACAATTTCTCAATGAGATGAAAGGCTATCATATCCTGGAGTCAGACGGAGCAAGCTGGAGGTTCAGGCATCGTCTTATACAGGACTACTTTATGACACGATTTGATAGCCCTGATAATTCAATAAATTCATAGAGGCTACACCCCCGGAATCTTCTCATTTTTCTGTGCCAGCTTGGCTGTTTTTTCAATTCGTTTTTTTCTAGTTGGGGCCGTTTTGGCCAACTTGATCCAGCGCAAGGTAAAGCGCTGTACCGAGGCAGAGAAATGATCAAAGTTTTCGAAGGCGGGAGGGTGCGCTTCTAAGGCTCGTATCAAGTCTTCCGGCTTAATCAAGGCATCGACATCGTCCATGAAATCCCACAAACCATTTTTCTTGGAGATCTCGATTGATTGATAGCCAGCTTGCTCCATCTTCCCCTCCTCAATCAACTTTGCTGCTCGATCCTTGTAGGTCCTGGCCCAATGCTGCTGTCTCCTTGGGCCAACCAGTTGCATGGTACGCTCAGCATCCAACTTTCTCCGAATCCCGTCAATCCAACCGAAGCACAGCAGCTCATCCAACACTTCTGAGGTGGAGACATATTTATTGGGCTGTACTTTTTTATAGGTAACCAACCAAATGCTCTCTTCCTGCTCATGGTGTTCTAACAACCACCCTCGTAGTTCCTCTGCCGAACTGATCTCTACCTTTTCGAAATTTTCTGTTTTGATCATATGGATACTCCTTGTTCCTCAGCTTATTAAGAGCTATTCCAGGAAAAAGTTCACGAGTTCAATCTATCGATTCAGACTTTTATCAGCGATAATAATTATACCCCCCAGCACGATCAAAATTAGCCTTGCTATCAAAGCGAACCTGAATTTCCCGATTGTACAATACCCCAAACTCATCGAGAATTCGTCCCTGCGCCTGAACTTGTTGATTAATTGCGTCTGTTAGACCCGATGCTTGATATCTTTCGACATCCTCATTTTCTTGATAGAATACGGTTAAATAGTTCCAAAACTTCTGGATAGAAGAGATCTTACCAGTACCGATCGTGCGCAAAATTTGCCCCGTATCAATCCCATCAACTACTTCTTGGAAAGCTACATCAGCAAAGTCATGATAATCCACCTCCAAATGAGAAAGATCATACAGATCGTAGTGTTTCAATTGAAGGTTCGCGATCATTGATTTAAATGGAACACTAATGAGTTCCATACGCTGATCCCACAGTTTGGGCATCAATTCTATATCCTGAACCGTATCAAAAACCAATCGCAAACGCATAGGGTTTCTACTATGCTTTTTCTCAAAAACATCACCATTAAGGAGAAAGGCTCCCCATTCTGATTCGATGTGGTCCCTTAGTGCCTTGAATTCAGGGCTGGGCTCAGCCTGACTCCTTTTGATCAATTTAGCCGTAAGATAAACTGCTTCCTTTGGTCGCATACTTGAAATGATTTAGAACATGAAAAATATGGAAGTAGGAAGACGGAACGTAGACGAGAGGGTAGCCGGAGTATGTTGGCAAAGAAAGGCTTCCCATGGTAATTTAGAGGTTATAACGTTTCAGCCCTAAGCTGAGTTGCATACCTAAGGAGGTTTGTAACATTTATAGATGACTACTAGGAAAGTAATTTCAAAAAGGAAAGTGTAATTCAGGCCAGTTCATCGGCAATGAACAAATGGGATTTAACCAAAGTCGATCAACCTAGACGATCTGCTTCACACTTAATTAACAGCAGAACTAGCTTAAGTTTTCGATATGCTCGCGCGCTTCCTCAACTCCTGCTTCTAGCCCACAAGCTGCATATAAATCCTTGGTCTCCTCCCACACCAGTTTTGCTTCCTCCATCTCCCCCACCAATTCCAAAGTCAAGCCAAAACCACGCAAAGCATTGGCCAAATTCCCTGGGTTGGTATCCTTCTCCGCTCGATAAATGGCAATTGCCGCCCGGTAATGCTGCACCGCCTCTGCCCCTAATCCCAATTCTCGCTGCAGATCTGCCAAATGACGTGTGGAATGCGCCACCTTTCCCGGCATCCCAGACCTGGCATAATAAGCCACCGATTGACGGCAGTAATTAATAGCCTCAGCCAACCGATCGTGATCCGCTTCGAACTGCATATAAATATGGTAGATCCGTCCCAAGGAAGCATAATCATTAGCAGCGCACAATTCCTGGGCTTGCGTCACCAAAGATTTCGCTGCGAGGTAGTCCGCTACCCTTCGCTTCGCCCAAGCTTCCGCTAGCAAGTCCTGAATTTCGGTTGATGCATTCATAATCGCTTTTTTATTGTGGATGGAATTTGCGGTCAAAATAGGTCAAGACCCGCAGGCCAAAAATGGCCCAAAGTCCGACTAAAACCCACCAAGACTGGAAATAGATATCATTTCTGGATGTATTGTCCAAATTCCAATACGGTAACAATAACGCTTCCACTAATACATTGATGATAAATAATAGGACAAAGCCCAGTACCCATTGGATATATCTTCTCATAACCGGTGTTTCTGATATCCAAGATTAATCCCAAACGAACCGCCATTCCCCATTCGCCTGTCGCTTCCAAACCGTGTGAAAGATCCCCTTGTTCTGCTTCATGGTACCAGCGGTATCTGGATAAGTAAAGACAAAATCTCCATACGTATACGCCATATCTCCGGACTGGCTAACATCCACGAAAGTAGGCGTCCAGGTCAAGGTTTCATTGGGACGCACATCCTTTTCATACCATGCTCGAATGTCCTGTTTGCCTTGGATGATCTTCTTACTCCTCCTTATTACCCCGTCCGCCGCCGCATAATATTCAAAGGCCTTAATAAGCCCTTCTTCCTGCGCCATATCATTAAAGGCTTTTTCGATTGCCCTAATTTCGGCTTTCCATGCCTCCATTTGCGCCGGAGAAGGCGGCCCCTGGCATCCCACCATTACAATTAGCCCTACTACAATAACAGATAGGTGTTTCTTTATCATGATTACTACATCTTTAGTCAACTACAAAAATCAGACCTAAGCTCCTCTAAAATACCTAAACAAAATCACTTTCCGGCTTCGCAGCTATCAAATGCTGATGCAACTCGTAGGCACTCCGCTCCACCCAACATGCTGACAGTCTGCCATCACGGACCGTCCATATGGCAATACCCGTAAAGGACAAGAACTGATTATCCGCCTTCAGTCCAAAAAGTCCATTGTTTCTACCTGAACATACCCAGCGGGAGACAACCTTATCCTGTTCTTGATTATAGAATAATTCCACACTCTCCGTTTTCGCCTCCGACAACTGCTCCTGAAATACCCCCACCCAATGTTTGAAGGCGTCCCTCCCGTTCACTTCCTTACCCGCTGTTGTAATCACATAATCCTCCGTCATCAGTTCATCTATAGCATCCAACTCATGGGGCGCATGCCAAACGCGGTCAAAAAACTCCAGTACCAAGCTTTCGGGTAGGGCTTTTGCCGACAATGATTCTATTTTCTTCATATCATCTAGCATTCGTTAAGGAATCGTATCCAATCTTTATAACACGTCAACCTAGATTATTCCTATCTCCAACAGGTATTCTCTCTCTCCCCAGAATTATTTTTTTGCAACTACTTTCCAAATTGAGGAACTTATTTTATATTTGCAACGCTTTATTAGAAAGTACCTTTCTTGGTACATTTTAAAAGCAAAATGGTGGGTATAGCTCAGTTGGTTAGAGCGCTGGATTGTGGTTCCAGAGGTCGCCGGTTCAAATCCGGTTATTCACCCTTCTGACGAAGCGGAGCTTGTCAAGAAGGTGCTGGGAAAATCGTTCACGATTTTCGTCAGTGCAAAGTTCCAAGCATTCGTCAAGCCAAATCGGCTAAAAAAATTAAGGGCAATTGTTAACGCATTTGCCCTTTTTCTATGCCTGTACACGTCTACATTCTTTATTCTAGCAAAATCGACAAGTTCTACGTGAGTTCCACCAACGATTTGGTACGGAGGTTACAACAACATAATACGGGTCAGTCCACTTACACCTCCACTGGTATTCCTTGGATACTGCTATGGGCCAATGCGAAGCCTACAAGGCATGATGCGGAGATATTGGAGCAAAAGTTGAAGAATCTGACGAGAGTACGTAAGATCAGATTTATGTTGAAGTATAGCGAGGGGATTCGGGAATTGGAGGTATTGACTTCAATTATTGAAGTACTCCAATGACGTTTCTATGAAAGGCTTTGTTATTATCCAAAAAACAGATAACTCGCTGCCACAAGCTAGCTAAAACTTTGTCACCAAACCGACTCACGCCCAAGCCTTTCCACGCAAACCTTCAGCGAATTCACTCCAAAACTTATATCTTACTCCTCAATCAAACACCAACAAAATGAAACCTAATATCACCCTACTATTCTTCGCAACCTTTACCTTATTCACCAGCTGCCAACAAACAGAAGCCCCTTCAACTGAATCTACTTCAACCGAGACTCCTCAAGCCGAAGCCCCTACCCCGCCAGCAATCCAAACTGGTATGGTCAAAGTAGCCATCCTCTACCCAAATGGAGAAGGTAAAACCTTTGACATGGACTACTATTCCACCAAACACATGCCCATGGTAGCGGGATTATTTGGAGATGCTATGAAGGCCATGGCCATCGACAAAGGGATGGCTGGCCGGACGCCAGACGAGCCCATGCCCTATTTGGCCGCCGGATATTTTTACTTTGATAAATTAGCAGATTACGAAAATGCTTTTGGGCCGAATGCGGAAAAGATATTGAGTGACATTCCGAACTACACCAATATCCAGCCGACCGTACAGATCAGCGAGGTGGTGCAGGCGCAATAAGCAACTCTCGACTCCCTCGAGCATCAATATTTGCGGATCCAAGATCTAGTTTGGAAGGTCAGATTCTACTCTGAATTGTCTTCCTCTCCGGTTTCTTCCTCTGCCATCACAGGGTCTGGATAATAATTGGTGGTATTCGCCTCGATTACCGTCTTCAATGCCTCAATGTTTTTTGTTTCCTGGGTGGTGAAGGAGCCGGAGAACATTTCCATGAGCGCGAACATGGAGCGCATCATCATACCTTTGGGACGTACATCGGCCTGCGTGCTGAAGGTGGTTTTACCATCGGATTCGGAGAAGGTGTAATGCTGATCCATGTCCATGAAATCGCTATCGTAGTATAGGTGCACCTTGTCGAATTCTTCGATGGCCATTAGGGTTTGAATCATTTCAAATTCGGGTTGACCCTCGCCAGGGTCGACTACGACCTTGTATTTGCTCCCAGGTTCATTTTGATTGCCTTCGATCAGTTCCATGCTTTGGTAACCTTCTAGCCATTGATCGTACTTGGATTCGTCTTGGACGATCGCCCAGACTTCTTTCACTGGTTTTTCTACCGTGATTTCGTGCCCGTATTGGATAGAGGGTTTGAATAAGCCGACAGCGAAGAAAAGCAGAACGATCGCCACGATCGCAAACAAAGCGTATCTAAGGATTTTCATTGGTTTATAGTTTGTGTTAGGAAATCGGACTCTTCTAAGATACAACTTTACAAGTTATATTGCTGGACTAACACTCTCTGGCTTCCCAATGAGATACCCTTACAATTAAGCCACAAATAGACTGATTAAAGGAGTAATACTCTATGCGGGTGGCCCGGCAAAACGTTGTCTGAAGGATGAGTTTAGTTTTGCCAAGCTTTTTGCTGACTTTTGAGCGATTGCAAAAGTTAGTCGCCGAAGGCAATCTAAAGAGAAACACCCCGCCTCAATTAGTATAAAACCACACAGAAAAAGGTGAAATATTATTATCAATTGAGCCTTACGAAATACCTAAATTATAGGCTACTATTAGTATGATGACTATGAACTTACTCCCCTACTACCCTACCATACAAGGCTTTAACCCGGTTGTAGTGTTTCACCACGATCACCGTTTTGTCTGTTTGACGAGCGATCTCTTCTGGGATATTGCCAAATAAAATCTGTGGATAGATACTCTGTCCGGCAGCGCCAAGCAGTACCGCGTCATAATCAGCCGATTCATCGATAATGGCTTGGCTAACATTATCGCTACGGAGAAGTTTCCCATTGTACTCCACAGAGCCATTGGACGCGCTGAGTCTGGCTACCGCTGCATCCAGGTACTCCTGGGCTTTGGCGGCGCGGGCGGGCTCGGACTCGACCGGGGCCACATTACAGACGGTCAAGGCACCTTTGAGGGATTTCGCGAGGGCGAGGCCGTACTGCTCTGCGCATTGGGCGTGTTCGCCACCGGCAGTGGGCAGGAGGATCTTGCGGATCGGTTTATCGTCGCGCAGTTTGACGAGCATGATGTCGGTACGGGCGTGCGTCACAACCGCATCGGTGATGGAGCCGAGGATACGCTCGGCATTGGTAGAATAACCTTTCCAGCCCAAGAGGATTAGATCGCAGGCGCGTTCACGAGAAGTTTCCAGGATGGCACGTGCTACGTTGTGGCCTACCCGGATCAAAGCCTGGCTGGGGATATCTCGGTCCTCCGTGATACTGCATAGTGCCTTCAGGCGGTTTTCCTCTAGATCAATGACTTTATTATCGTAGCTCGTTGTAGGAAGCTGATCTGGTAGCGTTATAACACGTAGGAAGACTACCTCTCCATTCTTTTCTTGGGCAATCGCCGCTGCTATCTCTGCCAAGGGTTGAATATTCTGTGGATTAGAGATGGGAACAAGTATCCGAAAGCGGCTCTTATCCATACTTGCTCTACCTTGGCTGTGGGCAATATGAGATGCCACCCCCGGAATAGCTTTTTCCTCCGTTTCTGCGCCTTTCCAAGCCACGAAAGCCAACATGCCAAGTATTAGACAGCCAAGGGCCAAAAAGAGCGGTATGGGGTGCGAGAATATCTGAGAGATCAAATATAGATTGGCTAAAATACCAAGGATCGGTAGCAAAGGCACCAAAGGCACCCGAAATGGCCGTTCCATATCTGGAAATTTCCTCCTGTGAACGATCAGAGCAGCATTCACCAAAATTAAAGCCAGCAGTAATACCGTATTGGCAAAGTAGGATAGATCCTCCAATGGTAGCATCATGGCAAATACCAGAATACCTCCACCCACTAAGATCACCGCAATAATTGGCGTTCGAGTCTGAGCATTAATCACCCCAATTTCTCTGGGTAAATGTCCGAGATGACTCATAGAAAGCACTACTCGGGAACCCGCCATAATAGAGGCGTTAGAAGCAGAAATCATGGAGAAGATTGCCCCTGCAATGATCACATAACCGCCAATCCCACCCAGGAAGCGTTTCGCCGCTTCGCCCATCGAAGCTTCGGTATATTCTGTTAGGCCAGCAAAAAGTACCACCAGTACCACTAAGGTATACAGGAGGGTTACGACGCCCATCGAGATGAAAATGGCCTTGGGGATATTCTTCACGGGATCCTTGACCTCTCCGGCCGAAGCCGCAATGGCAGAAAACCCAAAGAAAGTGATAAAAACCATAGCCGCTGTCGAGCCAATCATAACCCAATCCGTACTGAATCGATTAATCAATTCTTCCGGCTCGATGAAGCGCAAACCACCAAAAATAAACCAGATCAAGAGCACCACCTTCGCGGCGGTAACAATAATCTGGAACCGTCCACTCTCCTTCGTCCCCTTGATATTGAGCAGGGTCAGCCCTATGAGCATGATGATCCCAAACAGGGCCTCAACCGGTAAGTGGTATATGAATTCATTAAAATAACTGGATAAACTGGCAATGTAGAAGGCGCAAGAGGAGGTATATCCTAGGAAGAGAGCCCAACCTACAAAATAAGCTAAAGGGGCCGAAAAGGTTTTTCTAGCATATAAATACCCCTCTCCCGTACGTGGATAAATGGAAACGAATTCACAGTAGGTCAATGCAGTGAATATGGCTACAAAGGCAGCCAGTAAGAAGGCCACGATGGCGGCAGAGCCGACATTGCGGATAGCAAGGCCTGAAAGGGTAAAAATTCCCGCAGCGATCATCGTTCCGATCCCGATGGCCAATGCAGAAGTGAGTCCAAGATCTCGGCTTAGTTCTGTTTCGACACCTTGCCCATGTAGAGGTTTTTCCATCTCAGCAGTTTTGGCTTTGTCTGGCTGGCAGAGGGATAGAGGCAAGAAGGCAGAAATAAGAAGTAAGAGATCAGAAGTCAGAGGGCTGAAGTAGGATTTTCAAACCATGTTTAACTATTGCTGATTCGACAAATCCTTGGCCTACATCAGTTTTCTGATATCTGTCATCTGTTATCTAAAACCATCCACCATCTGACAGCATATGCTTAAATAAGCAGGCGTCAAACGCTAGAAGTGATGAAAATTAACTACCATTTGAATGTAGTCCTACTGTCGGCTTGGAAGTGAAAGACTCGCAGCAGGTTCCATACGGGTCGAAGGGGTATTGGTCATTACCAATTGTTCGACTAGTCGCCTTACAGGGCTAATTTATAATTTTTTGTGAACCGAGTAGCAATCTAGTTCTTCTTTTCCCAAAAGCGCCAGTTAAAACCACCACCTGCCGCCCTACGTTCAGCGCGTCGACGCATTCGGTCTCTTCGTTTCTTGTTCTTAGCAATCTCATTTTTCTTGAGGAAAACATAACGGATGGACACACCTGTCTGCTTGTATAGTTTTTGCTCTCCACCCACCAGATTAATGGCCGGTTTGAAGTCCCAGGTGAGGTTAAGTCGGGCCAAGGTAAATTCGATGCCAGCGATGGCAGTTAGGCCGAAAGGATCTTTGGTGGTTTCGCCTTCTTGCGGGGTGATCCAGCCTTTGTGTACTCCTCCTCCTACGTAGAAATTGAAGCGGCGTGAGATCAGTGGCGAATGTTGCTCTACCAGTGCTGTTAGGATTAGTTCTTCTCGCTGTAAACTGCTTTGAAGGATGAATTCACCAGTGGTCTTTTTGGCAAATCGATACTTGGTCGTCACCCCCCAATCTGTCCCCAATCGCATTCCTCCTGCTAGATCGTACGATTGTCCCATCAAAAAAGTAGCACCAAAACTGAAAAACAAGCAGATGATTATTTTTTTCATACGGCAAAAACGTGCATGTATTAAAAATTATTACTCAGTTGGGGAGGGATTAGATTTTTCTTAACGGGGGGCGTTAAAGCTGGCTTAAGGCTCTCGGCTAGTTATGGCTTCAAGAAAGGGACTGAGGGGGTGTGCTTGAAATGGTGTTTTTGGGGATCGTTTTAGTTGGTATCTGTCCTTTACTTTTGAAAATAGATACATCGAATGTATCCATAGATTTTCGCCTGCGACATATTCCGGGGGATCAAGGTATCCAGGAGAGATGGTGGTGGAAAACACCATCCATCGGCTGAGGAGATCAAGACATCCAACGGCTGGGGAGATCAAGGAGCTGAGTATATGGGTAATCCCACTCCCTTCCAGGTGCCTATCACCAGATAGACAGGCACCGACCCAGTGCCCCTGATCTAAGCCTCAATCCTTAGCCAAAAACTTCCTCCATGTTTTTCTACGCCACTTAAGTTGGGATGTTGCCATAAAGGGGCGATGACTTGACTTAAGGCAGCATCCTCGCTGATGAAGTAATTGGGCAATAAAGGCTTGTATTTTTTTGCATTGGCGAGTAAGAAGGCGGCGAGCAGGTATTGCTCCGAGTAGAAGCGATCACACATAAACTGTGGATAGTCGTAGGGTAAGTAGATATCATGAATATGGACAATCACACCGGGAGCCAGTTGCGGCAGAATTTCCAGAAAGAAGACCGTGGCGTCAGAATTGGGCAATACCCGATGGGAGTTATCGATAAAAAGAATATCGTTGGCCTGCAGATCTGTTAAAGTAGAAAGATCAATATCTTCAAAGGCTTTGCGGATAACCTGATCGGCCAAATCATCCATTTCTACGCGTGGCTGAGGGTCGATAGAGGTAATTTGGGTGGTGAGGCTAAAATCTCGGATACTTTTAGCAGCCACTTTAGTAGAATTTCCAGAGCCTACCTCCACGTAGCGCTTGGGATTGGCATAAGGAAGCATATAATATAGGGCGGCGATGTCTAAGCCGGGTAAGAAGCCATTATTCCAGCAAGGTAAAGCGGGATCTTTTTCCACACCACAAGCTTTAATGCTTTGGAGCTTCTCCTTGTGGGCCAACATCCCTTCCAACAACTCCTGGTACGTTTCTCGATGTACATCGATGACGTCATATAGGCCGGGATGCGCCGGTTTTCCATGGCCATAGCGTGGGGCAAAATCCACTTTATACTCCAGGAAAAGGTTCTGAAAACGGGGGGAGAGAAAGCGATATACTTGTTTCAAATACTGTTTCATATCTATTGGGTATCCTTTGGGAAGAAGCGGTTGTTTTTCCAAAGGTAGGTAGGAGTGGATCGGTATAAGTTCGTGGCCACTGGCCGGATCAGCAATTCATCCCAGAAGACGGTATGTCCATGCAGATCACTGTTCTTCATACGGATCTGCAGCTTCGTAGTCCTAGAGTCCAGTTCAAAAGGAAGTTCTAGCAAGCCCCACCCATTATTATCGATGGCTTTTACAAATTGACGTATTTGCTGGTAATCTTTCTTCAGTTCACTGCCAAAGTCATTGAGTTGTACCAATTCAAAATCTGTTCTAGGAACCAAATCTTGATCAATATACATCCAAAAGGAGGCCACCCATTGCTTTTGGATAGTATCTGGCATCGCTCCCTCCCAGGCTGTCACCCATCTCTTTAGTTGGAAGGATTGTCCTCCTTGCCCTTGATAATGCTGCTCTGCTTCCCCCTCCTCAAAGGAGTCATAAATGAAACTAGCAGTCGAATCTGGGCTTAAAAATGGATCAGCCGCATATAGTGTATCTGAAAGTGCCTGAACGATAGAGTCTTTTCGAGCTTCAATCCGAGCATCGTAACTATTCAAAGAAACTTCAAACACCCTCAACTCCCCTGCCTCATACAAAAGCGGTCCAGCATTCTCCAAATGGGCATAAGGGGCTCTGTTTTCCTGGTAGCGCACCTCATCCCACGCCATGATCAGTGGCTTATCATTGGGATATTGGTCAAAGATCTTTGGTCGTCGATAGGGTTCCATAATGAGCTGCAGCTGCTCAATAGTCTGTGATGGAGAAGAACGTGTCAGCATGGCCCCAGTGACAGGGAGGCCAGTTTGCACCGACATAACTTGTGACTTCTGATTGAGGTAGCCGCTCGGAGGATTCCAAAAGTTATCGGATCCAATGGAATAATAAGGTATGGGTACAATGGCTTGGTATTGGCTAAAATCGATGCCGGTTACTTCTGGATAGGTGTTCCCTGGCCTTAGTTCCTGGATCTCATCCAAACGCACATCTTCAGCCTTTATATGGTTATATGCTTCAAATAAAAGGACCACACATGGCAACAGTAAGGCCGGCCAAAACAGTGCTGGTTTCCAGTTTCGTTTCTTCAACCAGTGATAAAGAGTCGCAAATCCAATGATGTTGATGGTGAAGTAAAACACCCACACAAAACGTCCAATACCGCGAAACTGCTTAATGGGCCCAGTATACTTGATCATACTCTCCATGCCGGGAAGGATAAAGGGAAGCCCAAAGGAAAATAATAGGATTACAACTGAGCCATAGAACATTTTATTAAGAAAAGAAGCCTGATTCGTTTCAAATGGGATCGCCCCTTTCTTCAATCGGTTCCGTAGCCAGTAGTACACCAACAGTACCGTGGCTCCGACGCCAACCAGCCCTAAATAGGCCTTATTCTCAAAATCCAACCAACCAAAGGCATGCACTTTATTATGAATCCAAGCAAAGTAGGGTTGCACCAAAGAAACGAAAACGCCATGCCACTTGGCTCGGTAATGCAAGTAACCCCAAGGTACCGATACTCGATCAGGAATGGGATCATTTAGGATCATCCACCAAAAGAAGAACGCTAGTGGAATGAGTAACTGTATGGTATAGTGCAAAGCACATTCCTGAAAGCGCTTCCAACTGATTTCTTGGAGGAAATGAAATAAGTAAAAGAAGGAAACCAAGAAGGTCAAGATCGCGAAGTAATAGAAATGAATCATGGAGTAGCAGAACACCGTGATCATAATGTATATACTCCACCGCCAATGCTTTGCCTCGTGCCAGCGCATCAAGAAATAAATCACCGCCGGTATCACCGCCGGATGCGCCAACCCATAATGAGAATGCATACGGTTGATCTGAGGCGCCAGGAAGGTCAATCCAATGGCAATCAGAACACTATACCAGGCCGGTGTATCCAGCCGTCGCATGATCAAATACACAAAGACTGCACAGAGGAAAATAGAAAACAACATCAGCAAATGCACCAAATGAAAGGTGTAAGGGGTGATGTCCGTAAAATTAGCCGAGATGTATTTGATGACGGTAGACAAGATCGGTTGTGTGGCCCCAGGTACCACATGCTCTCCATAGGGATAGTTCATTCCTTCAAAATGCGAATAGGTGCTATCATACTTGGCATGATAGTAGATCACCGTATAGGCCTTAAAACCATCACCATAAGGCTCTATGACCTTATAGTCCGGAAAGTCCAGTATCTCATCAAAGCGGATGGAAATGCACGCTAAAGCGAGGAGTATGATAGCCAAAAGGCCCTTCCAATCTGATGGCATAAGTAAAGGAATGATTTCAAAGCACGAATGTCTCTATTTTCTATTTAATCCCAAAGGAAGGAGTAGGAAAACTTTAGTCCTGATTTTTAGACTTCGGAAGTTTTGGAAACTTCCGAAGTCTAAAAATCAGAGGGGCAAGACACGCCACAGCGCACCTTGCCCCTCTTTGTCTCAGAATTGTCCCCTACTTACTCGCGGATCAATTCGAAGTCTGTACGGCGGTTCTTTGCCTTTCCATCGGAAGTACCGTTATCCGCCACTGGCTTATCCGGTCCATTACCGATTACTATGAAACGGTTCGGCGACATGTCGTGCTCCTGCGCCAGGTAGTCCGCCACCGATTGCGCACGGCGCTTGGACAAGGCGACATTCGAAGATCTAGAGCCTACATTATCTGTATTACCTTCGATACGAATACGCGCATTACCAAAGGCCTTGGCGATATCCACGAATTCGCGATCGATGATGTATTTCGCATTTTCATCCAATTGATACTCGCCAGTTCGGAAGCTAATGGATACTTGTTTGGTAGCAATGGCCTCCTTGGCCGCACCTTCCTCTTCCGTAACCTTGGTAAAGTCTTTAGCTCCCTCTGCTTCGTGGATCGCTCCTGAAATAGAAGTAGCCTGTACAGCACCTGGGTAAGAGATTCTTCTCCAATTGCCCGCATCTTGTGCATAGCCCAATGCTTTGTAATCATTGGTCATTCTAGCATACAATGCCTCGCCAGTCACCCCTTTATAAGCTGGATTCAATCCAAAGAAGTTCATGTTGTCTCCGTGTGTAACCAGGCGCACATTGTCAATGGCTCCCATGGCATCAGACCGAGGAATACCTAAGCCAGTAGATAAGATATCTGCCGCTTTCTCCTTAGCACTAGGATTCGAGTTAATCTCTCCAGCACCAATCATCCAACCTTGATACAATTTCTGCAATGCATCACGGTTGCTTTCTACAAATTCCCTTTTAGCAAAGAAAACGTCTGCAATGATATTGGAAGCAGAACGTGTGCTCTCCAAAACCTTAGATCCGGCTACAGCACGAATACACTGCTCATCATCTGGACTCCATACCACTGCTGCATCTACTTGCTGGCTCTTAAAAGCCGCTGCCGCATCAATGGCCGAAGCCTGTGGTTTGATATCTACATCGTCAATGGATAAGCCTCCTGCATTCAACAGCCATAATAAAAAGGAGTGTGAAGGCGTCAATTCCGCTACAGCAATCGACTTACCCTTTAGATCACCAACGCTGCTTATTCCACGGCGTACTACTACGGCATCACCACCACGTGACCAGTCCGC
>ENA-UENX01000484-UENX01000484.1-marine-metagenome-genome-assembly--contig:-NODE-484-length-16143-cov-156.588268_pt1 | contig 16143 bp, 8 predicted proteins | sample MGYA00237875_ERZ529327 | MGnify/ENA primary metagenome ERZ529327 (study PRJEB26372, sample SAMN05368347) | marine metagenome | biome: cultured habitat; feature: ocean water; material: water; isolation... | reverse complement strand
TCTACTCAATTTTTGTCTCAATCTTAATTCAAACAACTATAAGTTTTGACTTACCAGTAGGCCTATGACCTTTTGTCTGCCCCCTCCAATGAAATAAAAAGGGCATATATTACCAATAGTTTTTGAATATTTGTCATATGTCAAGTTATTATGAGATTTTTGGCCCGAAAAACTAGAAATTTCTGTGGAAATATTACAAACTATTAAGGAAATAATGAGAAAGTGAACAAAATGCCTCAAAATACTTGCTGAAGGTAGTTATGTAAGAAAGTATTTTTCCTTCTTACTAGCTAACTCATTTTTAAGATCTAGGCCATAAATTCCATGTTTTCCTGTAAAGGAACCGAGGAATAAAAGCTATAATGTTTTAGAAAAACACAGAGGGACGGCATTACCTCTGTATAAACAATGATTCAAATACATTGAGTCGAAGAACTCCATGTTGCCTGACTATGGACAACGTTAGGAGTATGTCAAGCAACCTTTTACCTTAACTTTATAGGAAGAGAGCATGAGTATTGTTACTAAATCAATTGTTAATGCAGATGCCGAGGCTCGTTATTTGAGTCCCGGTGAATTAGAGAGAATCAAAGACTTTGTCAAGGCTGGAGAAACCCGTGTTAGGATTGCTCAAGTTATGACTGAATCTCGTGAGAAAATTATTAAGGAAGCTGGTCAACAACTATTCCAAAAGCGTCCGGATGTTGTCTCTCCTGGTGGTAATGCCTACGGTGAAGAGATGACTGCTACTTGTTTACGGGATCTTGATTATTATTTGCGTTTAATTTCTTACGGTATTGTCTCTGGTGATGTTACTCCTATTGAAGAGATCGGACTTGTAGGCGTTCGTGAAATGTATAAGTCTTTAGGAACTCCTATTGAAGCTGTTGCTGAAGGTGTTCGTTGCATGAAAACTGTCACTTGTTCACTTTTAGATTATGAAGCAGGTAGCGAAGCTGCTACTTACTTTGACTATGTTATCGGTGCTATGAGTTAAGGCTAAATATCTTTATAGATGTTAGATAAAAATAGATGTTAGATAAAATTTGATGATCAAGGAATATTTGAACAATTTAAAACTTCCTGAAATATCAAGTTTAAGTCTATGATTAAACATCTAAATTCATGGCCTTTAATTATTTAATAATTTTCCAGATTCAGTAATTTTAAGGAAATCAATCAACAATGCAAGACGCAATTACCGCGGTTATCAATTCTTCTGACGTTCAAGGTAAATACCTTGATAATGATGCTCTAGGTAGACTTTCTAGCTACTTTCAAACAGGCCAATTAAGGGTTCGAGCTGCAACTACTATTAGCGCTAATGCTGCAGGTATAGTTAAGGACGCTGTAGCCAAAGCTCTACTTTACTCTGATATTACTCGTCCTGGTGGTAATATGTATACTACCCGTCGTTATGCTGCTTGCATTCGTGACTTGGATTATTATCTACGTTATGCTACTTATGCTATGCTGGCAGGAGACCCCTCTATTTTAGACGAGCGCGTATTAAATGGTCTAAAAGAAACTTATAATTCTCTGGGTGTACCCATTGGTGCTACAGTGCAGGCTATTCAAGCTATGAAGGAAGTTACTGCTAGTTTAGTTGGTCCTGATGCTGGCAGGGAAATGGGTGTTTACTTTGACTATATATGCTCAGGTTTAAGCTAATTTAGCAACCAGTCATCAAAATAGAAAATAGAAAAAAGAGTTGATTTTCTTTTTTGTTCTAATTGATTTTTTATTTCTAGGCTAGGGAAACCTAGATTGAGTGTTAGATTACCAAAGGCTTATTGAATGAACATATAAGTTTTAGTACACTAGCATTTATTCTATGGCTCCCTGCCTTGGATATTGTTAGACTTGAGTTTGAGGTTATTTAGTAACGTTAGTGGATTTTTTACTAGAGTTATGGTGTTTGGTGCTAGTAATCTGGTAGATTAAAAGTTTACATAAATATAGTCAAATATAGTCAAATAATGTTAAATATCTTCGTTTATTTGTACAAAGGATATACTCAATATTCTACAAGATTTAATATCTCTAGAATTTATGTTTAATAGTATAGTTAAATTGGCTGATACTTAAATAATAAATAATTATAAAAATTTTTAAGTGCTTGGCTCCTTTAGTAATTTTAACATCTTGATTTATCAGATTAGTTGAAAGACTTATGATTCATAAAAATCATCTGTTTTTGGCTTAAATTGATTGACTTAGTTTCTTGATATATAAATCTCTATGTGGCTAGACTAATTATTTAGTTCGTCAGTCATAGATATTTGAAAATACTTATAGTCACTATTATGATCTACAAAAAACACTGCAATCTCAAGGAGACTATCAAGCAATTAAGCAATGCTAGTTAAAGTATCTCAACTTTTATTGATGATTTTAGAGAGAAACTCCGAAGAGTTTTTTAGCAACGAATGAATTTTTTAAAGAGAAACAGTCAAGGTTTTTAGATATTAAAATAAAAAAACTAGAAGCAATGTTCGATATTTGACGATACAAGCCACCAGCTAGAGGCAATTTAAGCAAGGAATAATTCATATGATCCAAACTGGGATTTATTTAAAAATCTTAGTACCCACTTCATATTCCTAACAAGTTCCTCTCGTTCCTAGACTTAACTATAAAGTCAATTAAAGTTATTTATGAAGCTACTTAAAAACAATAGGAGCTAAAGAAAAATCGTTGCCACAGTATTGGTTTCGGATTAAACAATTTAGCTATATTTTTATGGGCTCTAGAGCTGAAATTTTTAATCAAGCCGGAATTAAACCGCTCTTGATAAATGGTAGACTATTAAAATTTATCAATCAATACTATAATAAATTTAAAAGCTTCCTAAAATCTTAACTCTAGAAACATTAATTAAGCTTAGGACTGAAAAGGCTGATATTAAAAAAAGAATTCATTCATATATGATTATTTCAGTAAAGCATATATGAATGATTATTGATATCCTGATTAATCAGATATAGAGTAACTTTGATAAGAGGCCAAGATGAAGACGAGAAGCAAAAGGTAAACTTAGGGAAAAGAAATATTTCATATTTTGTCTGTATCCCTTATAATTAAGTTAATTAAATTTAATCTTATAAAGCCGTATTGGGTAGAGATAAATGTAATAGTTATTGTAGAATATTATGCCTATACCTCATACCTCAAAAGCAAGTTTTATAGATAACGATTTTCTTCGGTTTTCATTTGAAAAGCACAAAAAATCAAGGCACTTTTTTTTTAGGGAAAAATTGTAAAAAGAGGAATGCATAAAGTATCGACAGTAAAGGATTAATCAAATAGTAATGTGAAAAATTATTGAACATTATGAGAAAAGCAGCTTCCTGATGTCTCTGAGCATGGGATAATAGTTGTTGTAGTTCACACAGTCAAGAAAATACCTGTCATGCAGGATATTCTGTCTTGTGTAACTATATTTTTATAAACTATATATTTAAGAGCTTCTAAGCGCATTTGTAACAAAGAAATCAGTGTAAGGAAATAAGAAAACCTTGACCAAATATTAGGAGAAATTTTTACCATGAGAATGTTTAAGATCACAGCTTGCGTTCCTAGTCAAACTCGGATCCGTACCCAACGAGAACTACAAAATACCTACTTTACCAAGCTTGTTCCTTATGATAACTGGTTCAAAGAACAGCAAAGAATTATGAAAATGGGTGGAAAAATTGTCAAGGTAGAGTTGGCTACTGGTAAACAAGGGGCAAATACTGGGTTACTTTAAATTACCAATAATTGGGTTCAAAGCTTCCCCCTAAAATTTTATAGTAAAATTTTATAGGTCAACCAGTTTTTCCAATAAAACAAATCTTTGAAGATAGCTATAACTTAGTTGACAATTTACTAATCTAAGAGTCTCGAGTGTGCTAGTAATTCATTCGTCATAATTGTGGTAAAATTTGTCAACTCAAGAGAAGCTATTGAAATATTAGGAGTTAATATATGCGCTTTCCCTCAAGTAGGAATAAAGTAGTCACATCATAAATGGTATTAAGGCATATATTTACGATTATTTAACTATAGGAATAGTGGTTGGGGCTATTAAAAAAAACTGGTAATTATTTCATAAATGACCAGTACAAGAGTACAAAGATGGAATCAAGATGATCGCTCAGACCAGTAAATGCTTTACCTAGAACAAAAGTAGTTTGTAAATATTGAAATATCATAAACAAGTGCTGTTTTATATCAGTTATATAAATCAGAACCACCTCTAGATTAAACGTTGCAAAGTGTTGAATTTAAGTGGACTCAAGATTTTGCCCCTGGAAGATAAAACGCCTATAGTTGGGGAATGCAAATGGGTAATCCTATTCTGAGGAGAATCTCCAGGCCTTTAGCTACAAAGAGAATCTGAATTTTCAAAAAGAGACCATGATGGCCTCTTTTTCTATTTAGGGCTTGCTGATGAATTCTCAAGGCATTGACACAAATTATGCTCATGGTCAAATGTTGTTCGTTATATTTTTGGGCAGGTAGAATGCCCGCCCTAATTATATTCATCCCTAAATTTAGCAACACGTAAAAAATATTTACCTCCTTAAATTGGACTATATTAATTTGGAGTTTGCGGTAATATCAAATTTGGTAGTGGGACTTTAGGAAAAAATAGGTTAAAAATAAGGTCAAAATGTTATTAAGAAATGTTTTTCAATTAAATTAGCTGTTTTCTTGATGTATCTAGATTTCATCTAATTTTTAGCCAAGAATGATGTATTCCTTGGTAATAGTTGGTTTTAAGATATTTTCAGTTTCAAAAATCTCAAAGTACTGGTAGTATCGGCATAAAAAAGTATATTCCATTCACTTAAAGTATTAGATGTCCCATCATACTAATATCTACTCTCCCATCTACTCTCTTAGGATTTACACAAAAACCTGATTATGATGGGCAATTTTGGTTGTGCCAAAAAATAATCAGAGCAATAAACCTGGTTCCTTGTTCGGCGTGGGTAATTCCTATACTAAAGGACATTTCTCTGTAATTTCTTTCCTATTTCCTATTATCTAAAGTAACACACAATTTTTCTGATACAGTCTAATGACAATTAGACTAAATAAAATTCAATAAACGATTTAATATCTATGAAATATTCCGCATCTACATCTACTCCAAAATCTGCACAACCCAAAGAAGAGGAACTAGAAAATTCTCTTCCTACTAATGCTGATTATAGTAAAATTGACGTTAGCAAACTGTCAGAAATGATGCAACGTTATGTGGAAGTTAAACAACAATATTCTCATGCTCTTTTACTATTTCGAGTAGGTGACTTTTTTGAGTGTTTTTTTCAGGATGCTGTTACGATCGCGCAAGAATTAGAACTAGTACAAACCACTAAACACGCTGGCAAAGAAATTGGTAGAGTCCCCATGACTGGTGTACCTCATCATGCGGTAGAAAAATATGCTACTTTCTTAGTAGAAAAAGGTTATGCGGTGGTCGTTTGCGATCAAGTAGAAGACTCTGCTATTGCTAAAAAAGAAAACCGTCAAGTCAAGCGTGAAATTACTCGCATCCTTACTCCCGGCACTCTTACCGATGATGGAATGCTGAAAGCACGCTACAATAATTATTTAGCTGCAGTCGTTATTGCCAAAAATTATTGGGGACTTGCTTACACGGATATTTCTACTGGAGAGTTTCTCACGACTCAAACTGAAGGTTTAGACCAGCTAACCCAAGAATTAATGCGTTTGCAACCTTCGGAGGTGCTATTTCCGACTAAAGCACCAGATATAGGTTTTATGTTACGGCCAGGAGAAAGATCGGATCATTTACCGGAATATCTCCCTCATTCTTTTTGCTATTCTCTGCGCCCACAACAACCTTTTAGTTTGGGGGAGGCAAAGGAGCGACTGTTGATGAAATTTCAACTGGCATCCCTCGAAGGTCTCGGTTGCGAACGTCTTCCTTTGGGGGTGCGTGCTGCGGGAGGTTTACTGGAATATCTTGAAGAAACCCAAAAGGAAAATCAAGTTCCTTTACAACGTTTGCGTAGCTATACTTTGGCAGATTTTTTGATTCTCGATCACCAGAGTCGGCGGAATTTAGAAATTACTCAAACGGTGCGGGATGGTAGTTATCAAGGTTCGTTGTTGTCGGTAGTTGACAAGACTAGTACTGCAATGGGTGGGCGTGCTTTAAGACGTTGGTTGCAACAACCACTTCTTAGTTTGAAGGGTATTCGTGCTAGACATGATACTATTGACGAGCTGATACAAAATAATGATCTACGTCAAGATATTCAAAGAGTATTACGTCAAATTTACGATTTAGAGCGTTTAACTGGCCGTACTGGTGCTGGTACGGCAAATGCTAGAGATTTAGTTTTTTTAGCTGACTCTTTAACGAAACTTCCTGAACTTTCTACTTTCGTTTCTCAAGGTAATTCTCCTTATTTAAAGGTGTTGCAAAAAATACCACCAATATTACAAGAATTGGGAAAAAAAATTCATTCCAATTTAGTTGAGTCTCCTTCTCAAAAGTTAAAAGAAGGAGGGTTAATTCGCCCTGGTATAAATGAACGATTAGATGAGATGCGGAAGTTAGCAGAAGAAGACCAAAAATGGATTGCTTCTTTGGAGACAACGGAGAGAGAAAGGACTGGAATTCCTAATTTAAAGGTTGGTTATAATAAGGCTTTTGGTTATTACATTAGTATTTCTAAATCAAAGGCAAATTTGGCTCCGGATGATTATACTCGGAAGCAAACTTTGACGAATGAGGAGCGTTATATTACTGAGGAATTAAAGGAAAGAGAAGTTAGAATTTTAACGGCACAAGATGATTTGAATGAGCTGGAATATGATATTTTTGTTGATTTAAGAAATGAAGTAGGGGAATATGCAGAAGAGATTAGAAATGTTTCCCGCGCTGTGGCAGCTCTTGATATTTTATGTGGTTTGGCAGATGTAGCAATTTATCAAAATTATGTCCGTCCTACTATGGTTGATAGCCGAGAATTGAAAATTATTGAAGGTCGTCATCCGGTGGTAGAAAAATATTTACCTGCTGGGTTTTTTGTACCAAATACTGCTATATTGGGAAGTAAAAATTTAGAGAAAAATAATTCGGGAATTACTCCCTATTCGGCGCCGGATTTAATTATTTTAACTGGTCCTAATGCTAGTGGTAAAAGTTGTTATTTACGGCAGGTAGGATTGATTCAATTAATGGCACAAATTGGCAGTTTTGTTCCGGCAAGCTCTGCTGTTTTAGGGGTGAGCGATCGCATCTTTACTCGTGTGGGAGCTGTGGATGATTTAGCTACTGGTCAATCAACTTTTATGGTGGAGATGAATGAAACGGCAAATATTTTGAATCATGCTACGGAAAAGTCTTTGGTTTTGTTGGATGAAATTGGCAGGGGAACGGCAACTTTTGATGGAATTTCGATTGCTTGGTCAGTGGCAGAATATTTGGCAACGGAAATTTTGTCTCGGACAATTTTTGCTACTCATTACCACGAATTAAATGAACTTTCTTCTATTTTGGATAATGTGGCAAACTATCAGGTAACAGTGAAAGAATTGCCGGATAAAATTGTATTTTTGCATCAAGTACAACCTGGTGGGGCGGATAAGTCTTATGGTATTGAAGCGGGAAGATTAGCTGGTTTACCAGATTCAGTAATTGCAAGAGCAAGACAGGTAATGCAGCAAATTGAAAACCATAGCAAAATAGCTATTGGTTTACGAAAAGGAATTAATAAAAAAGAAGAGGAAGAAATTATAACTGTGGAGCAGTTAGATATTTTTAGTGAAGAATTTGGAGATAGTTTATTATGAAGTTTATCAGTTAATAATTACCAGTTATCAGAGGTAAAAATTAAACAATTAAAAATAACCCAGAGGTAATTTTTTTTGTAAAAAAAAAAGAGAGACTTTAAATATTAAGCTTTGATTTCCTCTCTTTTTTTTGTTTGTAGTTGAGCTTGATCCAAAGCAATACTTATAAGATAGGTACACAAAATTAATTACACATATCTAAAATAATAAAAATAATAGTATAGTATGGTATCAAATGGTATCAAAATCATAAAATAAGAAGCTGTTGGGAGATAAACATCCTGATGTTGCCAGTAGCTTCAATAATTTGGCATCACTTTATGATAATTAAGGAAGGTATAAAGAAGTAGAATCTTTGTATTTGTAAGCATTAGAAATATTTAAGAGGCTGTTGGGAGATGAACATCCTAATACTCAAATAGTTCAGAAAGGTTATCAGATTTTATTGGATAAAAAAGCTGAATCAGAATAGTGTTAGTTATTTAAATGGCTAATTAGTCAAATAATACTACAAGTATATTTTAGTATTATTTAATAGAGGAGATTTGCTCCCTTACGGGAGGATATGATATTTTTCGGCGCATATAATAGGGATCTTGTGCGAGCCTAACTTAGAAGTCTATTAAGCCATAACAAAGCAGGCCTATCAATAATAGGACTTAGATTTTTAAATATTTTAGGACATCAAATAGGTATCGGGTCTAGTTGCGATCGCAAATTCTCCCAAAAAGCAGGGGGCATTGGGGCCAAAAACAACTTTATTAGGGGTAAAAGAGTCTTTATTGGGATATGCTCTAGAATCTTTTCTCCAAAACTTGCTATCATAACCTCTACTTGTTGGGCTATTTCCTCTATATTTTCCCCTTTCTCTATTCATGGAAGTTTGGAATCTACTCCTCAATAAACCATTTAACTTCCTCAGGTAACTCAGAGAAAGCCTCTTTTTGGGAATGTTAGTTTTGTTTATACTCTCTACAAACAAAACTAACATTTTTTTGATTTGCTTATATCCCCCTTCTGTTATCGCTTGTGAGATTTGATATCATCTACTCCGAGTTACCCCTACAATATTAGCTATTGACTCTTGAGCAGAATTTTCTCCTTTAAGTTGAGAACTGTTAATGAAGATATGATCAAATTAAATTTAATGCCCACAGCAAAAGCAACAATTACAGAAATCAGACCCTAGCACCATCCCAGAAACTAAAAGCTTCTTTAACAGCCTGAACGGGGTGGACATTTTGACGATCTACAAGGTTCATTGCATGCTCTTCTAGCCGTCGGATGCCTATTATATCTTTGCGCTCAAACTGGTCACGAAGTTGGTCTTTCTTACATTGATAAGACTTACAAAGCTGTTTTGCAGTTCGCCCAAACATTAGCTTATTAAGAGTATCCGAAGCATTTGAATATATCCAGGTTTTATCGTTATTTGATAGTTGTGGATTATTTTCAATGTAGTCTTTTATTGAATCAGTGAAGGTACGTCGCATATATTTCCCATCTTGACGCTCTTTGAGCCATTGTTGATTCTCATCTTTCTCAAACTTTTGCCTAAAAGCCTCAGATAACACCTGCTTAAAAGATAAACCAATTAACTCATCTCTTAAATCTTGCGCAGGTTTATGTCCCTTTCTGTCTAACTTGATTAATAGCTTTTCAAAATCCAATAACGAGATTATATTAACCGCTCTAGGGTTTAGTTCGGAAATAGTTTTGTCGAATTGGAAACTATTTCCTAGCGAAGCTTTCAGAACTTTTGATGCTTTGTTTTGTCGGATCAAACCAAGAGCGTCTAACTGACTTATGGCTATTGCATAGCTACCATTTGGCAGCATTAAGCCTTCAAATTCGATATGACCAACTTTAACTGTAGTAACTACAGCTTTTTTTGTTTTTTGTAGCATTTATGCTATATTTAAATTATAGAGCCTCAGATAAATTGCCTAGTCAGCTTTAAGTCTCTGAGGATTTACTTGACTTCCTAGAAAAATGTTGGTAGCATTTCTCTAGGTATTTTTATTATACTATATTTTATATTTTTTTGCTTACATAGACTAAGGAGGTTAAATTTATGCAAAATCACTTCAAGTCAAATAGAATAAATTTTATACGAAAAACGTCAGTTAAAATAAAAACCTCCACATCTATTGATTGCAGTAGATTTTAGTTTATTTATTCAAACAAATAAATCTATTTTTTTTATATAGCAATCCTAAATAGGTTGTGACAAATAAAAAAGTAGATAAAAAACTTGAAAATCATGCCTGTTGCCTATTGCCTGTTGTTTGTTTCCTAAAAACAGTAAGGTTTTTTATACATAAATAAAATAGAATTGCTATCAATAAATTCTGTAGTCAATAGTCAATTATTTGGAATTCAAACATTTATTTTCTGAGAGTCTGTACCAAAATTTGAAAGGGAAGTCTCTGAAGTAATAAACTTGAGAGAAAAGGAAGTAGCGCTACTATATCTGATATATATTATACCTAGACTAACCTTGCCGTTTGTCATGCTACGCAAATAAGAATTTTTATGCCTAGAAAATGTGTAACCTTAATTATCCCCCTATCTGAATTTTAAAACTCAGGGTTAGGATAAAGTTTTATCATCCCTTCCCACAACTAAAGACATCTCTTCTTGATTTTGCCAAATATGAGGATTAGCTTTAATTATCTTAGCTGTTGCATTTCCCCCAAAAGAATCAAAAGCCATATATTGAGAACCTTGACCATAGTTAACCTGATGTCCTGTTGCTAACCAGAAATAACCTCCCCTAAGTCTTAATGAATCATACATAACTAACCCTTCTTTACCAAATAAAGTACTAATATATTCAGCATCAGCACCTATACCCATTCCACGCCCGACAAATTTTGTATGAGCTTGTGCTAAGATATTTTTATCAATAGCAGTAATTCTTTGAGAAATAATCATCCAACCAATACCCAGCTTTCGGGTAGTATTGTAAGCGTCTATTATTGTACTGGTTATTTCATCTCCACCTGATTGCGGACACCACCGAGGTCCTTCATCAAGAACAATTAAGCCATTTCGGGTTTTACTAAAAGCTTTATAGTCCTTTTCCGACTTTGATTTTACATAAGCAAATATCTCATACATTACACTGCGCTGTGCTTGCTCCGATAGTTTAGACATATTGAGTAAAATCACCCGCCCTCTATCAAGAAAACCATCAACGAGTTCTGGCAAAGCATACTTTCCTTCAAAAAAATGAACGACGTTGGCATTATAAGTTTTGATAAACTCTCTTTTAAGGGGTTGTTGAGTAAGCTCCTGAGCTTGTTCTGTTTTTTCCTTTTGTTTAGCTTTAGTTGAAAAAACGGTCGCTACATTCTCAACAATCATGTTTAAAATTACATCAGGTGTTGCCTTAGTAATATCAACTGTTTTATCAAATAAGCTTTCGGTAATTTTGTCTGTTAAACGCGTAGCATTATCTGGCATCGTATTAAGTTTTTGTCGGATGATAGGCGTTAACATTTGCTTGAAAAAAGTTTTGGAAACTAGACGAATATCTTCTATATTAATTTGTTCGGCTAATCTACCTCCTTTATCCAGCAACTCTAAAAAACTAAACTTAAAATCACCTCTATCATGAGAACCATGTTTAGCAATATCCCCTGCTGTATCAGGAATTAAGCAACCCATTTGCGGATTTTGAACCAATTCACAGGCTATTTTAGCCAAGGCAATAACAGTTTTTCCAGAACCATTTTGACCAAAAACTACACTATGTTTTGCTTCTCCATAACCTCCTTTGTCATAAGCACCAAAGTGTCGAACTGTTATTGACATGGGCATCTCAGGTGCATCAATTAAATTTCCAATTGTCCCTTTATATTGTTTCTCAGGTTGAAAGTCAATAATACTATTTCCTTTTATTTCCCTTAAAGGCGTTCCCGACTGTGGAGGACAAGCAATACTTGTAGGTATCAATTTATCTGCTGTTATACATGAAATAATTTCAACTGTTGCTGTTACTACATCACAATCACCAGAATAATATTGGAGTTTGCCTTGATCGGCGATCGCTTGTTGAAAACCACGATTCTCATGGATAGGGTTAGCCATATCTACTGAGTTGATTCGACATAATACTCTAAGTGTACCTTGGTCTGATGTTTCGATTTTAAATTCGCACATTTTACCAGTTAAGCTCTTTCTGGTTGCCTGAGAACGAATAGTTACATTTAATTTTCCACCTTTATAACTATTGATTGAAGCAATCTCAACAATGTTTGTCATTTTAACCTCTTTTTGATGTTCGATATGCTGAAAATAGTTTAGGATAACGGCGAGTATTTATATCACCATAAAAATTCATTACTGATTGAGTTTGTTTAGCTAATAAATCCGCTAAATACAAAGCCATTGGTTCAAGAATTGAACGAGTCTTAGTTTGCCCTTTTATAACTGCTAATACATCATTTAACTCGCAACGTTCCTTATTATATTCTATCTTCAAAACAGGCGACCAAGGCCAGGGTTTAAAATGCAAAATTTGTAAATTTTTATATGTTCTTTCCACGTCATTTTGCATTGAATTAAAACGGTCTTCAGACTTTAATCCTGGATGACCATAACCAGGCGTTCCTGAGCCATGTGATTTGACAAATACTTGCTCATAAGACAAAGATTTTGTATACTCATTAGCTTGCAAAACTGTGCCTAAAATAAATTTATCAGAGGGGAGAAAAGCAGTATCTTCTATCTCAAAATCTTTAATTACATTCGTTGAGTAGTATTTACTAATCCCTCTTTTCCCAACTGAAATTACCTTATTTAATTTTCTATCTCCAAATACTGTAAACCAATCCGAATCTTCACTTTTAATAGACTCAACAAATAAGTCAGTTAGTAGTTCTGATTCCACAAAATCACGAGATATATCTCCTTCTTTTGGCATTACAGATGCCCATTTGCCCATTTCAAAATTAATACTTGTAAAGCTCCCATCATACAAAACCCAAGTGTCTTGTTCTGTAGCATATTTTAATGCAGCTAATTCAGACCAACATCTTAAGTAATTAGTTGCCCTAGAAAAAGTTTCACTAGATGTACCATAAACAGCTTTATATTTATACACTGGTTTGACATTTTCTGAAGTAGAAGAAACAACTCCTGTAGCTAAAGCCGTTGATATTTCTCCATAGTCACAAAAAGCTGTAGCTGCATCAACTCCTAATACTTCTTCTTCACTAGCTTCACCTTTATATTCGTAAATATGCTTGTTTTGTAAGAGACATTCTCTGATGTTATCTTTATCTTTGCTTTCCTGTATTTTTCTCATTAACTCTTCCATTCTAGGATGGAAGTTATTAATTAAATCCTTCTGTTGAGTAGATTGAAGTCCTTATTTAGTTGTAAAAATACACTAGCACATGATTACTTTAATTTGTTAAATCCTAACAGATTTTTCTTTATTTGATACTAACCATCTACCTATTATTTCTGTAAAATACTTAGGAGACATCTTTACTCGATAACAAGTTCTGTTAGTTGCTTATGCTGCAAATAAAGTAGTACCACTGCCTAAAAACGGATCAATAATAAAATCCCCTGGTTTAGTTAACTTTTCTATCCAAGTTACTAAAAAATCTAAAGGTTTTCTGCCAGGATGACTAGTCTCATTAGTCTCGTCTAATTTAATTACACCAGTAGAAAAACTTTGGTTTCTGACTCCTGTAACTTTGTAAGGAGTAGATTCCTTACAAAATACTAATCCCAATATATGATTACCATAGCCCATTGCTCCCTTGCTCATACCATTTTTTATCCAGTGAGCAATTGTACATCTATAAGGCATCTCAGTTTTTTTGAGGAATCCTGCTAAAGATTCATCCCCTGGTGTGACTAACACTAAATCAGCTTTGTTGATTAACCAGTCATGCTTCCATTTAAAATGGAAATCCCATTCTGCTATTCCACAATTATATGGTGGGTCGGCAAAGGCTAGTTTTGCATAAGGAGGATTCCATGTAGAAGAGTCACAGCAACTTAATTGATGTCTACCAAGTTGCCAAGTTTCTCCTAATTGTACTAACAATGATTCTGATATTTCTATTAAAAAGTTATTAGCGATCGCCTTCTTTATATTAGACTGAGCTTGTTCTTTAAGTATGTCATTTTTATATTGGCAAAGCTTTTTTGGTTTCTTATTCAAAGATTTGTCTTCATTGAACCTCTTTAATACCTGCTGCCTCACTTCTGGAACTTCAGATAGTAAGCAGTAAGCATCATCAATTTTCACCTCTCCCATATATATATAATTATTGAATTCAGGAGCTTCACGTCTGATTTTTTTTACTTGTCGAATTGCTCTTTCAGATGAACCAAACCATTTAGCAATTGCAGATTGAGTTTGCCCTAGAGGTAGTTTAGTATTGGCAGAATTGCCGATATTAGAATGTAAGGTTTCAGTATATCTATTTCCATGAAACTGTCCTCTTTCTAAATCAGCAAAACTAGCAGCAATCCAAGCTTTTTGAGAAGGTGTTAAATGCCTCCGATCCAGATTAAGTTTAACAACTAGAGAGCGTAACCTTTTTTCTTTCAAATCATCTTCAATCCATTCAATTAAAGGTTCAATATTTAATTCTTGACAAGCTTGGTATCGATGTCTTCCATCAATAATTTCATTAGTTAACTTTAAAACTTTAATAGGTACTTGTTGACCGTTACGATGAATACTTTTTTTTAGACTCTCAAATTCCTCTGGAGTCATAGGTGGAAATATTTCTACTAATCTGTGTATTCTAAGCATTTATTTTTGACAGTATTTGTTGCCAATAATTTTTTTATTTATATTATATATTATAATTACAATGATTCTCCATAATAATTATTAAAATGTCTCAATTTTTATCTACAATTATCTAAAATTATGATATTGAAATTATACCACTATTAAGAATTTATATATTTCTAAAAAAAACTCGAAAAAATATTTTCTAAGCCATCTCAAAGAGTAGGTAAAATATCATAAAAATTGACTCCATATAACGTTATTGTAAACTAGAATCGAAAAGAAAAATAGTATTAAATTGGTTGCTTAAATAAGAATTTTAAGTAGATAAAATAGAACTGATTTAATTAACAGTATTAAATCCTTAATCTCTGCAATTAATCAATAAAATTTATGTAGATAAAGCACTAAATACTACATTATTACAACACAACAAATTTTTACAACAATTGCTGAAAAAATACAAAGCATCAGGAACTAAATTGCTGAAAACCTTACCCTCATTTATTACTTTGTTTATTAATAAAATTAGTAATTTATCAGCAATTTTGTCTATTACTGAAAGGTAAATAATTCCAAAACCTCAATATTTTTTCAAGTTTATGGTGTAAAAACTCGTCTTTATTACAAACAGTTGAACTCTTATATTAATCAAAACTTTAGTCATAAATTATGTAACCCTAAAACCATAAATTAATAGAAGGTTATACTCCTATCGTTAGTTAGTTAGTTATATCCTGGTGCAAGCATTCGACATAATAGAATGCAAAAAACAATCAACGTTAAGAACCCAAAAAATCTGCTTTTGTTCTTCTGTTTTTACTCATTGGTTGCCACTATTTGATTTTATCAAAAGTTATAACTGAATAAATTAAATCTAAAAAGACACATCCTATCAAATATTTACTTGTCATTCCTGAATCCATTAACCTAAAAGAACCTGCTCAAATACCCTGGCGTTTAAACAATACAAAATATGAAAGTTTCTATATTTCCAGTTTAAGAGAAGCTGCATTTAGTTACTATGTCAAAATTATTAATAGACATCTCCAAAAATTATCACTTCCCTTACTGTAACTATCTTTTGGGGAGCGATCGCCAGCTCCACCAGATAGTCATTTTTTACGGGCTTTATAGTATTACAGATAGTTACTGTTAATTATTCACCATGTTTATCTGGTTATTTATTTCTTTTTTTTAGAGCAAAACTTATGATTTATAATAATATAAATTCTCCTCTTATTCATCTTACTAAATCATATATTTTAAAATTACTTGTCATAATTAGTCTCTTTCAACCTCAATCTTTCTCGTGCCAATATAAATATTTTTATCAGTCTTATAATCTTTTCTACAAATATTATTTTTTTTATCTTACAAATATTATTTTTTTATCTTTTTTTTGATTCTATTTCTTTACTTATTCTGGCATTTTATGGCTTATTTTTTTTGTTTAGCTTGTTAATTTTTTGACCACATTGATACCCCTTGTCTCTTTGAAGTATTTCTTCTATATCAAACTTTTTTTTGTGTTTTTTTGAATAACTTTATATCAC
>ENA-UENX01000482-UENX01000482.1-marine-metagenome-genome-assembly--contig:-NODE-482-length-16233-cov-3.315494_pt1 | contig 16233 bp, 9 predicted proteins | sample MGYA00237875_ERZ529327 | MGnify/ENA primary metagenome ERZ529327 (study PRJEB26372, sample SAMN05368347) | marine metagenome | biome: cultured habitat; feature: ocean water; material: water; isolation... | reverse complement strand
TGGAAAAGAAGTCGACGTGGACGCTCAGCAAGCTCCTGTTGATGATGATATATATTTTATCGTTCCGGATAAATGTACCGAATGCGTGGGATTCCACGAGGAGCCGCAGTGTGCAGCCGTTTGCCCGGTTGACTGTTGCGTTCCAGATCCTGATCGAGAGGAGGCGGAAGAAGTACTACTGGAACGAAAGGATCGTCTTCACTTGTAGAGAATTTCTGTCCTCAACGAGAAAAGCCCAGTTTCATTTGAGACTGGGCTTTTCTTGTTTTAAGTGGATTTCAGCCGGGACATTTGGACTAGAAGAATTTAGGCTGCATACACTGTTCAAAACATTGCAGGAACTTTTGCATATCTACCTCGTCGTTATAGACATGAGGCGAGACTCGTATGGCATTCCCTCGGATCGACACAAATACTTGGTGCGCAGCAAAAAGCTGTTGCAGCTTAGTTTGATCCATCTGCTTTGGAAGTCGGACGCCAAATAAATGACCAGCCCGGTGGTCCTCCGCTTCTACCTTACATCCCATCTCCGCCAATTGAGCTACTACCGGTGCGGAGAGTGCTCTGCAATAAGACTGCACTTCTTCTACTTTCCATGCTAACAATTGCTGGATGGCCTTCGTTAACATCGGAACTAGGATAAAATTGCTTTGCTCTCCTACGCCGTATCTGTTCGCAAAGCCTTTGTAATTGGGTTGGTAATTCACGAGGTTTTGGAAATTTTCACTCTCTTCTCGATTATACCAGCTCTCTTCAATCGGAACTCCTTGATCAAAGGCGGGCCCATAATAAGCCACACCCAATGAATAAGGCCCCAACAGCCATTTGTACCCTGCGGCAATTAGAGCATCTGGTTGGATCTCCTCCACATCAAAGGGTAATGCACCTATCGATTGAGTGCCATCTAGAACCATCCAGGCACCATGAGCTCTAGTTTTTTCTCTAAGACTCAAAAGATCAAAAGGCGTACCATCCGCCCAATGTACATGACTGAGCGCTAGTAGTATGGTTTGATCATCAATTGCCTTATGCAATGCTTCAGACCAGGCTTCACTCCTACTTCGGCTACTGTCAGGCAGCTTAACAATCCGAAGGCTACCTCCATTTTCTTGAGCAAACCTTTCCCAGATGTAATAGTTACTGGGAAATTGCTCTTCCACCATGACTATGTTGAAATTTTCCTTGGTAGGTAAATTACGGGCCACTGTAGCCAAACCATATGAAGCCGACGGTATAGGAGCTATTCGGTCTGGATTAGACACATTAATCAGCTCAGCGAAGGCTTTCTTTAATTCAGCGACGGGTTCATAAAAATCGGGAACACCGATGGTGTAGGGAATACTTTTGCGCCTTACTTGATATTCCCCCTCTTGAACAACTTCATTCAATAAGGGGGACATGTAGGCGCAATTTAGATAGCTCACTTCTGGCGGTAGGCTAAACTTTGAAGACTGGCAATCGAGCATTCCTTCTATAGTTTTTAGTCAAATAGCGTTTAAAATGGGGAATATTTGGGTCGCCAAAGCTTCTATTCAATACTGCTTATCCAATAGTCCGGATAAGGGTGTATTTGGGGATTGAGTTTTATGAATTTTCCTTCACAGCCGTAAGTCCGAGAGCCTTTCCTTGCTCCAGCATATAATCGTAGGCCGCTTGGTAATTATTTTCAATGTCACCATCCAAGATGGCCTCACGGATAGCCATTTTGATCGTACCTACCTCTCGGGATGGCGTGATGCCAAATGTTTCCATGATAATTTCTCCGGTGATGGGAGGCTGCCAGTTGCGCAAATGATCCTTCTCCTCTACTTCCTTCAAACGTTGCCGGACTAAATTGTAGTTTTCTAGATATCGCTGGACTTTTTTAGGGTTCTTGGAGGTAATATCTGCCTCACAAAGAAGCATCAAGTCATCAATATCATCCCCTGCTTCAAAAAGCAGGCGGCGAATGGCAGAGTCTGTGATATTTTCCTTGGTGAGACTGATTGGACGCAAATGCAGAAAGACCAGTTTCTGGACATATTTCATTTTATTGTCCAATGGCAAACGCAATCGACGGAAGATCGTTGGAACCATCTTAGCTCCCAGTGCTTCATGCCCGTGGAAAGTCCAACCCTGCTTATTGTTAAAGCGCTTGGTGGGAGGCTTGGCAATGTCATGCAGGATTGCCGCCCAACGCAACCATAGGTTATCTGTATTTTTGGAAAGGTTATCCAGCACTTGCAAGGTATGATAGAAATTATCTTTATGTCCGATGCCATTGCGAACCTCTACTCCGTGCAAATTGGCCATTTCGGGAAAGATAATTTTTAATAGGCCTGTTTTAAATAACAAGTCCAACCCAATGGAAGGCTGTGAGGCAGAAATGATCTTGTTGAGTTCTGTAGCAATACGTTCTTTAGATACGATATTGATCCGAGATCGATGATAGGAGACGGCCTCTAAGGTTTCCGGCGAGATCACGAAGCCCAGCTGTGTAGCAAAGCGAAGGGCCCGCATCATTCGGAGTGGGTCATCCGAAAATGTCTTTCCTGGCTCCAGTGGTGTCTTAATCAGTTTGTTTTCCAGATCCTGAAGTCCATGAAAAGGATCGATGATGGTGCCAAAATCCTCTTCATTCAGGCTCACGGCGAGTGCATTGATCGTAAAGTCTCTGCGGTTCTGATCATCTTCCAAAGTACCAGCTTCTACCGTAGGCTTCCGAGAATCATGTCGATAAGATTCCTGCCTAGCCCCGACGAATTCTATTTCTAAGCCATTGTGCTTGATCATGGCTGTTCCGAATCGCTTGTAAACGGTCACTCTAGGTCTAGGCAACAATTTGAAAGCCACGTGCTGCGCCAATTCTATCCCACTTCCTACACAGACGATATCCATATCCTTTGACGGACGGGCCAACAACCGATCACGCACGTATCCACCTACTACATAGGCTGGATATCCTAATTCTTTCGCTGTATCACCGATCAACTGAAAGACTTGCCGTTCAAATGCTTTAATGTTAAATACCACCTGCTAATCGTTCGTTAAACTAAAGTCGTTTGTTCATACATGCCGTAACGTTCCTGAATCTGATCCAGTACATTGTGTAGTTCTTCTGGATCATGAGAGGTAACGAGTTCCTTCCGATAAGGCTTAATATGCGGGAATCCTCGGAAATAGTTGGTATAATGCCGACGCATTTCCAATATCCCCAACTTGAGCCCTTTCCATTCAATAGAATGATTAAGATGTTGTCGGGCGGCCGCTACTCGTTCTTCTACCGTAGGCGGCGGAAGTATCTCCCCAGTAGCAAAGTAGTGCTTGATTTCTCTGAAAATCCAGGGATAGCCGATACTTGCACGACCAATCATGATACCATCCACTCCGTATCTTTCTCGATACAGTTTAGCTTTCTGTGGGCTGTCAATATCTCCATTACCGAAAATCGGAATATGGATACGTGGATTCTCCTTTATCTTCCCAATCAAGGTCCAGTCAGCTTCACCCTTATACATCTGCTTCCGCGTTCGACCATGGATTGATAAAGCTTTAATGCCAACATCCTGTAAACGCTCAGCCACTTCCTCTATAAACATCGTTTTATCATCCCAACCCAAGCGGGTTTTTACCGTAACGGGAAGATTCGTCGATTTCACAATTGCATCGGTAAGCTTTACCATGCGATCGATATCCTGCAATATACCTGCACCCGCCATTTTACACACGACCTTCTTCACAGGGCAGCCATAATTAATGTCCAGAACCTCTGGTTGAGCCTCCTCCACGATTTCTGCAGCTCGGCGCATAGAATCGATCTCGGCACCAAAAATCTGAATACCGATTGGCCGTTCTTCTTCGTAGATATCTAGTTTTTGTACACTTTTGTGTGCATCCCTAATCAAGCCTTCAACAGAGATAAACTCAGTATACATCATATCACATCCCTGTGCCTTACATAAGGCACGAAAAGGCGGATCACTGACATCCTCCATTGGAGCCAACAAAAGCGGGAACTCCCCTAATTCAACCTGATCAATCTTTACCATATCATTTACTTCTCTAGGCATTTCTGCCCGCCTTGAATCCCCGCTAGATTTGGAGTTAAAAACTTTTTAGTTCCAGGCCTTTCCTAACTAATTGACAGCAAAAGCCAAGTAGGATCATCCTTGCTCCACACGCGGTATTCAATTCAACGCACAAAAATACAAGGATTTATTCAAAGATGCATTGTGTTCTATTCATACAAAAGAATTTTGTGGGGACTAAAGTTTCAAGAAAGGTCTAGAAATTAGATTTTTTTCAAAAAACGACAAGCCCCATTATGATAGCTGCAATAATCTTTTAAATTTGCGATAGGCCTTTTAGTACACAAGCAGAAATTTCGATGTGCCAGAAGTGGCAAAATTCTATGTAAGAATGCATCAGAATTTCGAATTAAAAGCCTCCTTGATCCCCCAAAAGCTAATTTTTCATTCTAAAATCGATGAGCACTCTAGTGCGGCCTTGTTAACTTGCAGATTCGTCTTCGCAGGTCAAAATGTCTAACTGAAAGTCCTAGCTCAATGGATGGACCGCAGGACATCAAACCCAGAATTCGACTCACTTCCAGTGCTATCTGTGCTTATAGGTTTAGACCCAAACAAACCTCAAGTAGACTTACTATATCGTAAAACCTGATTCAAATGTGGCTCTTTACGCTCTTGGCAAGGGAGTCGGGCATTTGCTTTCACAAACTAACCTTCCATGTTTGTAGGCGTAATTATCTGTTTTATCCTTGGTTATCTAACCATCATATTTGAGCATCCGCTGAAACTAGACAAAACGGTTCCGGCGCTTTTAATGGGAGCTCTGTGTTGGGCCTTATTGGCCATTGGTTTCCAAAGTGGCAGTTTGGCTGTGGTAGATTCACACGAACACCTATTCTCCTTGGCTGGAGGGCATGGACATGAAGCGGAAGATGGCTTTGTCAATACCTTACTGCATCACCTGGGTAAAACCGCCGAAATCCTTATCTTCTTGATTGGAGCGATGACCATTGTGGAAATCATTGACCTTCACCGTGGTTTTGAAATCCTAAAAGGATATGTAAAAACTAAGAGTAAGTCCAAGCTACTTTGGATTGTAGGTATTCTTGGCTTCATTCTATCCGCCATCATTGATAACCTAACGGCTACCATCGTGTTGGTTACCTTAATACGGAAAATTATTCCTACCCGAGAGGAACGGATTTGGTATGTCTCCCTAGTGGTTATTGCGGCGAATGCCGGTGGTGCTTGGTCACCGATTGGGGATGTTACGACTACCATGTTGTGGATTGGAGAACGGGTAAGTACTTTCGGTTTGATTCAACAATTGGTGATTCCTTCTTTGGTTTGCTTTATTGTTCCATTTGTAGTAGCTACGACTATGATGCAGCAATTTAAAGGGGATATAACAGTGGAACCGGGGGGATTGGATGAAACCCATAAGCTACTCAGTAGTTCGCAGATGCTGTACTTGGGATTGGGTGCCATTGTATTTGTTCCTATCTTTAAGACCATCACTCACCTTCCTCCGTATATGGGTATGATGTTGAGTTTAGGGGTAGTCTGGTTGGTTTCTGAATACATACATCCAGAAGAAGACTTCACGGAGGAGCGCCAAGAAAAATATAAGGCCCACCATGCTTTATCACGGATTGAGATGTCGAGTATTCTCTTCTTCTTAGGAATTCTTATGGCCGTAGCTGCCTTAGAGTCCATGGTGATTGGAGAAGTTGGAACGCTGCGTTACTTGGCAGAAAGACTACAAGTAGCCATCCCTAACCAGGATATTGTGGTAATGTTGCTGGGGGTATTCTCCGCTATCATTGATAACGTTCCGTTGGTGGCCGCCTCTATGGGTATGTATACCGAACCACTCGATGCCAAGTTGTGGCACTTCATCGCTTATGCTGCCGGTACGGGTGGTAGTATGTTGATTATTGGTTCTGCGGCAGGAGTAGCAGCCATGGGGATGGAAAAAATTGATTTCATCTGGTATTTCAAAAAGATTTCTTGGTTGGCCTTAATCGGATTTATTGCAGGTGGTATCACCTTCGTGCTATTAAATCCGCTCATTAGCTAAGTTAAAGCAATTTTAGGCATGCTGAGCGTAAGGTATGCCATCCAAGATAATATAGAAATGGATCTTCTTCCTTAGTGACGAAGATCCATTTCTATTAGTGTATTTTTCATTTGTTCCCCTGCTATCAAAGAAGTAGTTTTACGGCCTATTTATAGAAAGCAGTTCAAAAAGAATCAGGATGAGAAAAGCATCAGTTTATAGTTATTTGAGTGGATTGGCATTAGTGCTATTGATGATGGCTTGCGCGCAGGATGAGCCTAGTCTTTTGATCGGTAACTGGATAGCCTATGAGGTGCTGGAAGAAGGAGAACCTCTGGACATTAACGCTTCGGAGATTCAACTTGAGTTTGTTGATGATATGATCTATTCTTACAAGAGTACACTGGATTATGAAGAAGCAGGACAGTACAATGTACAATCTTCTTATCTATATACAACTGATACCTTGACCGAATTTCAAGCTGCGAGGAAAGCAGTGGAAATCATACAATTAACAGCTGATAGTCTACAGCTACGCATGAACGATGAGGGAAAAGAAAGAATCCTTAAAATGCTAAGAGACAGTAGTTCCGTATCAACGCCCCCCGTCAATTAGTCCGAAGGCAAAGTATTCCATCATCTTGATGAGATCTTCCATATCGCCATCCCCTACCTTGATGTCTGTTAAAGATGGAAGATGTTGAGCAAAATGCAATTGGTTATTGCCCATTTCCAGCAGGTTACTTGCCAAGGTATTGGCATAGCAAAAACTGGGATTTACATCCAAAATAATACCAGCAATCTTTTTGGATAGGCGCTTATAGGTCAGGAAAAAGCCCTTGTTGTTTTCCTCATCCACCGACTTGATGTGATAGGCCTTACTTCCCTCTGCCACTACGATTCGATGCAATGTATCTCTATCAACATAATCCGGTGGAGTACTCAAACGGATCGTATCAGCAATCGTGCGAATCACAATGCGTAATCTTTCTCGTGGATCCGTCACATTCATGGAATTGAAGTCAATGCGGAAGTTTAACCACTCCCAATACCAGGAAAGTAAATAAAGAAGGAGTAAGTGTTTGTTTTCAAAATAGCGATAGATAGAGGCTTCAGTAGAACCCATTCTAATCGCTAGTTTCTTGAATGTGAATGCTTCCAATCCAACCTCATCGATCAGTTGGATGCTGTTTAATATTATATTGCGCCCTAGTTTCGTCTCCTGAGGATCTCTCAAATAGAGACTATCATTGACGGCAATCTGTACAGAGACTGACATTTAAATCGCTAATTTTAGCCCTAAAAATAAGCATTACTTCCAAAGAATATAGCAATGCTATGGAAAAGAAGTAATCGTGTTTCAGCAAAACGCTACTCAGGCAATTTATTTATTTTCTAGGAAAGGAGATTAAGGTGTGGCTACCCCAGTAGCTCATCCCCCTTCCTAAAGGCGATCATACTGCGGTCTTAATTGATCATGGCTATCCGATCTTTTTGATCATAAACCACTTTCTTCAAGGTTCCATCCTCAGACTCTCGCAGGTAAGTTTCCAGCCATGCGGTACAAGATTTGAAGTCTAGGAAGGAATGCTCTTCCGGTACAAGTCCAGGAACTAGATTGATGCGTCTAAACATATCTAGCGGTTGTCCGTGTAGATTCGTAAAGACTACGGCGATGTCAAGTCGTCGTAGATCCAAGATGGCTTCCTCCATGGCATATAGGCCGGATTGATCCACATAGGGCACCTTATCCATGCGTATGACAACTACCTCGATGTCAGGAATCGCTTTGACCATATCTTGGAACCGTGAGGCAAACCCGAAAAACAATGGACCATCGAGGTGCTTGATGTATACTCGATCGCCAATTCGCTCGATGATATCTCCTTCGTCTTTCCATGGAACCTCCCTGGAGAAGTCTTTCAAGGGAGCAGTATGGGTTTTATGATCTACCACATCTGAAATCTTCTTCATGAATAAGATCGCCGATAAGACCATTCCAACTGCCACCGCTATCAATAGATCCACAAATACGGTTAATAGCAATACCACAATCATCACAATAGCATCTGCTCTTGGTACACTAGTCAAATGACGAAGTCCTTTATAATCGATGATACCAATACCAACAGTAATCAAAATCCCAGCTAGGACGGCATTGGGAACGTGACCTACCAAAGAACCGACTCCTAGTAGCACTGCCAACAAGAAGAATCCTGCCACAACTCCAGAGATTTTGGTCTTCCCTCCTGTATTGATATTGATTACCGTTCTCATCGTTGCTCCTGCTCCCGGCAGACCACCAATTAGCGCAGCTGACATATTGCCAACCCCCTGCCCAATCAATTCTTGATCACTATCGTGTTTGGTCTTGGTCATGTTATCTGCCACCACGGAAGTTAAGAGGGAGTCAATGGCCCCTAAAGCAGCAAGCGTGAACGCATATTCCATCACCACCATCATGTGCCCGAAATCAGAGAATACACTGATGAACCCGAGTTGTAATTCCGGTAAACCAGTGGGAATCTCTCCTTTAGAATTGATCCGCAAGATCATGTCACTAGGTAAGGCAATGAAGGCTATAGCTGAGATCGCTACCAAGGCTACTAACGCAGCTGGAACCTTTTTCGTAATCCTAGGGAGCATGTAGATCACACCGATAGTGGCCAAAGCCACACCGACTGACCAGATATTTACAATCTCTGGGATTTTATGAATGACCTTAATCGTTCCTAAGGGACCTCCACTAGGAGCGGCAACCCCAAAGAATGGAAAAATTTGCGTAATGACAATTATAACCCCGATCCCTGACATGAAGCCTGAGACCACGGGATAGGGCATATATTTGATGTACTTACCTAGCTTTATTATCCCCATCAGGGCCTCTATTAAGCCAGCAATAAAGAAGGTCGCAATAATGATTGGAATTGCCGTATTTAGGTCTCCAGCATAATCAATGGCATCCGCAATAATCAAGGCTGAAACTACAGTCATGGGAGCTGTTGGGCCACTAATTTGAGTGGGCGTACCACCAAATACGGCAGCTATGATACCAATTGCTATGGCGCCGTATAAGCCGGCAATAGCTCCTAATTCTGTTTGCTCACCAAAGGCAAGAGCGAGGGGTAGAGCGACAATCCCCGCAGTTAGTCCACCAAAAAAATCTCCCCGGAGATTCGATAGGTCGAACTGGAGTACCTTTTTCATGATACTATTCTTTATGGTTCAATAATGATCTAAATCTGTCTTCTACAAAATGGCTTTTAGGGATAGACCTTGCGGTCTAAGTGTTGGTTTAAAATGACACGTTGATACTACTTTGATCTATGGTTTAACAAAATTTGAAGAAAGCAATACTATAAAATAACAAAATAATGCTTGGATAGTTAAGGAACACCCTGCTTTTCTAGGAAGTATTGACCTTATACAGAGTCAAGTGGAACTAGCTCTAAAAGCGTTAAACAGAAAAAGGAATAAGGTATTAAGTCTCTAGAATTATCCACAGGTGTGAGGAAGTATAAAGGCAGTCATTCAGGGCACTTGAGGCGGACTTAGATGGGAGAGATACAAGGGGCAAATCCATTAGACTTGCCCCTAGCATGATTCAGAACAGAAGTAGAATTATGGAGAGTCTTTTTTGGCTCTACCCGGCTGTACAATTTCGAAATCTTCCTTGGTCTTAGATTGGCGGACCATTTCCTTCACATCTTCCAACAATTGCTTAGCATCATAGATCACGCCATCTTTGATCGTATACTTTACTCCTCCAACACGCACCACCTCATTATCTTCGGTGAGCTTGATGGCTCCTGTTCCGTAGAGCACCTTTAGGTTTTGCAAGGGGTTCTCTTCTACGATCACTAGATCTGCCAATTTACCGACCTGCACAGAACCAATCTGATCATCCATCTTCAAGGCCTCGGCTCCGTTCAAAGTCGCAGAACGAATCACTTCCAAAGGATGGAACCCAGCTTCGCGAAGTAGCTCTAATTCCCGTATGTAAGCAAATCCATAGAGCTGAAAGATAAATCCAGAATCCGAACCGGCTGTCACTCTTCCTCCACGATTTTTATATTCCTGTAGGAAAGTCATCCAGAGGCGATAGTTCTCCTTCCAAGCTACTTCTTCTTCTGTCCCCCAGAAGTGCCAGTAGGAGCCATGAGAAATCTTACTAGGCTGATAAAATCGCCATAAGCTGGGTATGGTATATTCTTCGTGCCACTCTGCACGTCGAGCTCTCATCAGATCTCTACTAGCCTCGTAGATATTGAGCGTGGGATCCAAGGTAAAGTCCAGCTCTAACAATTCGTTCATCACCTTATTCCAGTGATCAGAATAAGGGGGAGCAGCCTGTTTCCACAATCGTCCAGCCTCCCCAAAGCGATGCTGCTCATTCAGATAGTTGTAATCCAAGGGATAGTGCTGTACGGTACGATCTGCGAAGAGGGCCTCTGGCAAACCATACCAATGCTCCATAGAAGTAAGCCCGGCACGCGCAGAATGCAGTACATTCCATCGGGCCACATCCATCTGGGCATGATGACAGGCGGAACCTAAACCCAGGCGCTTATTTTCTTCTAGCGCAGCCGTCATGATTTCTGGCGGCGCCCCAAAAAATTTAATACCATCTGCTCCTTTGCTCTTATTTTCTCTCACCCAACGTTTAGCTTCTTCCGGCGTACTAGGGGCTTGATCCCAGCCCTGTCCAAAGACCGTATAGGCTACAATCCTGGGTGCTACAATTTCATTGGCCTCACTTCGGGTTTTGTGCTCCAATACCCAATCTAAACCATTGCCACAGGCTGGTTCACGGATAGTGGTAATACCATGTCCCATCCAAAGCTTAAAGACATACTCGGCATCCGCCCTTTGCGCCTTACCTCCGATGTGACCGTGCATATCCACAAAACCCGGCAACACATACATCCCCTCTGCCTGAATCTCCTTCCCACCTGGCGCTAAAGCAGGGCGATTCTTCGGGTCTATCGCCACTCCTGGATAGCCGACATTCTTGACGGCTGCAATCTTGTTATTTTCGATTACAATATCTACGGGTCCGATGGGTGGTGCACCATTTCCATTGATGAGGGTTGCTCCCCTAACAATCAACTGAGGAAAGGGGCCTTCCCCTTCTCCATCTCCCCGATTCGGAGACTTGAGTACCTGAGCCTGCAGCCAGATTATGACCAGTAGAAAACCCAAGGTTAAGGTCCATTTTTTCATAAAGTTTGGATAAGTTTTAAGTGTATTGGTAGTATGAATGCTTCTCCAACAATTTTTGTGCTTTCGAGTCAGATGGACTCGTTTGGCCTGCCGGCCAACACCACAAAAATTGTGGGAGAAGCGTAAACATCAACGTCGACAGCTACATTGAGTAGGCATGAAGGTGTTGCTTTCACTGAAGACCGGGTAAGCCGCCTGACTGCCTGGCATCTCAAAAAAGAATCGGTTTCTTTTCTTATCATAATTCCCGATCTCATTCATGCTGGCAGCATCGTACAATCGACCATTCACCATTGTATATTTTACCTGCTCTGTATTTTGAATGTTCTCTAAAGGATTCGCTTCTAATATAATCAAATCCGCTAGCTTCCCGGGCTTCAAGGACCCGATCTGATGATCCATTCCCAGATATTTCGCTCCATTAATAGTAGCACATTTCAAGGCTTGATGATTGCTCATCCCCCCTTGCTGTAACATCCACAATTCCCAATGAGCGCCCAATCCCTGTAACTGCCCATGGGCCCCCAAATTAACGTTCACACCGGCGGTCTGCAGTTTATTCAAGGACTTAGAAGTAAGAATGTGGCCATTGATGTATTCTTCTTCGGGAATCATGGTCCGATGACGCGCTCGAGCATCCACCACGGCCCGGGGCGTGAAACTAAGCAGTCGATCTTTCTCCCAAACATTGGTATGCTGGTACCAATAGTATTCGCCACTTACACTGCCGTAGTTAACCACCAATGTGGGTGTATTATAGGTCTCAGTGTTTGACCAAAACTGGATAACATCATCATAAATGGGTGCGACAGGGATGTTGTGCTCAATACCTGTGTGGCCATCAGCCACCATACTTAGATTGTGGAAAAAAGTAGACCCTCCCTCGGGCATGACCAGTATCTCTAGTTCTCTAGCGGCCTGGATTACCTGCTGACGTTGCTCTCTTCTTGGCTGATTATAACTCTTCACTGAGAACGCTCCATACGCCTTGGTTCTACGAATGGCAGATTTAGCATCCTCCAGGCTATTAATCACCGCTTTAAAATCACCATCAGCCCCATAAAGAATAGTCCCGGTAGAAAATAGACGAGGCCCAACCATGTGCCCAGCCTTGATCATTTCTGATTGTGTGAAGATCATTTCCGAGTTAGCCGATGGGTCGTGCGAAGTCGTTACGCCATAAGCTAAATTAGCATAGTACTCCCATTGTTTTTTGGGACTCTGTCCGAAGCGAAAATTCCCCACATGGGCATGTACATCAATGATTCCCGGCATGATCGTTTTACCTCGACAATCAATGATTTCTGCTCCAGCTGGTATCTTGACTTGTCGACCAGTTCCGATAGCAGTGATCAAGTTATTCTCGATTACAATCGTTCCTCTCTCGATCACCTCATCCCCTTCCATCGTGATGATACGGGCATTCTTAAAAGCTATCGTTCCAGTGGGTCGATCTGCCAAAACGGGGACTTCGATTTTCAGGCCCATGGTATCAAGCGGAGGCAAAGTATCAACTGCACCTTCCAAAAACTTAAAGCGTTCCGTTAATTCATCGCTGAACATCTCATTACCTAACATCCAGTACAAGCGCTTGCTGTCTTTGGACCAGTGTAGGTTAATACCCGCATCTTTGGCGACTTTCGCTACAGGGACGGCTTTTGTTGTGGCTGACAAGCCGACAGATTTGCCGGCTCTCGGCAAGGGCGCTACATACACCTTGTATAATTCGGACCAGGCCACCCATTTGTTGTCCGGACTTGGCACAAAGCGTTGGCCGTACTTAGCCGTGAATAGCGTCTTTTCCTCCTTTCCATTCAGCTTAATGCTCTTGTAGGACTTGGTCAGGCTTCCAAAGAGATAACCTCCCGTTTGAAAGAAGATTTCTTCCCCGGTTTGACTAAAGATGGGATATTCTCCGTTTGGCGTGACTAAGGTGGCTTCGCCCCCCTGGGCAGACATTAAATAAATTCCTGGATTCTTGGTATGAATAAAGCCCTGATGGTTATTGCCTCCATCTCGCCGATAGACTATTTGCTGACCATCAGGCGAAAAGGCGGGCGTTCTATAAATCCCTTTCTCTGTAGAAAGCTTTTCTTTGGCTCCAGAGCTAAGATTCATCTTCCAAATTGCTCCCATCTCTTCATCATCCCAACTTGTGTATACCAGGGATTGACCATCCGGTGAAAAGGCAGGTTCAAACTCAAAATGCTCATCGGAAGTCAACCTTTCCGGCTTTCCATCCGGAAGTTGCATCTTCCATAGATATCCAACAGCGTTGAATACCAATTGCTTTTCGTCTGGGGAATGGATGGCATGTCGGAGTACCTTCACATCCACATTTTCTTCGAAGGCCTCGTTCTTAAACCGAACGGTGGATGCTAGCTGGTGCTTCAGGCTTGCGGAAAACGGAATAACCTCTCCTTCTCCTGACGCCACATCAACCTTCCAAATCTTACCTTGCCCCCAAATCACAATGGCTTTATCATCTGGCATCCAATCGTAACCGGTATAGGCACCAAATATAGCCCAAGCCTCCTGCTGATCCTTACTAAGCTGATCGAATATTCCTCGCTCTTCTCCGGTCTCCAGATCGTGGATAAACAAAACGCTCTTGGTTCTAACACGGCGGATGTAAGCTAATTTCTTGCCGTCATTGGACACTTGCGGACGAATGGCTCCACCGGGTCCACCAAGCAGGGTTTTCAATTCTCCCTTCTCGCGATCATATCTCTTTATCACGTAGATCTGGCTATTGGGATCTTTATTGTATTGAAAAAATCCGCCAGGGTACATATCCTCACTAAAGTAGACGTATCTCCCATCAGGGGAAACTGCTGGCTCATTTACATCTTGTTGGTCATTCTTGCGTTTGGTGAGTTGAATTCCCTGTCCACCACTAATATGATACATCCACATTTCGCCTGCCCCGAGAGAGCGCCCACTGGTGAAGTGTTTTCTGGCTACAAAGTATTGCCCATCTGGCATCCAGGCGGGGTTATTAAGCAAACGGAAACTCTCCTTAGTAATCTGTTTTGCACCCGAACCGTCTGGTTTCATCCACCAAATATTATCCCCTCCTCCTGCATCACTGGTAAATAGAATGCCTTGCCCATCAGGGCTAAATCGCGGTTGGACCTCCCAGGCCAGGCCAGTTCTCAAGGGGGTAGCCGAACCACCGTTGATCGGCATGCTAAATATGTCCCCCAGAATATCAAATACAATGGTTTGCCCATCAGGACTTACATCCAAACTCATCCAGGTCCCTTCATCCACTGTAAAACTTGCTTCTTTATGTTCACCCGGTGGATCGTTCACATCCCATTTTTTATCTTTTTTAGGGGATTGGCTCCAAGCGAATTGGAACATAAACAGGAGCAAAGTCGTTGATAAAACATACTGTCGATTCATGTTGTATAAGTTTGGTTGTTATTTTCGCAAGCGGAATGTTCCGCCTACAGGCATGCAAGGGCTGGTTTAAGAATCACCTGGAAAACAATGGGGAGAGATTTACCTAAAACAGTTTATCAGTTCATTCTTACATACCAAAGTAGCAAAACTCTTGCATATTCCATTAGACTTGATGGCTGACACTGCCAGTTTAGCAGTATTGCTTAAATCTTAGGAAGATTAACGATATTGTTCGCTATTACAGGCTAGATTCCAGGTCAGAAGGTCTAAGATGGCATAGTCAGTAGGACTTGGGACTGTGTTAGATCTACAGCAACCAGAAACTTGAACAAATAAATATTACTAATGCAGATTACCTATCCCCTCACCAAAAGGGTAGCTCAGCTTGATGACTACCACGGTGTCACTGTGGCTGACCCATACAGATGGCTGGAAGATGACCTCGCCCCAGAAGTAGAAGACTGGGTTAAATCTCAGAACCAGGTCACCAATAGCTACCTCTCCCAAATTCCATACCGACAAAAGATAGCCGACCGCCTGAGTGAACTGATGGACTATGCCCGGTACTCCTCCCCTTTTCGAGCAGGTGAATATTACTTTTTCTATAAGAACGAGGGCTTGCAGAATCAACCGGTGATCTATTATCAAAAAGGCCTAGCCGGAGATGCTGAAATCTTCATAGACCCTAATGAGGTTTCTGAGGCAGGTACCACAGCCATTACTTTATTGAGCTTTTCCGCTGACAATAAATATGTAGCGTATTCTGTGGCAGAGGCTGGTTTAGACTGGCAAGAAATCCATGTGATGGAGATCGCTACGAAACGTAAACTTCCAGATGTGCTGCGATGGATCAAGTTCTCAGGCGCCTCTTGGTACCGCCATGGCATCTTTTACAGCAGGTATCCTAAGCCAACCAATACTTCTAAAAAAAGCGGCAAAAACAAGCATCATCAGGTCTTTTATCACGCCCTTGGAACGGAGCAATCGGAAGATCAGCTCATCTACGAAAACGCAGCTCAGCCCGATTTAAACCACTATACCTACATCACAGAAGATAAAGCTTATCTGGTCCTCAATGCCTCACCGGGAACAGATGGTTTTACCACCTACTATAAGAAATTGGGTACGGAGGAAGGCTTCGTCAAACTCTTCGATGGTTTCAGTAATAAGAACTATATCATAGACCATCGCGAAGGGAGTTTTTGGGTGCTCACGGACATTGATGCTCCTAAGTACCGGCTCGTTCGCATTGACCTGCAGCGACCGGCAAAAGAGCATTGGGAAGAGATATTACCAGAGTCCGAACATCTCTTGCAGACCGTCAACATTGGCGGCAATAAATTGTTTGCCAACTACTTACAAGATGCCACCGATAGATTTATCCAATTAGATTACGATGGTAAAAACCCAAAGGAGATACAACTTCCAGGCCTAGGTTCAGCAGGAGGGTTTAGAGGAAAGAAGGAAGATAAGCAGTTGTTTTACACCTTCACCTCTTTTCTATACCCAAATGCGATTTTCAAGTATGATATTGAG
>ENA-UENX01000478-UENX01000478.1-marine-metagenome-genome-assembly--contig:-NODE-478-length-16367-cov-3.103955_pt1 | contig 16367 bp, 13 predicted proteins | sample MGYA00237875_ERZ529327 | MGnify/ENA primary metagenome ERZ529327 (study PRJEB26372, sample SAMN05368347) | marine metagenome | biome: cultured habitat; feature: ocean water; material: water; isolation... | reverse complement strand
TATTGTCAATCTTAAGAATCAGCCCTTGAAAAGTGTTTTGGTCAGCTCAAAAGGATATGGGGAAGACCAAGGAGAGAGCCTTAAAACGACCACACTCCGACACTTTTTCGAGGAAATCCAAGCAGAGGCTGCAGTCCAGGTGGAACCCATTCAAAGTAAACTCTTTCATTTGACCCACGAATATTGGATTAGTTTTGTGCACGAGGATTATATGTTCGATAAGAAGTTCATATTTGTTAAGGGAAGCATAGATGAAGCTCATTTTACCAATATCCCACTGGTCAATAAGCGAGGAGTAATGATTAAATAAACGCAATAGATGGAACCACGTCCCAAAAAAGTAGTTGATTCCAAAACGGTTATGACCGAAATGATCATGCCAAATGATACCAACCCCATGGGAAACTTGATGGGGGGGAATCTTCTGCGATGGATGGATATTGCTTGTGGGATATGTGCCGGCAAACATACAGAGGCTCATGTGGTCACGGCTTCGGTAGACCATGTCTCCTTTGAAAAGCCTATTCGAGTTGGTGATATTGTTACGATAGAAGCAAGTGTGACTAGAGCATTCAGGACTTCCATCGAGGTATATGTCGAAGTCTTCGCGGCCAACATTAAAGGACTTAATCCTCGGAGATGTAACCACGCCTATTTCACTTTTGTGGCTTTGAATGAGGAGAATGGTACGCCCGTGCCTGTTCCTGCTATACTACCACTCACTGAAATAGAACAACAGCGCTACGAAAGTGCACCGCGTCGGCGCGAGGTCCGTCTCATTCTGAGTGGTCGCATCAAACCATCGGAAGCGACATTGGTCAAAGATTACCTCAATAGCTTCTAGGGAAAGACGGTCTTCTTTCCTGTTTCCAATTTATCAATTTATTGCAATAGAAAGTGCCATTAGGCCCTGCTCGGTAGGTGATCTAGCAGCTGACCCGAATTTGAGTGGTTGGATGAAGCCACCAGCATATTCATATGTTGTGGAACAGGCTGGTGGCTATATTGGGAATAGTCTTGTAACGGTCTTAATATTCCAAAACAATCTTGCCAAACTGCTGGCCGGAATCTTGATAGGTGAAGGCATCAGCTAACTGATCGAAAGCAAAGGATTTATCTATAATCGGTTTCATGCCGCTCACGTTAATAGCACGAACCATCTTCTGCTGCATTACATTGCTGCCAACCGCCAAACCTGTCATTCTGATGTGTTTGAAAAAGAGCTTAGGAAAGGTTATTTCTCCTGATCTACCTCCTCCTAAGATTCCGATAGAGGCAATATGACCTCCTACAGCCACTGCTTCAATGGATTGCTTCATCGTGGAACCTCCACCGACGTCTAAGACGTGATCAACGCCACCGCCAGACAGCTTGTTGATGGCTTTGCCCCATCTTGTATCTTCCTTGTAATTCACTACTGCTACTGCACCTAGGGCTTTAAGTCTTTCAGCTTTAGCTTCTGAAGAAGTGGTAGCAAAAATAGTAGCTCCAGCAGCCTTAGCCAATTGCAAGGCTAGGATTGACATCCCCCCACTACCTTCAATTAGGACGGTATCTCCTGCTTGTAGGCCTCCTTCTACCATTAATCCTCTCCAGGCAGTAAGCCCTGCACAAGGCAATACGGCTGCCTCCGCATAGGTATAACCATCTGGGATTCCGGTGATGGCAGTTGCTGCAACCACCGATTCTTCGATCATACAGCCATCTACTGTTTCTCCCATGATGGCTCTCGTTTTGGGGATGCTGGGTTTTCCTTCAACCCAGTTTGGGAAGAACATGGACATGACTTTGTCTCCGACTTGCCATTGCTTTACGCCTTCCCCAATCGCGGTAATTTCTCCTGCTCCGTCTGACATGGGAATTCGTCCATCTGGAACAGGGATAGCGCCTATAGCAACCAAATAATCGTGATAATTGAGGGAAGTGGCATGCCAACGGACTCGGACTTCACCTGGTCCTGGCTCGGTGCTTGGCCTTTCGGTCACTTTTAGGTTTTCTAGACCTCCTGGCTGTTGTACTGCAATTAATTTCATGTAGTGTATTCTGTTGAAGTGGTACTTCCCGTACGGGAAAGTGGATGGTCAAAGATAGGTATTGAGGAGAAGTTTTTAGGTAAACAGGAAAGCTTTACATTTGTTTGATTTTTTGTTCATCAATAAACGATGAGCTGAGCGTACTAATTCATCGAACCATGCAGAAGATACTTACTTACAAGGGAGCGGTAATGACCTGGGAGTGCGATTCCAATCGGCACATGAATGTGATGTATTACATCAACAAATTTGAACATGCTGGTAGAAGCTTTAGCATGGAATTGGGTTTTGCTGATGTAGGAAGTGAATCGGTAGGTATGGTTGTATTGGAACAGCACATTAAGTATCTAAAAGAGGTGTTTGAAGATGATCTATTGTATATCGAATCCTCTTTGTTAAGTGTTGGGAATAAGGCTTTTACCGTATTACACCAAATGTTTAATGCCAAAACGAAAGCCTTAGTCTGTGAAATGAAAATAGTACTGGTCCTATTCGATAAAATCAATAGGACGGCCTTGCCCATGCCAGTAGCAAACAGGCGCCGTTTGCAAGCTGCTCTAGAGGAGGAAGAGTGATCGATAACCCTAGTTACTTATTCCACTACATCTGGTTCTACTTCAAAAACCATCAGATCATGAGTAGATAAGCTCATCCTTTCGAACAACTGTTTAGGTGAAAAACCGGTAATTCGTTTTGATTCCTTATTAAAGTGGGATTGATCATAGTAGCCAAATTGCAAGGCATCGGTCAAGCGATTGGCAAAATCACTTTTTAGATAGGCCGCCGTTCTTTCAAACCTGAAAATGCTCAACAATTCTTTGGGAGAAAGATCAAAGTAGCGCTTTGTCTTTCGATGTAGCGCCTTGCTATTCATCTGTAAAGCGTTGGCCAACTCTGCAACCGTTTGAATCTCAGGCGTCCCCAGCAACTGTATTAGTATTTCGAGTTCCTTATCGCTTAATGCAGAAGAAAACAACCCTAGAATCCATTGATCAAGTACGGTGGAACTAATGGCGGAACCGTCAAAAAAATGACTAATGGCTATCTCCGCTAGATCCTCTATCTCCTTGAAATCAGGGAGATCAGTGGATAGTCTCACCGGATAAAGTTTTCCAAAGGCTGGTGCTAGAATGGCGTTAAGCTTGAGTTTGATGTTTAAACAGAAAAGCTGTTCTCTAATCCGGAAGAGCAAAGAATTCTGGGTAGCTGGATAACCGCCTGTCGTTGGGGCAGGTTGAAAGCTGTTTTTGGAATCATCCCATATCTCAAAACTGCCGGAAAAGATTTTCCAGCATTCCATTCTACCATTTGGAACAGTCTTCAAATAACAAGGGCGATCGATTCGATAAAACTGGTACTTTTCTACGAAGCGTTTGACTATTGGATGATTGGCATTCGCTTCGAACAGCAATGGGGTGTCCAATTCTTACAATTTTTTGTCGGGTTAATGCTCTAGTTTTGCTGGCAGCAGAAACAATTAGCAAGGCAATATGAACAAAAATATGAAAACATCAAGCGCGACTTATAGATTTAGACTGACACTGTCAGGAATACTCTGTCTTGCGCTCACTACATTCCTAACTGCACAAAGTTCTTCCGATAAGGGGATTACGCTGACTTCTTTGATAAAGGAGCATAGCAAGAAATTTCAATGCTCAGCGGGACGTTTTGTTGGTGAAGGTTGGACAGCAATAATAGAAGAGACGAAGAAACACAAGCATGTGCTAATTGGCGAAGATCACTTCTTCAATGAAATCCCACTTTTTGTATCCAAAATCGCTGAAGCGAACTCCTTTGATAACTTCTTTTGTGAAATCGATCCCATTTCTGCAAAATTGATAGAGAAGCAATTGAAAACAGCTTCTGAAACCGCTCTTCGTTCCTACATTCAAAAGTATGGAAGTACCTTTTCGTTTTTCGCTCTAAGCCCGGAAATGGAGATGCTAAAGCAATTAGTTTCAGCTGATACGAAGGTATTCGGAACAGATCAAGTCGTGTTGATGGCAGATCGTTTAATAAGCGCCTCTTTAAAGGAAGTCACAAAAAGCGAAACTGCTAGGGCGATTTATCAATCTATTGAGGAAGAATCTAAGGCCAAGTTCGAGCAACTTGCTGCTGGTAAAGGAGAGCCTTATTTCTTCTCCGATAGCTTCGTGGACCAACTTAAAACACTGGAATCTTTAAACTTGTCCGAAACTGAAAGGGAAGGAATAAAGGCGATGAAGCTTTCCCAAAAGATTTATATGGAAAACAATCATCGATTGCGAATTCAATTGATGAAGCATAATTTGATGCAGGAAATGGACCATATCCTCAACGGCAAAAACCTGTATAAATATGGTGCTATCCATGCAGGCAAAGGCGAAAGCCTGCTAGGCGGTTTTGATATAGGAAATGTGGTACATAATATTGCTGAATCACAATTCGAAAGCTCTTTGCATATCATGATTGTCGGTAAAGATGGTATGCAAGGTGGTTCATTCAAAGGTGACCCTGACAAGAAGCTTGATCCTAGCAAAGGGCCTTTGAAGGCACTCCAGCCTTTTTTTGAGGCTGTAGAGGGAGATAAAGACTGGGTAGTCTTTAATACAGCGCGGATTCTACGGGCTGCCAAAAGGCAAAAACTTCAGCTGGAAAACAGAACGCTTAGAATCCTAGTATCTAACTACGATTATCTAGTGATTATCCCTAAGGTTACAGCTGCATCCTTTATTTATTGAACTACAGCGGGCGGAGCAAGCAAATGCTGCTCGATAGGTAAGCCCTGATCGGATTTCGCAAAAGGCTAGGACATGGTTTGAGATCGATAGGGCTAAGCGCGATGTCCGCCGTCTACCCGCACTGTTTCCCCAGTCACGAAACTTGCTCCTGGACTTGATAACCAGCAGATGGTTTGCGCTACTTCGGATGCCTCTCCAAATCGCTTCATTGGGATGGACTGACGCATGAATTCACTCATGGCTTCATCTGCCTGTAAGAATCCTTTCGTCATTGGCGTACGAATTACAGTTGGACAAACAGCATTTATGCGAATGTTGTATTTGGCATACTCTGCGGCTGCCGTCTTGGTCATACCGACTACGGCGTGCTTACTGGCAGCATAGGCGCCCATCCTCGGGGCTGAACCGATCCCTGCTAGGGATGCCAGGTTCACAATGACCCCTCCTTTTTGACTTTTCATATGTGGTAAAACAGCTCGCATGCAATAAAATACACCGGTTTGATTTACTGCAATGACACGATTCCAATGCTCATCGGATATCTGATCAAAGAAAGCAGAATCTCCGCCAATCCCAGCATTGTTGACTAAAATATCAATTTGACCATATTCTTCTAAGCAGCTTTCGATCATGCTATTCACGCTGGCTAGTTCTGCAACATCGCAGGCGATAAAACGGGCTTCACCACCAGCGGCTTTGATATCCTCCACGATTGGGTCTCCTTTTTCTGCAGAAAGATCTGCCAAGATCACCTTAGCTCCCTTTTTTGCCAGTAATGCGGCGGTCGCTTTGCCAATGCCTGAGGCTGCTCCGGTGATGATAGCTACTTTACCTTCAAACTCTTTCATGTTCTGTATGCTTCTTGAAATGTAAATGCATGCTTACCAAATGAGTAGTAAGCATGCATTTATGTTATGTAATACTATGATTTTATAGTGCTTCCAATTCTTTAACCAATCCTTCAATATCGGAATCGCTATCAATGTAATCTGATACGAACTCAAAGTCTTCTGCACCCTTACAACGTAACAATTGCATGGAACGAGTGGCCTGATGATCATCTGGACCGTAGTTGATCGTTAAACCGTGAACGTCGTAGTTTTTGAAACCTTCCATGGCGGCTATTAAGCCTTCACGGGTGACATTTTCACCCATCTCCTTTAAGGCATCGATGAAAGGCTGAGCATACAGGAATCCTCCATATGGAAATACGCCCCATCGATCTTCCGGATAGTATTTTGCGAAGGCAGACTTGTATTTTGCGATAATTGGATCGTCATACTGATAAGGTGGAGTGGCGAATGATCCGAATATTACACCTTCCCAGGCACCCTTGGTGAGGTTGTGCATTAAACCCATATCAGAAAGGATGAAGGAAGCAATATACTGCGGCTCAAAATTGATCACCTTAGCATTGGTTACTGTGATTACTCCCTGGCGTGGAAGGGTCCAAAGTAATACCACATCCGCTTCAGCATCTTTCAAACGAGCAACGTGGGAGCTCAAATCTGTATCGGTAATTTCAACAGGCACTTCTGCTACGAATTCCATTCCTCTTTCTCGTAAGACACTCTTGGCACCAACTACGGCGCTCTTTCCTACATCATCATTTTGATAGATAATACCAATCTTCTTACTGCCTAGGCTATCAATCGCATACTTGGCCTGAATCACACCCTCGTCAATGTAATAGGGGAGTACGCTAAAAATATTTTTCTTGATCGGCATTGACCAGTGCGTAGCTCCTGTAATGGGAGAAATCCAGGGGATGTCTTCCTCTACGATGTATTCCATCACAGACATACAAGGCGCTGTTCCAATTCCTCCTACGAAGGCATAAACCTCATCTTTCTGTACCATTTCTCTAACGGCAGGTACTGTTCTCGATGGATCATAGGCATCATCCTTCATGACGAATTTTATCTGACGACCATTTATCCCTCCTTCATCATTGATCATTTTGAAGCAAGCATCCATGCCCTTCATGATATTCCCCCATAGGGCGGCCGGACCGGTCAATGGACCGAATGATCCAATAACGATCTCAGTGTCAGTGACGCCAGTAGTATTGCCAGCTGCTGTATCATCCGTTCCAGTAGCTTCTCCTCCTCCGCAAGACCACATGCCTAGGGCCAATATCAAGCTGGCCACAAGATGTAAAGTATATCGTTTCATAATAGTGATTTATTTAGGAAGTGATTGACCTCGTGGTTCTCAAGGGTCACTCCATTGTTAGAAAAGGCTTATCGAAACATAACGGTCGAATGTCAATACATAGATTCAATCAGTTCTTCATAGGCTTCATTGATGTATTTACGCTTCACTTTCATCGTGGGGGTCATCTCTCCATCCTCCTGGTAAAGGCGCTTGTTCAGCATACGATACTTTCTAATATTCTGCACCTTTGCTAGGGTCTTGTTCACCTTATTCACTTCCCCATCGATGAGCTTTTGAATGGCTTCATTTTCAGCTAGATCAGCATAAGTAGAATACTGAATCTTGTGATCCTGGGCATATTTATTGATGTTGTCCTCATCTAATACAATGATTGCGGAAAGGTATTTTCGCTTATCACCGATGACGATGGCATCGTTTATATAAGGACTAAATTTGAGCTTGTTTTCGATGTATTGCGGTGCAATGTTCTTGCCTCCGGCGGTAATGATAAGGTCTTTCTTGCGGTCTACTATCCGAAGGTAGCCCTCTTCATCGATTTCACCTATATCGCCAGTATGCATCCAGCCATCCTGTAAAGCGGCTTCGGTGGCTTCCGGATTTCTATAGTAGCCTTTGAAGACTCCACCATGGCGGGTTAATATTTCACCATCTTCACCTAATTTTACCTCGGCCCCGGGAATGGGTTTACCAACGGTGCCGTGCTTAAAGGCTTTTAGGGTTGAAAAGGTGATTAGGGCTGAGGTTTCCGTCATGCCATAGCCTTCTACCAGGGTCAAACCAATTTTTTGATAGAACTTCAGAATATCTGGAGAGATCGGAGCGGCACCGCTAAAGGCATAGCGCATTTTTTCCATGCCGAGCCGCTCTTTCAGATAGTAAAAGATGCCTCTTTGAGCAATTAGGTGGCTTAGGCGAAGCAAGGGAGAGGGGCTTTTGCCGGAAGCTAGGGTATCTTGATACTTGTCCGCGGTCTTTAGAGCCCAGGCATAAGCTTGCCGATTAAACCAATCTGCATCTTGCATCTGAATATAGATCCTTGAATAATATTTTTCCCAAATCCGTGGCACAGCGTAGCCAATTGAAGGGTGAATCTCCCTCAGGTTTTGGGGAAGGGTATCAATGCTTTCTACAAAGTTGATCTTGTAGCCCACCACTAGATGAACATATACGCTAAAGGTGCGCTCAAATATATGACAGAGCGGAAGAAATGACATGATCTCTTCATTGGGCTTCAGCATATTTGCATCATCAATGGATGACAAAGTATGGGCTGCCCAGAGCAGATTCTTGTGCGTGAGCATAGCACCTTTCGGATTGCCAGTGGTGCCAGAGGTATAGACCAGGATGGCGGTGTCATCTTCCTGGATGCTTTCTGATAAAGTGGTAATCGTAGATCGATTTTCCGTTAACTTATCCGCCCCACGTTCTGTGATAGTTTCCCAGGAAAGCAGCTGTTCTTCTTGTAGGGTTTGTAAGCCCTTATCTTCCCAATAAATGACCCACTCTAAACTTGGGCAATCATTCCTAAAACGTAGCCATTTATCAACTTGCTCTTCATTTTCGGCAAAAAGCACTTTGCATTCCGCATGCTTAACCACATAGGCCACCTGCTCCCAGGCATTGGTAGTATAAATCCCGACCGTAGTGGCTCCGATCATTTGTGTCGCCATATCTATGTAGAGCCAATTCGGGCAATTCTCCCCAATCACACCCACGAAGTCTCCTTTCTGGACACCTAATTCTAATAAGCCAGATGCCAATTTTTCGGCAGCAGCATAGTATTCCGTCCAAGTAACCTCTTGCCACAGGCCAAACTCTTTGTGCCGCATGGCTACCTGAGAGCCAAGTCGATCAGCAGTAGCCTTAAATTGTTTAGGTACGATATAGTTTAGATCCATAGTACTACCATTAAATTTAACCCCAGCGCCGCTTGCGTTTATACCTTTGCTGGCCTTTCACAGAAACTTCCGTTTTAATGCCTAAATAGAATTCCTTGACATCCTCGTCCTCTTGTAACGACTTAGCTGTTCCAGAAGTAACAAATCGACCATTTTCCATAATATAGCCGAAGTCGGCCACTTTCAATGCCATGTTCGCGTTTTGTTCGACTAGCAGAACGGTGATGCCTTCATCTCGAATCATGGGAATGATATCGAAAATCATCTTGACTAGGGCGGGGGAGAGGCCGAGAGAAGGTTCGTCCATGAGTAGCAACTTTGGACGATTCATCAGCGCCCGGGAAATCGCCAGCATTTGCTGTTCTCCACCGCTCAGAGTGCCCGCTTGTTGCTGTAGTCTATCTTTGAGGACGGGAAAAAATGAGAACATCTTATCTAAGTCTTCTTGAATCCCCTTTCGATCCCTGCGTAGGTAGGCTCCCACCAATAGGTTCTCTTTAACCGTAAGTTCATCAAATACTTCCCGACCCTCTGGGACATAGCCAATGCCTTTGGCTACGATTTTTTCCGTGTCCTTACCGTCAATTCGCTCTCCATTAAAATGTATGGTACCTTTGTCTGGTTGATCATCAAGCAACCCCATTACGGTATTAAGGGTAGTAGTTTTACCTGCTCCATTATTGCCCAGGATCGCGGTTATAGAACCTTCTTTTATCTCAAAGGACACGCCATGTAAGGCCCTCACCTTATCGTAGTAAGTCTCTATATTGCTGACTTGTAATATTGTTTCCGCCATTGCGTATTATGCTTGAGTAATGTCTTCTCCTAAATAAGCTCGAATGACCTCTGGATGTGCTAGCACTTCTTCCGGGGTACCGGTGGTAATGGGCTTGCCAAAGTTGATGGCAAGAATCCGATCCGAGATATTTTGGACCATTTGCATATTGTGTTCAATTAGGATTACGGTAATGCCGAGTAAATCTCTGATGTCTCTAATCCAAAAGACCATATCTTCTCGCTCTTCTTGTGTCAAGCCAGCGGCTGGTTCATCCAGTAACAGGAGATCTGGTTCTAATGCCAGCGCTCGACCCAATTCCACGAGTTTCTGCTTTCCGTACGGAAGGTTAGAAACGAACTGATCCCTTGCAGATTCTAGTTCAAGAAAATCGATGATCTCTTCTACCTTCCGGCGATGTTGCAACTCCTCTTTAGCTGCCTTGGAGCGCTTAAATGACAGTCCAAGCACGGCAGCGATGGATGCTTTCATACTTAGGTGACGCCCTAGCATGATGTTGTCCAGGGTAGTCATGTGAGCAAAGAGCTCCAAGTTTTGGAAGGTTCGTGCGATTCCGGCTGCAGCGATCTGATCGGGGCGCCTTCCAATTAAATTATGCCCTTTGAAAAGGATCTTACCTTGCTCGGGTTTATATAGACCGTTTATGCAGTTGAAAATGGTAGATTTCCCAGCTCCATTGGGACCTATGATAGAAAATATCTCCTTTTCTTCTACCTGAAAGTCAAGCTGATCCACGGCCTTTAGACCACCGAAAGATTTGCTGAGATTGTCTATTTGAAAAAATGCCATATCAAGCTTATACTTTCCTTACGTAATGTTTATCAAATAAGCCCGAGGGCTTAAAATATAAGATCAAGACAATGATGGCGAAGGCCACCACCGACTTAAATTCGATCGATATATAGAAACCGAAAAGGTTTTCCACTAAACCAAGTAGCAGCCCACCTATGACCACACCATGCAAGCTTTTCATGCCCCCTAAGACTGCAGCAGCAAACCCTTTCAGCAAAGGGTCCCACATCATGGAAGGATCAAGCGTAAGAATCGGTGCAACCAAAATACCCGCCATAGCACCTACCACAGAACTAATGCCGAAAGTAATGGCCATAATGCGGTTGGCTGAAATGCCATTCATCCTCGACGCATTGATGTTTTGCTGACAAGCCTTCATGGCTAGCCCCAACTTGGTACGTTGGATCAGAAGATATATGACGATGAGGACTACTACCGCAATAATCAGTGTGGCAAGATTTAGCTCCGTTAATGCAAATATGTCATTCTGAAAAATCACTTTTGATTCTGAAAAAGGAAGGTTGATTTGCCGTTGATCGCTGCCCCATTTCCATCCCGCAAAGCCATACAGCATCAACTGAAAACCGATCGTGATCACAATCAGATTCAAGGGGGTCGGCATTTTAGCTCGCCGCAAAAAGAGGAACTCAAGCAATAAGCCCAGAGCGAAGGCAAAGGCAACAGTAATCAGCATGGCAGCGTAGAAGGGGAGTCCGTAGCTACTAAGCATTACGAAGGCCATAAAAGTCGAAATCATAGCCATTTCACCTTGAGCGAAATTGGGTACCTCTGAAGCTTTATAGGTGATGCTCATAGCGAGTGCCAATAAGGCATAAATGCTACCAACCACCAAACTACTTACGATCAATTGACCTAACATGGATTCTCTTTTTTCATGGATTCTTTTTTACCTATTCAAGCGTACCAGTCACTAAAACGGCCACCTCTTCCAATAAATCTTGGTACGTAGCCACAAACCGTACAAACCCAATGGCTCAAATAGTACCACCAGGATCAAAATGAAACCGGTCAGGAACCAGGAGACATTGGACACTCCGGTCGCTGTCATAAATAATTCAGAAAAGCGCAATAAGGCATCCCCAAGAATGGGTATCTCCACTACATCTTCCAACTGCAGGTTTAAGTAAGTAAGCACGATGGCACCCATTACAGAGCCTGTAATTGAGCCCAGCCCTCCTAGAACTATGATTACCAGGAAATTGATGGACAGGATAAAACTGAACAAGGTCGGATTTATAAAACCCAAGTAAAGGGCCCACAAAGATCCGGCAATACCCGCAAACAAGGCGCTGAGACCGAAGCTATATAGTTTGTATTTGGTCAAGTTAATTCCGATTGCACTTGCTGCAATATCGCTATCTCTTATCGCTTGAAATGCCCGACCGATTCTGCTCTTTAGTAAATTTCGGGTTGCAATTACGGCTAAGACAGTGATGATCAGGATCACATAGTAGAGGGATTGATCATACTTTAGGCCTGTCCAGCCCAAACTGATCTTAGGTACATTCATACCCATTCGCCCACCCAGGAAATCCATCCGTCCAATTACTGTTGTTACTGCAAGGCCGAAGGCTAAGGTGGCGATGGCTAAATATGGACCCTCTAGTTTGAGAGAAGGAATGCCTAGCAAGACTCCGAACAGAGCTGTTACTAGACCAGAAGCCATTAGTGCAAATATGAAGGGTACTCCAGCCTTTAATAGTAAGACGGTAGTGTAGGCTCCGATGGCCACAAACCCTGCGTGCCCCAGTGATATTTGCCCAGTATTTCCGACTAAGAGATTTAAGCCCAAGGCCACCACAACGTTGACCGCCATTAGGTTTATAATCGTTAGATAGTAGGTCTTTACAAAAAAGGGGAGGGCAAAAAGAAGGAGAAGAAATACTGCACTCCAAAATAGCTGGAGTCCATCTTTGAAGAGCTGCAGATCCTCAAAATAGTCCGTTTTTAAATTCCGCATGCCTAAGCCGTATATCTATGATGCTAGAGGAAAATTGTTGGTTGCCAATTAAGCAAAGAGCAAAGAAATGTTCTACTCTTTGAATGGTAAGGCAAATTTCCTTTCGATTGCTGAATATACGGATCAGTTTTAATTAGACAACAAGGGCGATTGGCTTTTTTCAAAAAAAGCTTAACCAGGCCTATCTTGAAAGGATTAGTGGACGATGATATACCCTTTGCCCTAATTTCAACTGAACCAGATAGGAACCCACTGCCAAACTATGAAGGTCAAACTGGAGGCGGTGAACTCCTGAGGGATATGTGGCTGCATAGAGCTCTTTTATTTTTTGCCCCTTAGGATTATACAGATGAATTGAAGTCTGCTGGGGCTCGACAAGTTCAAATTCAATTGTCAGGTTGCCGGGGGAAGGGTTTGGAAACAATGTAATGGATATACTTTCAGCTGGCCTGTCATTAGTGTCCAATGGATTCTCGAGCGGAATCTTGAATATGGATCTCCCATAGGTGGCGGCATGTAGCTCCGTTCCTGCTTCATTGATCATCAGCTTTGATACCACTACATTGGGTAGTCCTTCGCCTACTAATGACCAGTTGTTTCCCTGATTTTCAGATTTAAAAACACCAATATCGGTGGCCACGTATAACGCTTGTGCTGGGCTATGTATGAGTATATCATTGACAGGAATATCGGGCAAATCACCATCGATGGGTTGCCAGCTTTGTCCCAGATTTTCGGATTGATAGACGTGTGCTTGCGCATCATTGTACTTGTACCCGGACAACGTGAGGTAGATGGTGTTCCGATCAAAGGGAGAGGGGTAGACTTTGGTGATCCAACGTTGAGGAAGACCGGCTGAAATGTCGTTCCAATCTAGTCCCCCGTTTTCCGAAACCCAGACTTTTCCATCATCAGAGCCAGTATAAATGATATTAGTATCAACTGGAGAGACCCCAATGCTACTCAAGGTCCCAAAAACCAAGTTGGTAGACTGGTTGCCGCGAGTAAGATCAGGACTGATAATGTCCCAGCTTGAGCTGCGATCGTAGGAGCGATAGACCCGATTTCGCCCATAAAAGATGGTCCTGGGATTGTCTGGATTTTGGACTAGAGGAGCATGCCAGTTGATTCTTTCACCATCCTGGTCTTCTGGTTTTACATAGTTGAAGGACTGTCCCCCGTCTAAGGATCGAACTAGACTTCCGAATTGAAATTCACTCAAGATAAATTGATCGTCCGTTGGGTCAAGTAATGTGGTGAAGCCGTCAGCTTGAAATAGTATTTCCCAGTCATTTATTGCTCCACTAGGCGTCCGCATGATACCATTGTCCTGCGTTCCACCATATATTCGGCCTTCTTGGATAGGGTCCAATGTGGCAGTGTAAAATTGGGTGATGGGAAGATCGGCTACTTTTTGATAATTAGTACCTCCGTTGAAACTTTTGTATAGACCTCCATCGTTCCCTAGCCAAACCGTATCGGGATGTTCAGGGTGAATCCAGATAGCGTGCTGGTCCACATGAGTATTTTTAAAAACTTCAAACCAGTTTTCTCCACCATTTTCTGACTTGACGATATCAAGGGCCGGGACATAAACTATGTCTGGGTCCTGAGGATCCACTTGGATCTTACCAAACCACCACATGAAAGATACCGATATTACACCGTCCCGACTGATTCGATTCCAGCTTTCACCATGATCCGTGCTTTTATACAGACCTTCTAAATTGCCCGTCTGAGTAGCGTAAATGGCATAGAGAATATTTGGATCGGAAGGTGAGATAGTTAAACCTATTCGTCCTTTTCTAGGACCTACAGTGGGTATGCCATTGGTTAACTCCCGCCAAGTATCACCTCCGTCGGTAGATTTATATATTCCCGAAGATTCACCCCCATAGCTTCTCCGGTTGAGTTGCCTAGTGCGTTCCCACATGGCAGCGTAGATAGTATCTGGTTTTAGCGGGTCTATAACTACATCGATAGCTCCGGTAGAATCCGTCAAGGACAAAACCTTCTCCCAACTGCCTCCATTGTCAATCGAACGATACAATCCTCGATCCGGGCTATCGGCAAAAAGACTACCCATGGCCGCGACAAAGATCCGTTCAGGTCGCTTAGGGTCGATTTCAATCTTGCCAATGCTTCCTACGGAAGATAATCCTAGAGGGGACCAAGTATCCCCTCCATCCGTAGATTTAAATAAACCATTACCGTCATAGGAAAGTGAATTGCCACCGCCATTAGCTTCACCAGTCCCAACGATGATTGTATTGGGATCGTTTGGGGCTATGGCAAAGTCTCCGATCGCTAGATTTTCAGCATCATCAAATATGGGATTCCAGTTAAACCCGCCGTCCGTTGATTTAAATAACCCACCAGCAGCTGCCCCAAAATATATCGTGTTGGGTTCACTCGGGTGCAGCTCAACGTCTGTAATTCGACCACCAATGTTTGTTGGTCCAACGAGTGACCATTGCTCGGTATTGCGAGATTGGACCTTCGATCGGGTTTGACGAATGGCTTGGTAATAGGCTGCTGTATTAATGGATCCTTGTGGATAGGCGCGTTGCTGAAAGAACCAATCGTTGGGCGTAGATTTATGAGTTTCTTCTATAAGAAAATCCCGATTTTGAGGTTGTTCACAGGCTCCAAAAATGGAGGCCAGTACAAGCAACAAAATCGGGATATAGGTATCTTTATTACAGTGTCTCATCTGATGGCTAGCTTTTATCAGCAATATAACAAAGCTGAACACTAAACCGATGAAACTTAATTACAGATCTTTCTTTTGTCAATAGTTATCCTTCTTCGCTGTCGTCCATTCGACCGTTGCGATTGATCATAGTCGCGGTAGCCTGTTGCGTACCCATCATCAAAACGTCCTGAATGTTGACGTGAGCTGGGCGCGTTGCCATAAAGTAAATGGTCTCCGCAACGTCTTTGGCATTTAGTGGTTGAAAGTCTGAGTAGATCTGGTTGGCATCAGCCGCACCATCTTTTCGGACACTGGCAAATTCCGTTTCTTCGACATGTGCTGGACTTACCTGACTCACTCGAATATTGTGTTCGAAAAGATCCATTCGGATGGCTTTGGTCAAGCCTTCTACCGCAAATTTAGTAGCACAGTAAACATTACCCTCCTTATATACTTCCTTACCCACTGCTGAACCGACATTAATAATGTGCCCAGACTTTCTGGATACCATTCCAGGGCTAACGGCTCTAGTGAGGTATAGCAATCCTTTGATGTTGGTATCAATCATCTCATCCCAATGCTCAAGTTGTCCCTCGTGAATAGGCGCTCGCCCACGAGCTTTACCTGCATTGTTGATGAGAATATCAACGTTTTGCCACTCTTCTTCTAAACTATCCAGTGCAGCTTGCACCGCTTCCGAAGAACTCACGTCGAATGGCAAGGTCTTAACGTCAATTTCGAATTCCTCCTCGAAACTGGTTTTCATTTCTTCCAAACGTTCACTTCTTCTTCCATTGAGGATCAAGCGGAAACCATTAGCCGCAAATATTTCAGCGGTTGCTTTGCCTATGCCTGAAGTGGCACCACTGATCATGACCGTTTTGTCCTGCCCTGGCCTTGCCTGCTTAAGCTTCAGGTTCTCTTCTTCTCTAGCCTTAATAAGGCCTTCTAGTTGAGCAATGTTTTGTTTTAAAGCCTCTAAGGCTGTTTGTTCGATTGCGGTGTGGGTTTCTTCGGTGGGAGAAGCAACGTTAAAAGCCATATCGTTTTCGGGAGTTTTGAGTTCAGGATTGATCTGGATAGCTTGCATATAGGCGGCATTAGCCTCTTCGATCATTCCCTTTTGATGATATATTAAGGCCAAATCGTAATTGGCAAAAGGATGGTCTGTTGAAAGTTCTAGGGTTTGTTTTAGCTTTTCAATAGCTTCATTTTGTTGCCCCAGTTTTTCGTTCAACAACAAACCGTATTGGTAAATAGCATCTGCATTATCA
>ENA-UENX01000471-UENX01000471.1-marine-metagenome-genome-assembly--contig:-NODE-471-length-16651-cov-3.522987_pt1 | contig 16651 bp, 13 predicted proteins | sample MGYA00237875_ERZ529327 | MGnify/ENA primary metagenome ERZ529327 (study PRJEB26372, sample SAMN05368347) | marine metagenome | biome: cultured habitat; feature: ocean water; material: water; isolation... | reverse complement strand
TGCTGGGCATCATGGCTGAGAATGGTAGCTTGGCCATGCGCGTGCTGGATTCACTGGATGTAGACGCCATAGATCTGAAAGAAACTGTTGAGGAATCTATCCAGCGACTTCCTACTTCTACCACTGCCTTAAATATTGGCAGTCTATCCCTGAACAAAGAGGCTGAGAAGGTATTGAAAGTGACTTTCTTGGAAGCCAAAATGTTGAAGAGCGAAGAAATAAGCCCAGAGCACCTGATGCTCTCCATTCTTAAGCACAAAGAAAACCCCGCCTCGAGAATCTTGGGGCAATTCGATGTTGATTACGACATCTATAAGGCCGAGTTAGAATACGTACGTCAAGAACAAGACTTTACTTCTAATCAGGACCCATATGCCCAAGCGCCTTCGGACCAGGACGATCCGTACGAGGAGGAAGAAGGACAAGGCCGCTACCAGCAAAGAGCGAAGGGCAGTAACAAATCTCGTACCCCAGTTCTAGACAACTTCGGGAGAGATATCACCAAACTCGCTGAAGAGAATAAGCTCGATCCTATCATTGGGCGTGAGAATGAAATAGAACGTGTATCGCAAATCCTAAGCCGTCGTAAGAAGAACAACCCGATTTTGATCGGTGAACCCGGTGTGGGTAAAACGGCGATTGTAGAAGGTCTAGCGCTCCGAATCATCCAAAAGAAAGTGTCCCGAACACTTTTCAATAAGCGTATCGTGATGTTGGACCTTGCTGCACTAGTAGCAGGTACCAAGTATAGAGGTCAGTTTGAGGAGCGCATGAAGGCGATCATGAATGAATTGGAAAAGTCTCGTGACGTGATCCTTTTCATTGATGAAATCCACACCATCGTTGGTGCGGGTGGGGCTACGGGCTCGCTGGATGCCTCCAACATCTTCAAGCCAGCATTGGCAAGAGGAGAACTACAGTGCATCGGTGCTTCTACTTTAGATGAGTATCGTCAGCACATTGAAAAAGACGGTGCCTTGGATCGACGTTTCCAGAAAGTAGTGGTAGATCCACCATCTGCGGAAGAAGCGATTCATATCCTAAACAATATCAAGCCTAAGTACGAAGAGTTTCACAATGTGATCTATTCGGATGAGGCGATCAATGCCTGTGTTAAACTTAGTGATCGATACATCACTGATCGTTTCCTTCCAGATAAGGCGATCGATGTCTTGGACGAAGTGGGTGCACGCGTGCATTTGAAGAATATTCACGTTCCTGAGCATATCGAGGAGTTAGAGAATCAGATTGAAGAGCTTAAGGAACATAAAAATCAGGCCGTTAAGAACCAGCAGTACGAGCGTGCAGCTGACCTACGTGACCAAGAATCTAAATTGGTTCGTAAGCTGGAGTTTGCGAAAGTACAGTGGGAAGAGGAAGCCAAAACTAAGCGCTACCCGGTAGATGATGAGCACATTGCAGAAGTAGTGTCCATGATGACGGGTATCCCAGTGAAGCGGGTGGCTCAGAGCGAAAGCAAGAAGCTTATCGGAATGAGCAAAGACATCCAGCAAGCCATTATAGGCCAAAATGAAGCCATTACCAAGATCACCAAGGCTATTCAGCGTAATCGCGTAGGCTTGAAGGATCCCAGTAAGCCGATTGGTTCCTTTATTTTCTTAGGACCTACCGGTGTTGGTAAAACAGAATTGGCCAAAGCCTTGGCTCGATATCTTTTTGATAGTGAAGATGCCTTGGTACGGATCGATATGAGTGAATACATGGAGAAATTCTCTGTGAGTCGTTTGATCGGTGCGCCTCCGGGTTACGTGGGCTACGAAGAAGGTGGACAATTGACGGAGAAAGTAAGACGTAAACCTTACTCTGTGGTGCTACTGGATGAGATTGAAAAAGCGCATCCGGATGTGTACAATATCTTATTACAAGTATTGGATGATGGACAGTTAACTGATGGCCTAGGTCGCAAAGTGGACTTTAAGAACACTTTGATCATTATGACCTCTAATATTGGGGTACGTCAGTTGAAAGATTTCGGTCAAGGGGTAGGATTCGCTACGCAGGCGCGTAAAGAGGCGGCCAAGGATCACTCTAAAGGGGTTATCCAAAATGCCTTGAAGCGTACCTTCTCACCAGAATTCTTGAATAGAATTGACGATGTGGTTATCTTCAATAGCCTTGGTCAGGAAGAAATCTTCAAGATCATTGACATTACATTAAAAGACCTGCATTCTCGTCTGGAAGGCATGGGATATACCCTAAGTCTGACGGAAGACGCCAAGAAATTTGTGGCAGAGAAAGGATTTGATCCACAATTTGGTGCGCGACCATTGCATAGAGCCATCCAGAAGTACCTGGAGGATCCACTAGCTGAATTCATTTTGAATGAAGATCTGGAGGAAGGGGCTGCTTTGGAAGCCCAAATGGGCGAGGATCAAGAGAGTCTCACCATAGCTGTTGCTAAGGCTGTAGATTCCGAGGATGTTGAGAAATAACATAGTCCATAAAGAAGAGTACACCTGTGGCAAAGCTGCAGGTGTACTTTTTTGTTTGTAGAAATAAGCAAATCTCTGGCGTAGCTTCGCTAACTTTGCTTGAGTCTACAGAACTTTTTTTCTATTTTTAAAATTGTATTAAACACCAGCCTCGTTAACACAACGAGATATTTTTTCATAAAACAAAACTTAATTGGCAAGAAGACAAAGATTTCAAAGAAAAGAGAATAGACTCGAATCACAATTCAGAATCAACGACCAAATACGTATCCCTGAGGTACGATTAGTGGGTGATAACCTAGAAGAGATCAGTGAGGCCATTGGTCAAAAGATTGAGACTGGTGTCTATCCCACCAGAAGGCTAAGAGATTATGCCTATCAGGTGGATTTAGACCTAGTGGAAATATCTCCTAAGGCCAACCCACCTGTAGTTCGCATCATTAATTTCAAGAAGTTCCTTTACGAAAAGAAGAAAAAGCAGAAGGAAATCAAGGCAAAAGCCCTCAAGACGGTGATCAAGGAAATCCGTTTTGGTCCCAATACGGATGATCATGACTTTGAGTTTAAGTTGCGGCATGCCAGAAAATTCCTGGAGGAAGGTGCCAAAGTAAAGGCTTATGTACACTTCAAAGGACGGACCATCGTCTTTAAAGACCGTGGAGAACTGTTGTTGCTTCGCTTCCTGAAAGAGCTAGAAGAATTGGGTGCGGCGGAAGCCCTACCTAGGCTAGAGGGAAGAAGAATGACGGTAATTGTTTCTCCTAAAAAGAAAAAATAGGAACGCTTACATTTTAGCATAAATATTGCTACCTTTGCCTTCCATTTGAAAAAAGAGATGTATTATGCCGAAGATGAAGACTCATTCCAGTGCTAAGAAGCGTTTCAAAGTTACTGGATCCGGAAAAGTTAAGCGCTTCCAAGCTTTTACTTCTCACATGATGAGAAATAAGAGTAAGAAAGCAAAGCTTCGTTTGCGTGATGGTACTATGGTATCTGCAGCAGACGAGAAACGAGTGAAGCGATTGCTAGCTCAGTAATTTATTATTTTATTTTTTAACGAGAATACAGGTACAAGCGTCATCATGACCCCTGTATTGTACTAAAAAATGGTATTATGCCACGGTCAGTTAATTCTGTAGCGTCCAGAAAAAGACGCAAAAAGATCTTAAAATTAGCGAAAGGTTATTTCGGTGCACGTGGAAATGTGTACACGGTAGCAAAAAATGCTGTAGAAAAAGGGCTTACCTATGCCTACAGAGATCGCCGCAATAAAAAGCGTGCTTTCCGCAGATTGTGGATTGCTCGTATCAATGCAGCTGCTCGCCAGCAAGGCCTTTCCTACGCCAGAATTTCGATTAATCGAAATTCTGGCGTTTTTTTATGCCCCTCCTTCTGAATTTGCCAGTAAGCATACATAATTAAGTCAAATTTAAGCGCTGAATAGGAGCCATTTAAGTAGTGCTTAAGTCCTCTCCCCTACTTTTGTTTTCGTAATCATTATTCAATCCACGTACGGCTTTATCATCATCAAGAAAAGTTGTACCCCAAAACCAAAGTTTTATGCTTACTGTTGAAAATGTAATCAAAGATCCGAAGTTGTATGCCATCTCTGGTAACGTTCACTTGCACGAAGGAGTTTCTCAAGGAGGACTTCCTAATGTCCCTCCGGTAAACATTATTCAAACGGATCAAAACCTCTATGCCCACTTTGTTTGGAGACAGAAAGGTTTTCTTTCTAAAATGCTTTCTGGAAGATGGCAGATCCGAGTTTTCTTTGAATTGATGGGCGCAGGTGAGGTGGCTAACCCAACTCCTCGCTACGTGAATTTCGTACAAGTTGAAGGCCACACCTATTCTACTTACGTAAACATTCCTGCAGGAAGCCTTAGAGAAGGAATCTATAAGGTTTTTGCTACACTTCAATTGGAAGGTCTGAAAGGAAATCCTACGCCAATTGCTGCCTACGAAGAAATAGGTGTACTGCAAGTGTACAATGACTAATTGAACAGTTTTTGAAACGTAACATAATGAGTCATCCCAGTCTACTGGGGTGGCTTGTTTGCTATGGCGAGTATTCAATCCTACACCCCAAAAAGATCAATTATGTTTCCCAAAAAGATAGCCGACCAAATCCGGCAGGAAGTAAAGCCTTTGGAGACAGGTTTTCATCTCTTCACAATATCAGAAAGTGATCCTTCCTATTTCTACTATGTGCAGGCTTCCAAGAAGATCTTATTGGTTAGCAAAGCCTACCAACAGCTCAGGAGCGCAGAAAATGCCTTGGCGCGCATTCTAGAACAAGAACCTGTAATCTCCTATCAAAGCGTAACCCATAAGAACAAAAAACAACGGCATTATCTTCAATTATTGGATGGGAATAAAAAACCGATGGCCATAAGTCGTCCCTTCACCAGTCTAGAGGATGCAGAGCTGGCAGCACAAGGCTTACAGCTTAAGTTGGAACAAGGACGAGCAACAACGGCAACAACAGCTCCTATTCCAGAAGAAAAACCCGATTTACAGCATAGTGCTAGGAGAAGTTTCCGTCTAGATTTTTACCCAGATGGCACTGCAAAACAACCTAAGGGACAGATCGAGTTCTTACTGACAAGAGACAAACGAAAGTTTGTCGGACTAGATATGGAGGCGATAGAAGGCTTCATCAAGGCGCACTTGCAGCTGGAGCCCAAACCGAAAGAAGTTGCCATACGTAACCCAGAGCCCCGGGTAGTTCCCAATACAGATCACAGCTTGCTGTGTAATGAAATCGGATATAATACGCCAAGTACTTCCTTTGCCGTTGGTACGACCATGGAGGTATCCCTATCCTTGACAGAAGGACAATATGATGGCTCTTCTGTCACGATCTACTTGCGATCCTTAGGAAGTTCGGATAAACTACAGCTCGCAACCGGAGCGGTGAACCACTCCTCGGGTGAGATCAAAGTCCCGATTTTTACACAGGATTTGACACCTGGCTTTTACCAAGTAATTGCTACACTACAGCCCCGCGGCTTAGCTAGTGGTCATAGTGTACCTCTGTATCAAGCCTCTAGCATTGTTCAATTGTACGAAGCTTAGGCTACACTAATTGCTATCGATTTGAATGTGTTCTGACTGGAAAGGAATGTTCATGCCACTATGTAAGGCATCAAACTGGCCTGGATTGATCAATTTAACTTCCCCCGTTTTCCAATTGAGTTTACGCTTGAATTCGCATTCGGAGCAATAGAAGATGACCCAGTCCCCTTCCTGCCACGATTGGCAAACATGCCTTTCAAGATCCGTGAACATTTCTTTACGCTTATTGTCCATGTCACAATAATTTTTCCTCGCTATGCGAGAATGGTTAGAAGAATGTTGGGGGAAAGTTCAATGAATAACTTTCCTCCCTTTTATATGCCGTCAGACCTGAATCGAATAAAATGGATTGAGCATTCCTTAGTTCAAAGCAGTTAACCACCTAGCTAAGACTAGCAGCAAGATGCATCGCTGAGATTCGAAACCACTTTGATTTTGGTATAGTTTATCAATACTGGGGTGAGGTAGAGATGTATTGACTCGAATTAAAAATAATCGTAAATTGTAATAATTGCAATCTTAGTGCCCAGCTTTAACTTTTGACTAGCAAGAAAAAACTCGGCGACGCTCTACATCATCTGGTACTCAGATTATACTCCACTAATATAAGCGTTTGTGATCTAACTAAGTTATAGTTAGATAAAAAACAAAATTTACTGTAACGTTCGCTCTACTCTGCCCATTAATTAATTAGATCGCGCTCTGTAGTATTCCACACCACAAGTACTCGACACATACTTGACCGAAACGGTTTTCCTTCTAGTATTGACAATAGCAATCTATCGTTAGTGGTCTAACACCTTAAACACCACAAGCTGCAGGGGTTTGTCGTTGAGCTAGCCCATGCATTTGGTAGAAGGACCACAAAGGAGAGGATTGTCCCTCCCACAAATTATAGTCGTTCTCTGGCAATTTTTGTGGTTCTATCTGGCTAGCTAGACAGGCAGGCTTTTAGCTATAAGAATTGCGCCCAGTGGAAGCAAGACTTTTAACTAAAAGCCTGACTCCAAGACGCAAAAATTGTCAGAGAATCAATCTGATAAAGTATATCCACCGATTGGGATATACCTTTGAACTCATATTGCTAAGCTAACCGCCCATTTAAAAAACCCCAAGATGCCCCTCAAGACCATTATCCTGCTCGGTGAGGCTGAGGCTTACTTCCAACTGCTCACCGAATATCTAACTGAATACCGAATCATTCCCGTTCTGCAAAAGGACTGGAGCAAAATCGAGCGTTATTTTCCGGGCTTGATCCTATTCCATTCTGCTGGACCACCCCATTCTTCTTTGCAACTACTCGGACGACAGGCATGGGTTCGAAAGATTCCGACCTTACTTATCCATGATAACTCGAAGAGTGATGCCAAAGACATTGCTGCAGCCTATGATGCTGGAATCGTAGATTGTATTGCTTTACCTTTGAAGAAAGATCTGCTGCGTCAGAAGGTAGAAGCCTGCTACCGGCCGATGTCTTGGCTAAAACGCTTGTTTAGCCGGAGAATCGACCAGAAAAGAGCCTATCAAGCTACAGGAATTCTACCGCCTTTTTATTCTCCTAGTGTGGAAAAAGAAGGCCACAGTACCCAGGTTTTGGCCAAGGGACTCTATGCCCGTTTTTTCGGAGCTTTCCAGCTATTCTATAATCAAGAACTCCTCCCAAATAGCTTGAGCAAAAAGGACAAGAATTTACTGGCTTATTTCTTATTCCATCATGGCCAATTTCTGCATAGAGATAAGCTGATGGAGAAATTTTGGCCAGATGTCAGTCCAGAGTCAGCCAGGAACTCTTTACACGTGGCGATTTCCCATTTGCGGGCCTATTTCCGACCGTACCTAGGCGAGATTAAAGTTATTAAGCATCAAAATGAAGGCTACCTCTTTGATCCAGATCACGCCGTGATCACAGATGTGCAGCAGTTCAAAGCCAGCTGTCAAAGTGGATGGGAAGCCTTGAAGAAGAAGGAATATGAAGCAGCTATTCCTTTTCTACATCAGGCCAGCGATCTGTATGCTAAGGAGTTTCTGCGGGAGTTCTTATACGAAGAATGGTGTTCTAGAGAACGGGAAGCTTTACAGGAAGCTTTGCTAGCCGTACTAAAAAGTCTAGCGGTGTACTATCAAAAGCAAGCTGCCTATGAGCAGGTAATTCCACTAGCTGAGCGCATGCTGCTGATTGCCCCGTTCCTGGAAGATGTGCATCGTCTACTAATTGAGGCCTATGCGGAACTGAACATGAGAGGAAGGGCCCTGAATCAATACCAGAAGTGCCGAGCCTTACTGATGAGTCACTTTGAGGCTGAGCCTTCTCCGGAAACAGAAGACTTGGTGGCTAAACTAAGGGTGGGCTAGTCTCTCTACAGCAACTGATAAATACCTTGGAGGAAAATTTAATATCTTGCTGTGGTTGGATCGCGATCAAGCTCGGGATCCAGCCTTTTGTAAACGATGTCTAAAGAGTCTCAACTTCCACACTTATGAAAATCAAAACAAGCCTAGGCATTCTACTCCTATGTTGTCTATACACCTGGAATACCTCTGCTCAAACCGCTGAAGAGGTACTATCCAAAAGTATTGCCTACCACGACCCCAAAGGAGTTTGGGAATCTGGTAAATTCAAATTGAAGCTTAAAGAAAGCAGACCGAATGGCACTTTTCGGGAAACCGAAATACACCTAAACAATGGTCAACAATCCTTCGAACTTACGCAGATGCGGGATGGGAGAAAGGTTTATCGCTTCGTAAAAGGAGATGAGTGTCAAAATAAGCTTGATGATGCAACGACCTACAGCGCTGAGGAGGGAAAGAAATTCCGCTTAGACTGTGAATATAGCCCTCGCATGAAGGATTACTATACGTACTTGTATGGTCTTCCCATGAAACTCCGAGATCCCGGTACCGTCTTGGGAGAGGAAGTCAAGACGGTAGAATTTGATGGACGTCAGCTGCTACAACTCAGGGTCACCTACCAACCCGAGGTCGGAAAAGATATCTGGTATTTTTACTTTGACCCTAGCACCTATGCGCTAAGCGGCTATCGTTTTTATCATGATGAAAGCAAAAATGACGGTGAGTACATTCTGATCAGTGGAGAGCAAAAGATCGGTCCGCTCAAGCTGCCCAAAAAACGGGAATGGTACACCCACAAAGAAGAGAAATTTCTGGGGACGGATGAATTGGTGAAGTAAAGATGGTGCCTAGCGAGATATCCGAAGTTTTCCTGCTTATTTCTAATGCAAACTTCGGATATCTTCACTCTTCTAAAATTTGACTAACCAGCCCTCTCGCCTTGCATCGGCAGCACTGTAATTGACTTGTTCGATGAGTCGCCCATCAGGTGCCAGTAAACTGATGCTACCTCCCGAATTCGTGAGTTTGGCATTTCGCAACACGAATGTCTGCATCATTCCCGGTGCAATAGAAATGTTTCCAATCGTGTCGGTTCGGCTTCGGCTATCTTGAATCTGCCATCCATCCAAATTAATTGGATCGTCGGAGACATTCAAAATAGAAAGGGTCTCAGCCCCCGCTTCACGCCCTCTCGGATTAACCAAAGCAGCTACGATTCGGATCGCAGCATCTTCCGTGACTGTGGGTACGGGAGTGGGTGGTTCCTCCTCTTTTTCTGGCTGTGGTAATCTTTCAATGGCTGCTTTAACTGCTTTCTCGGCATTGATTTTCCCAAAACCAAACCACTCAGAATGTCCATTGGCATCATAAGAGCCTTTGGTATTCCCTAGTACGGGGTCAGGATTGGGATCTTCTATCTTGTCTGCCGTAGTTTCCATTATTTGTAGAATCTCCGTTGCGCTGAGATTGAGATTTGCGCTTTTCACCAATCCGACCACACCAGCAGCCAAGGGGGTAGCACTCGAGGTGCCTCCAAATCTTCCCGTATAGCGACTATCAATCGTAAACCCTAGTCCACTATCCTCATTATCCGTCGTCCAGATGCCTCTCCCCGCCATTCTCGCCTGCGGATTGATGGGATGAAAATTGTTGCTAGGGGCGCAGAAGTTGATTTCTTTCCCCCAATTACTATAAGCTGCTTTGCTGTTCAAGCTGGTAGAGGCTGAAACAGCAATAACGTGTGGATGAGCGGCATAGCCGTTTAGAATCGCCCCTCTAGTCACCCGTAGTCCTTGCGAGGGGTGTCGCCACTCAAAGTTCCGGTTATTCATATCCTTTAGTGGCGCATTATAGTTTCCAGCAGCAAAAAGAATGGTACAACCCTTACCATCCGGTCCTCCCTTTTCTACCAAATCAATAATCTGCTCATATTGCAATGAGGATAATGGGGCAAAAACCGGAACTGGTCCCCAGCTATTAGACATGATATGCGCACGACGGCCAGCATATTCAAAGATTTCAAACATTAGATTGTCATCGGCTCGCAGATCAAAGCGGATGGGCATAAAGGCACATCCTGGTGCTGCCCCTACAATGCCCTGACCATTTTCTTCACCAATAGCCACACCAGCCACGGGCGTCCCATGAAAGTCTCCTGTTTGTGCGGAAGGGTCGGGCAGCAAGTCATTGTCAATGAAGTCGCGTGCACCAACGATCTTACCTGCGCCCTGAAAGTCAGGGTGAGAAATATCAAAACCATCATCCAAGATCGCTACAATGACTTCTCTCTTCCCTTTCTCCAGATCCCAGGCTTGCGTGGCTCGCACATCTGCACCTGCCACCAGTTCAATATCATCCGAACTTTGCAAATGCCATTGTAGGCCGAACAGATCATCACTTGGTCGATGATAGGATTCATATCGATTGATCAGATTAGGCTCTGCAAAACGTACCTCCTTACGCTCTATCAAATCCATGCATACCTTTACCGGATTCTTACCTGAGGTGGCTGTTACTTCCAGCAGGTATACATCATTCAGTCCGGCATAAGCCTTCACATACCGAAGTCCATGGGCCTCCAAGACTGCCTCTTTTTCTTGTACTGAAATATTGGCTTCGAAGCCTACGATCACTTTTTCTGTCAGGTAGTAACGTGTACCGGGATCGCCTAATGGCCGATAAGCATGGTGGCAGACACATCCCACCCCCTCGTTATTTCGGAGTAAGGTCATCATTCCATCTTGATCTGCATCCGTTGTCTTCACCTTGTACACATTATCAAACACCCGTTTGACTTGTTGTACTTCATTCTTTTCACGAAGTTCTCGGATTAAGTCGGCTTGAGGAAGGATGGCCGTGAAGAATTCGGCTTCTTTTTCTAGTTCAATGCGATGTTGACCGCGGTAGATGTAGGATGTGGTGCGCATAGGTTATACTAATTCAAGGGTTGATTCGGTTTCGAAAAAATAGTAAGGAGACTAAATAACGTAAGATGCAGGAGGCCTGGTCTAGTAAATCAGGCTTAATCTGTAGAAAAGGAGATTTTGAAGAAACAAAATAACATCTTAATATTATAAATAAGATATTGGTGAATAAAAATTTACGCTTTACAATTCTCAATAGCATTAGAATGAGATTAAACTATAACCTATTTCTGCTAGCACTTTCGTTTGCCTTTTTGTTTCAAACCGCCTGTACCTCGCTTTCACCTGAAGAGGAAGAACAGCAGGACTCGGAAGAGGAAGAAACAATGGCTCCTCCCCCCGGCTTTGCTACTGACATCCTAGCCGAAGTCAACAGCTTCCGGCAGGTAGGCTACCAATGCGGCAACCAGCAAATGCCGGCCGTAGGCCTCTTATCCTGGAGCACAGAGTTGGCCTCGGCTGCCCTCCTTCACGCCCAGGACATGGCCGACCACACCCACTTTAGCCACAAAGGCACCAATGGTAGCACCAGCGCTCAACGAGCCGAAGCCGCTGGCTATGATTGGATCACAATAGGAGAAAATATTGCCTTTGGCCATCCGGATATCTCCAGCGTAGTGCAGGGCTGGATGGATAGTAAAGACCACTGTAAAAACATCATGAACCCCGCCTTCAAAGACATGGGCGCCGGCGAAAAAGGCAACTACTGGTCTCAGACTTTGGGGGCGCGGCGGTGACTCAAGGGGTGAATACTCACCGGGTGAGTTCAACGAAAAAAATCTCATATGTCCAAATTTCTCGTCCCAAAATTCAAATCTACCTCCCACCCCACCACCTACGCCCTCCTCGTAGGTATCGATGCGTACCCGATCTCTGGACATCGGCTGCGAGGCTGTAGGAATGATGTAGGGGCCATGGAGGCGTTTCTGGGAGAGTTCCCGGGAGAGCGCGAGCTGCAGGTGAGGAAGCTTTTGGATGGGGAAGCCAGTAGGGAGCAGGTGATCGCAACTTGGCTGGAGTTTGAAGTGGCGAAAGATGGGGATGTGTGCCTGTTCTATTTCAGTGGGCATGGGTCTAGCGGAGAGAGCCCAGCTGTGTTTCGGCATATAGACGTGAATGGCAGGATGCAGTCGATCGTGTGCCATGATAGTCGATTGCCAGAGGGAAGAGATTTGACCGATAAAGAGCTATCGCAACTCACATGGCAGGTCACCTATGGCCAGCACAAGGGAGCTGCTAAGGATATCCATCTTGTAACGATATTCGACTGCTGCCATGCCGGAGGGAATACCAAGGAGGCAGAACGGGATCGGGGGATTGATGATGGCGTGATTCCAGGAGAGATCAAGAACTATCATGGGTATGAGGCTTTCGATCGAAAGGTGGCGGGCGGAAAGGTGTATTATAGTCCAAAACGGGGGCCGCACCTACAGCTGGCAGCCTCAGGGGAAATGGAAAAGGCGAAAGAAAAGGTGATAGCTGGAGAAGTGAGAGGCGTCTACACCTATTTTTTGCTGGAGATTCTGAAGAGTCATCATGGCGTACTCAGCTATGCCCAGGTACAACAGGCCCTATTCATTAGTATACAAAATGAAACGAGTAGGCAGACTCCGCAGCTGGATTCGGTGGGAATGAGGGTCACTGATCAGGCCTTTCTCAATACTACGCAAGCGGTTTCTAGAAATGCTTATGTCTTAGGCTATCATAAAGAACTGGAAAGGTGGTTGGTGCAAACTGGACAGATTCAGGGCATGGTACCAAGCCAGATAGATCAATACGAATTCTATGTGCTTGCTACGAATGGCACGCATAACATACAGGAAGTTTACCTTTCCCATGTAGCTTTGGCAGATTTCAATGTTGTTGATACCTCACAGGTATTCCTAGCTGAATTAAGGGAGCTGGGAGAGGATAGGTTTCAGTTTGCGATAGAACATGATTTGAAAGAAAGCCTCGGACTTCCCACACTTCAATCGCCCTTTTGGACCTTTGTAGAAAAAACTCAAGATCAAGGGTATGAACTGCGCCAGATAGCCGAGAGACTTGGCCTGTTCCGCGACGGTCAGTGCCTATATCGTTGCCCCCTCCCCCAGTCCTCGCAAGCCGCTAAAGCCTTGGCCGAAAAACTCGAACGCATTGCCAAATGGCATCGCATCCTCACCATCCAGAATGAAAGACCAAGGCTAAAGCCTAGCCATTATCAGATAGACTGGTACAGGCAAGAAGCCGCAGATGCTTATCCTAATGAGGAAGATGCTCCCTATGAACTGATCAATACAGGACAGAGAGAAGCGGTCTTTTCCTATCGCTGGGCTATGCATCATAGACGGCAACAAAAAACCTGGCTCGAGCCCGCCTTCCGTCTCAACTTTACCAATAAAAGTGGGCAAAGCTTGTACGTGGCGGCGCTTTATCTACAAGCCGATTATAAAATTACTGATCGTTTTTGTCCACCCACCCTACTCGACACCGGCAAATCGCTGGACTTTCAATATCGCACCAAGAAAGGACGCCTCTACCGTTCAATTTTTCTATCCATCTATTCTGAATTAGAGCAAGAAGGAATCACTAGCATCAAAGAATACATTAAGCTTTTCATTAGCTACAAACCCTTTGATGTTGAGCAATTGAAACAAGACGGCCTATATTCCGAATTAGTGTCCACCCCCACTTCCACAGATCCCTCCAAGGCGATTGGAAGCAGGACAGATCATCTACTGGGAGGCCATCGTGATTGGACAGTGGAGACCTTGGAATTGACCATTCAAAAACCAGAATAGTTACCAACCTTACTTCAGCATTCTAATTTCATATTAAAGTGTATATTTAAGCAAAACACCGATTGAACCCAAAATGGCAAAAGAAGGCTTCACGAATGGCTACGCACTGATTATTGGCGTAGGAGATGACTTACCAGACACGATCAAGGACGCCCAAAAAGTACATGAGACCATCATAGACCCAGAGCGCGCCAGCTATCCGGCCGACCAGGTTGTACTACTATTGGAAAAGGAGGCGACAAAAGACAAAGTGCTTGCCGGTATTCAATTACTGAAGAATAAGATTCAAGAGGACAACACCTCACAAGCTACCGTCCTGGTTTATTACTCAGGGCATGGCGGCCTAGATCGGAATGCTCCGGATTCACCATTCTACTTTCTCACCAATGGTTATGACACTAGTGATTATGCGGGGACTTGTCTAGAAGGTCAGGTCTTCTCACAAGAATTGAGTGCCTTACCTGCACAGAAACTGATTATACTGTTAGACTGTTGCTATGCTGGGCAAGTAAAAGCGAAGGCCGGACGAGAGGATGAGGAAGATGAACCTAAATCCTTCGATCTCCAACAAGACAATCAAAAAATGGTCAATATACTTGATCAAGGAGCTGGAAGGGTGATCATCGCTTCTTCTACTGCGGACCAAGTCTCCTACATTGGAGACAAAGGCCTGAGTATCTTCACCGAGGTGTTGACGGAGGCCTTGTCGGGCAAGAATACGGATAAAGCAGAGGCTCATGTGAGCTTTTCAGATCTATGGGGGCACATTGGGAAAGAGGTAAGTAAGAGGGCTCAGGGGTTGTATCAGCAGCCACAAGATCCCGTGATTAATGCCCAAGATGTTACCTTCTTCTACCTCTGTCAGAATCAACTGGAAGAAGTAGTGGAAGTGCCAAAGGTCTTTATCCTGAATGATCCGGCAGATAATGGTTTTCTGGAGGATTTGGATAAGCAATTGGCGGGAATGGCGCGCCGAGGAAAGATCAGCAAGTGGAATGCCAATCAGATTGTGGCTGGTAGTTCCATTTCTGGCACGCTGGACCGAGAATTGCAGGAAGCCCAGATCGTAGTTTTACTGGTCAGCGCCGATTACTTGGCTTCTGATCGCTGTTATGATATACAGGAAAAAGCTATAAATTTGGGAAAACGGATTTTGCCGGTAATCATCCGGCATTGTTTGTATGAAGATGACGATTATATCAACGATCACGCTAAGCTTCCTCAGCAAAATGGCACCCTCACACCGGTTTCAGCCTGGGAAGACAAAGACAGTGCCATGGCCCAGATCGCTGGTCACGTCAGAGCATTAGCTAAGGAATTAAAGTCGTAAATTCACTAGCCCTCCAACTAAACGTTATAGTCATTGAGTAAGCAAGCTAGCATATTCTTCCACTATCATCCTGATGATCACAAGTACTTTCTTGAGTTGCATAAGTACTTGCCCCGATCGGTAAAAAAAGTGGCTCAGATCTATCACTCTGGGGATAAGGTATTGGTTGGAGAAGATAGATCTGAAAAGCAATTGGAGTGGCTTTCAGCTTGTCAATTATACATCCCACTGGCGGGGCCAAACTTCTGGAATGATGATCCTTGCTATGAATTGCACGAGGAGGCCTTGAAACTGCGGGACAAAAAGAAGTTCATCCCCATTTTAGTGGCAGATCATTTGGATAACGAATCTACCTATACGGATATCCAAGTGCTTCCCGAAACAGGAAAGTTCCTGGTTAGCTCCGGAGATTCCAGTACCTATACCGACATTGCTAAAACCCTCACGCCAATCATTCAATCTTTGTTGGCAGAGGAAGATAAATCGGCAATAATCCAGTTGTTCAAAGAAAGCGTCTTCCAACTCAATTATAAAGAGCAAAAAGAGAAGGTCTATAGCCACTACAAGCATCTCAATCAGCACTTCAATAGACTGCAAATCACCTTTTTGCAAGGAACGCCCAACTGTGGTCATAATTTGCTCATTGATATCTTGCGAAGAGACTATCAGATTGAGATGGAAACCGAACCGGAGGCCATTCCTCTCGATATGACCAACCTGCAGGCGCCTGCCTTATGGCGTGAATTAAAAAACGCCCTGCTGCTTAAGGATGTACCTTACAATAAGCCGGAGGAGATCGCTCAAAACATCAATCAAAGACTGGAGCTGGAACACATCGTTTTGCGGTTCGAAAACTTTGGCCAATGTGATAAGCATGCAGTCCTTCAATGTATTAGAGATTTCTGGTTTCAATTGAATCATCAATTGAAAAAAGCCAATCCACAAAAGCCTAAGCATAGCCTCTTTATCTTCATCTTGGACCGAAGCCTAACCTTCACTTACTCTTTGGAGGATTTTAAAGGACCGGAGGCTTCAGATGAACATAGCAAAGTCCTGCAGCTTTTGCCTACCATTAGTCCATTGAAGGAAGACGAACTAAATATCTGGGTGCAATTCCTTTTCCATGCTGAAGGTCTAAAGTACCGCCCCTTATACGATAAACTGTGCGGGTGTTCCCCGAGTATTATTCCTGATGAGGAAAGTGATGGTGTCTATGTAAGACAAGCCATCGAAAATATGGCCGCCCTGCTAGAGTTGGAGGCCCATAAATCAGAGATTATAGAAAGTCTTAAGTTATGACTAAACTAGAATATAAAGGAGCAGCATTGTCTACCTTTAGTCCTGAAAAGGATGCAAAAGGTAATCCCATAAAATCTTTGCCGCCCTATTTCCCCAGCAAAGAACTGGTCAAGTCAGTAGAACTAGCCATTCTGCTACGTCGCCCCTTATTATTGATGGGAAAGCCGGGATGTGGGAAAACCAAGTTGGCTGAGGCCGTAGCCTATGAGATCTACGGATCTGATTACGACCAGCATTACTTTGAGTGGAACATTAAATCGACCTCCAAGGCAAAAGATGGTTTATACACCTTCGACCACTTAGCTCGACTTCGAGATGTGCATCTAAGCAAAAAGGAAGGTACAGAAGCCGAAAAGCCCGATCTAAAGAAATATCTAAAATGGGGAGAGTTGGGAAAAGCCTTTCGGGCGAGTACCCATGACCGACCTTCCATTC
>ENA-UENX01000468-UENX01000468.1-marine-metagenome-genome-assembly--contig:-NODE-468-length-16780-cov-3.387353_pt1 | contig 16780 bp, 20 predicted proteins | sample MGYA00237875_ERZ529327 | MGnify/ENA primary metagenome ERZ529327 (study PRJEB26372, sample SAMN05368347) | marine metagenome | biome: cultured habitat; feature: ocean water; material: water; isolation... | reverse complement strand
TTTTCTACTACCGAAGAGGGTAAACTCTTCTGAATGATCTCTCCCAATCGCTCCAATAAGTGCAGTTTAGGCTCTCCCTTTACATATACCAGTGAGATTTCTCGAGCTCGGTCCTGCCCTTTGATCTCTTTGATCATATCTTCTTGATCTGCAGGAACGTTCAGGGTAGCGAGCTCTGGTAGGAAGGTAATTCCACCGCGATTTTCTACGATTCTCCGCAAGGCGTCGATGGAGTTGCTTTCATAACTTAGGGTAGTTTCAAGCTGCCGTTTATGATCGATTTTACACATGTTATTGACTTGGTCGCTAAAGCAATTTCCTTCATTCAAAAGCCAGATCTGATCAATATCTATTGCTGATAAGTCAACCTCTTCCTCTCCGAAAAATCGATGTTCAGGAGATAGCAGAACAAAGAATTTCTCATAGAAGAGGCTTTTGTACTGAAGCTTTAGTTTGGTGGTGATTGGGGTGGAAATGATTCCGCCGTTCAGTTCCCGTTCCATGATACCTCGGATAATATCCTTTGTGACCAATTCCTTAATGGTCAGCTTAACATCAGGATACTGCTCGCTAAGTTGATTGATAAATAGGGGAGTCAGATAGGGAGAGAGGGTTGGGATAATGCCGATCGTTAGCGACCCCTTTACCTCTTGCTCAATCTGCATGGCGAAGTCTCGCAGCTGATGAACTTCCAATAGTACAAATTGGGCCTTTTCCAAGAAGCGCTCCCCATTGGCAGTTAAGCGAATGGGCTTAGATTGCCGATCAAATAATACAAAACCAATCTCCTGTTCTAGTTTAGTAACCTGTTGGCTAATAGCAGATTGGGTAATGCGTGCTTTTTTGGCAGCAGCACTAAAGGAGCCCGTTTTGCTCAATAGCAAGGCGTATTCTAATTGCTGGATATTCATTATTAGCAAAACTAATAATAGCATTATGATTATTATAATGGCTAATGATAATTTTGCGAGCAGGAGATCAAAAAAGATCTCTTACCTAATAATTGGCATCCTACTAAAACACCAGATATATAAAATGGAGTAGCTCTTTTGGGAGATACTCCTTTTTTGGTAGGACTTCCGCTTATATTTGTCCAAATCTCTTATTACAATAAACCACCTCTATGGAGTTTTTCAATGCTATTCGCCAGGGAAATGTAGCCCGTCTCAAGGCTATGGTTCAGCAGGATTCTACGCTAGTTAGCAAAGCTGACACTCGTGGCTTTACACCACTTATTATGGCGACTTACAGTGAGCAGGTAGCGGTAGCCCAGTTCCTTTTAGAGGCAGGGGCAGATGTGAACCAGCAGGATGCATCCGGAAATACTGCCCTCATGGGCATTGCCTTCAAGGGACACGAGCAGATTATCCAACTTTTGCTTGATCACGGAGCTAACATCAATTTACAAAACCATAATGGATCAACAGCATTGATCTTTGCGGCCACCTTTGGCCAGACAGCTACGGTGAGCGCGCTATTGACCGCTGGGGCTGATCCATCTATTCAGGATGCTGAGGGGAAGACAGCATCCGCTCATGCTAAGGAGAAGGGGAATTCAGAGCTGGTGGCAATATTTGAGAATTTATAATGAAGTATGCTGAAGGAAAAATTTGTGGTTTATAGGTTTAGGATTCCAGCTTAGGTTTTTTCCACCATCCCCAGGCTTGTAAGATCGCGAAGAGCAATACAATCCCTCCTATCCAGGCAATGATTGAGTAGCCAATATCTGAAATGGATAACGGCCGGGTCAATAGAATAACAAGGCTAGCTACCACCCATAGTAAGTCCTGGACAATGATCGCTAGGATCTTATTTGGGCGTTGAGCTTTAATCTCAATCCAGATGGTGTAGGCGAAAAAGAGCAGACCTAATCCTATTAGTACAAAAGGAATATAAGTGGAGGCTGCAAAAATTCCAGCAATGTACTTTGGTAATGTGGCGAGTAGTAGACCGCTGAGGAATGAAAATCCGGCATTACCAGATAGCGCAAGGGGTAATAATTTCATAATGCTTCTGATTTTTGATTGGAAAAGAAATGGCATTTATTTCTGCTTTCTGGATTCAAAAATAGGTGGCTTTTTTGCCAGGAAGTTGATACTTTGCGCCAAAGTACATGTATGGAGATTCCAGGAAGACATTTACAATTATTGTTGGATTTTGCGGCCTATCGGTTTATGTCAGTGGAGACCTTGCGAGCACTTTTGCCGGACCCAACTATCGATCTCTGCGTTGAAGACTGTAACATCACATTTCCTGTATATGAGCGTGTTTTGCATGCCATTATTGAGGAAGAAGATGCTCCGGATCTAGGTGTTCGATATGGCATGTATCTCAACTTGCAGGCGCTAGGCCTGGTCCATAGTATTTCGCTCGAAGCCAGTAGTATCGAGCAGGCCATTCTCATGCTCACGGAATATTTGCGAACTTATTTCCCCATTTTACAGCTTCGGTCAAGCACCTTGGGCAGCGAGATCCAGCTTGAATTGAGTACGGATATTGAAGAGGAAAAGCTAAGGCGTTTTATGTTAGATAGTACCTATTGCTTTTTGTATCGAGAGCTGAAAGCGATGGGGATAGAGCGGGTACATTTACAAGTGCCATATGAAGAAAGCAAGGTCTTTCAAACGTCCCTACAGCAGACAGTGGAAAGAGGCGCTTATCATCGCTTTAGTTTTGACTCAGCTGTTGCTAATGCCGAGATCAATCGACGCAGTATGCAATTGATTGATGTACTACTCCCACAATATCTTCTCCTTCTAGACAGAGAAAACGGTGCTGCTTTTCCAGCTTTAGTCAAGCGAATGTTGTTGCAGATGAGTACTCCCTTATTGCCGAGTTTATCTCAGGTCAGTGCTCAGTTTGCGATGAGTGATCGAAATTTTCAACGCAAACTGCGCAGTCATGGACAGTCCTTTCGTAAGCTTACGAATGAGGTGAAGCAGCAATTAGCTCATTACTTACAAGAGGGGGGTAAGATGAAAGTCAAGGATATTGCTTATGCCCTCGGGTATTCGGAGCCGAGTGCCTACTTACATGCCCTAAAGAATTGGAAAAAGCAATAAACGCCTCGGCTACTTAGCCTATAGTTCGCCAAATTTGGCGCTGGTGACGACGAAAATGGGCTTCATAAAAGTCAAGCATCCCGGCAAAGGACAAGCGACCTCCCATAGGATGTTTGTAAACGGCTTTATTTACATACTCTTCAGGCAGGTCTTCAAAGAATTGTTGCAAGGCCTTTCTCTGTTCCTTCCATTCAGATTCTAGTTCAGCCAATTGACTTTCTGGCGGTAGTGCATCACCGGACATATTCTTCGGGGCCTGTACTTTAAATGGAAGTTGTAGGTACCACTTGACCAGCTTCCCACGCAGGTTCTCTTGCCAGCCGACCTTACTTAATTGAGGCTTAAAACTCAGCTTCTTTTCACAATACTTGTAGGAATAGTATTCGGCCAACTTGATGTGATGCAGCACCTGCATGGCTGACCAGGCCCCTTCCTTGGGCGGTTTGTTTAAGGTTTCGTGAGAATGGTCGCCTAATGATTTCAGTAGCTGATCGAGTTCGTCGTTCAAGCCTTGTAGTTGTGTGATGAGTTGGGTTCTGTTCATATCTTGGTTAGTTTATCTTTCTTCAGCTCTGTCCGTGGCAATGGCAGGACTTAGAGAAAATCCTGATATGGTATTGCGATCGGATTCACTTAGAGCGAGGTCAATAGCGTTTAAAGCAGGGCCCAGTTGGGCCTCATTCCGTGCTCCGATTATAGGTGCCGTAATATTGGGATTTGATCCCGCCCAGGCAATGGCTAAGCTTACGGGGTGATAGTTCTTTTCTTTGGCAAAATCTAGAAATGCCTGAGTAGTCTCCCTGTTTTTTTCTTGCTCATACCGTTTTTGGTACATTTTGCTGGTGTTGAATCGACCCACCGCAGGTTCGGCATTGATGTATTTACCACTAAGCCAGCCGCCAGCTAGTGGACTGTAGGGGAAAACACCTAGTCCTTCGCTAGCTGCCATGGGAAGCAACTCTGATTCGCATTGGCGCTTGAGTAGGTTGTACATCGGCTGGATGCAGGCAATGGGAGCCAGGTTTTTAAGCTGAGTGATCAAGATGGATTTCATAACCTGCCAAGCCGCGAAATTGCTCAAGCCGAGGTACAGTACCTTCCCTTGGCGAACAAAATCATTGAGGGTTGAAAGGCTTTCCTCGATTGGTGTTTCTTCATCGAAATGGTGAAGGTAGAACAGATCTACATAGTCTGTATCTAGGCGTTTCAAACTCTGCTCCAAGGATTTGGTCAGATGAAAGCGGCTCAGGCCTCGTCCATTGATGTCATCATTGGTCTTGAAATAGGCCTTGGTGGCGATCACTACTTCATCGCGATGAGGTTTGATCAATCGCCCAAGTATACGTTCAGATTCGCCCTTGGCATATACATTGGCACAGTCAAAGAAGTTAATGCCCTTGTCCCTGCACATACCATAGAGCGTAGCTGAGGTCTGTTCATCTGCACCATCTCCAAAGGTCATGGTGCCAAAACACAAAGAGGATACTTTTACCCCAGCGCGGCCTAGATTTTTATATTTCATGGAAGGCGATTGATTTAGCGTGGATGATTTCAGTTTTACATTATGGGCTATTGCAACAAGATAAGAAATCTGATACTTTAGTTTTAATTGAGCAACTCCTACTCAATGTGCGCAACTTATCCTTTTCTAAAGGGTTTCCAAAATCAGGCTATACTGCCGCTGCAGATCTTGCTCGAAGAACTTGATATCATTCATGTTCATCCGCATAGTGATTAAGAAGCTTCTGATTTCATCAGCCTTTTCGGGGTATTTCGTAGACTGGAAAGTACTGAGCAAGTTTTCATTGAAAGTATTGTATTTATCCTGGAGCGTATAACAGCGATTTAGAATTTGCACGAGCTTCAAGTCAAACTCCTGAATGATCCCCGTCTGCAGTCCAGTTTGGTAGGCACTACTAGATACGAACCCTGGTTTTAAACCTTGAAAATTGGTGGATTCGAAGTCCTTTTCGAGTTCCTCACTAGCGAGTAAGTTTGAAAAGGTTTGAGACAATTTGATGTGATAATCCTTTACTTGGTCAAGTGCCTGTAGGTTTTCTTCTAACTCAATTCTCAGCATTTCTTGGTAGGTCCTGACCTGTTGCTTGACCTTTCGGTTCTCTCCAAAATTATTCACGGCAAAGCCCAAATAAACACCAATCATTATGGGAATAATTTGGTTTAGTACGTTGGATAAGATCTTTTTCATCGACAATTTTTCTAGAGAAATTGGCCAGCCTAGGCCAGTGGCAAGATAAGAAATTTCAGATATGGCGGAGACGTCTTGTCAGTCTTGGTTAGCCTATCTCAGTTAGAAGGAATGATGAATTGTGGCCAAAGCTGTTTTGGGGTTAGCTACCGAACCTATTAGCCCATGAAGAAAGCGTGATGGCTTATAAAAAGTTTAGTAGTTTTAGGCACTTTGCATCAGTTCAGAACAAAACAGCATATCAATGAAAGATCGACTTTTTCTCAAATTTATCTCCTTCATTTTTTGCCTTTTCTTGATCGGCGCTTGCCAATCTGGAGCAGATCATGACGTGGCGACCGCCAGCATGGAAACAGCTACCTTGCCTTCCTTGTCAGGCAAAAAGGTGCTAATCGTGTATGGAGGCTGGCCCGGGCATAAACCTGCCTTGTTTGCTGAAATTGCTAGTGAATTGCTTCGTAAGGAGGGGGCAGAAGTGACCTTGTCGGATACGGTTGAGATTTACGCCAATGAAGAGGTGATGAGTCAGATGGATCTGATCGTACAATCCGTCACTATGGATAAAATCGGAAAGGAACAAATCAAAGGACTAGTTAAAGCCGTGAAAGGTGGGACTGGATTCGCGGGGGCACATGGTGGTTTTTGTGATTCCTTTCGAAGTAATACGGAGTATCAATTCATGACGGGCGCGCAGTTCGTGGCCCATCCTGGAGGACAAATTGATTATACGGTTCATATTACTAGTGCGGAGGATGCGATCACCAAGGGGATTGAAGATTTTCAGACTAAAACAGAGAAGTACTATATGCATGTTGATCCGAATGTGAAAGTACTAGCGAGTACCACCTTCACGGGAGAGCATGCGGATTGGATCGATGGGGCTGTTATGCCAGTGGTTTGGAAAAAATACCATGGAGATGGACGTATTTTCTGCATCGCACTGGGGCATAACCCGGAAGAATTCCATGAGGCGGCGGCACAGCAACTGCTGATGAATGGTTTGCGATGGGCTAGCGGAAGCAAATACGAGGACAAAGAGGAATGGCTAAGCCCAGTCGTTTATCAATAAATTTAACCTTGACGGTTTAGGTGCCCATTCATGGTAAGGCTGAATGCTATGAATGGGCGGCCTTGAAGTTGGTTTTTACCACCATAAAACTAATGAGTGCCACGGCGCACATAATGGCCATAATACCAAAGGCAGGTACATAACTCCCATCTGCTCCACTCATCTTACCGAGAAACATGATACCTGCCACAGAAGCCAGGGTGTCCACAGTTAGGACAATACCTAGTATTTTTCCATAAGATTTGCCGTAGTAGAGGTCGGCCACGACAATCTGAATCATGGTAAAGACACCGCTGTAAGCGATGCCAAAGGTCGTGGCATAATAGTATGGCGACCAATTTCCTTGATCAGTACCCATCAAGCGTAGAAATATTAATCCAACGATCAGTAAGGCAATTGAAGCAGCCATCACTAGTTTTTTATTAAAGCGGTCACTAAGGAATCCAAAAATGAGTTTCCCCAGCACACCGAATAAAAAGAAGGCAGAGCCAACATTGGTTACCACCTCGGAGGGTATGGTCAGTTCTTTTTGCAGGTATATATCTTGATGCTGTTGGATCCCGATAATACAGAACCAAAGGATTCCAGTGGCCAGAAAGATGAGATAAAGCGTTGGTGTCTTGAAAGCCTCAGCCAGTGACATTCCTTCTAATAGATTGATCTCTGGTTCACTATCTCCTCCATCCGGAAATAGGCCCATTTCTTGCGGTTTATTCTTGACTAGAAATATCCAAGGAACAATCATAAAGACGGCGCCAATGGCTGCTAAGAGCAAAGTGGCATCACGCCAGCCGATAGCATCAATGGCATCCCCCGTAATCTTATTAAAGAGCGCACCACCTAGACTACCACCCACCAAGAGAATCCCGACTGCCTTGCCCCGGTGCTTGTGAAACCATTTAGTGAGAATATACATACTTGAAATCAACCCAGCTCCCGCTAAGCCAATGGCCAAGATGATATATATTCCAATGAATTGGTTCAAATTCTGAATTCGCCCCATTAAGGCCAAACCGATCAAGATGATAAAAGAGCCCACAAGCATGATGCGCTTTGGATTTCGTCGGTCTAACAAGGCACCGATCACCGGGGTGAGAAAGGCTAAAGCAAAATAAAAGACTGAGACGGGGCGGGTTACCTCTGCTCTGGTCCAGGAAAAGACATCAATTAGGCTTGGATAGAATCGCTTTAAGGAGAGCGTTACAATACCGTTTGAAGCAGCATATATCAAACAAAGCCCCAATAGGACATACCAACCGTAAAATGTTTTCTTTGCCATAGTTAAACCTTGATCAATAGTTTGCCAAAATTCTCACCAGTATATAGTTTCTTTAACACCGCGGGAAACTGTTCTATTCCTTCAAAGATGTGCTCTTTGGTCTTCATCTTTCCTCCCCGGAGCCATTCATGTATTTGAGCAATAGCTTCTGGGTATCGTTCCAGAAAGTCAAAGACAATAATGCCTGTCAGGTATCCTCTAGCGGTCACAATTTTCATGTAGTTTTTGGGCCCGTACATCTCAGTAGCATTGTATTGAGAAATAGCCCCGCATATGACTACACGGGCTCCACGAGCGAGACGCCCCAGCGCCGTATCCAGCAGTGGGCCACCTACATTGTCATAGAAAACATGAATGCCATCAGGGGCATGGCGTGCCAGCTCGGCTTTGACATCCTGTGTCTTGTAATTGATGGCGGCGTCAAAACCGCATTCCTCGATCAAGTATTTACACTTTTGATCTGAACCGGCTGTTCCGATCACCCTGCATCCCTTTATTTTGGCGATTTGCCCCACCGTTGAACCAACAATCCCCGCGGCTCCGCTGACAAATACCGTTTCGCCGGCTTCCGGCTTGCCTCGTTCTAGCAGGCCAAAATAGGCTGTCATTCCAGGCATCCCAAGTATTCCTAGATGCCAAGATAAATTCCCTTGATCGGCTGGCACTATCCTGAGGCCTTGCCCGGTGGAAATGGCATGGCTTTGTGCGCCTAGCAGTCCTTCGACCCAAGTACCAACAGGATATTTTGCGTGTTTCGAGGCGATGATTTCTCCGATGGCAAAAGCACGCATGACCGCACCGATTTCGACACCCTTGATATAAGTGGTACCTGCATTCATCCAGCCTCTCATCGCTGGATCGAGGGAGATGTAGGCAATTTTAATTAGAACTTGACCTTCCTCGATTTCACCAATGGGGCCCTGCTGTACAGTAAAATTAGATTCGGCTACCATCCCTTGCGGTCGCTCCTGTAAAATGACTTGCGTATTTTGCATACTGAAAAGTAATAAAAATTTAGTTAATCATTTTAATAGTTAACTAAATTAACTAATTTTATTTTGTAAGCATTCTTGTTACGACATCTGCACTGAAATACAACGCTCATCTATGCACTCATACCAGATCGACCTCGACGGCCGAAACTTGCACTTTCGAATCATGGGGGAGGGACCAGCTCTGCTGCTCTTCCACGCCTCACCCAGTTCCTCGGCCATGATGATCCCTTTAATGAATGAACTCGCCCAGCATTTCCTGGTGCTTGCTCCTGACACGCCTGGATATGGACAATCTACGGGGCTTTTGGAAAAACCGAGTGGTATGCGATCTTATGCCAAGGTGATGAGGCGGTTGACAGAGGAATTAGGATTGACTCGGATAGGCATTTATGGAACTGCAACCGGAGCTCAATTGGGTATAAGGTATGCATTAGATTACCCTGATCAGGTTTCGCAGCTATTTTTGGACAATGCGGCGCACTTCACGGAGAAGCAACGGGAAGCTATTTTACAAGCCTACTTTCCAGATATCAGCCCGAAATCGGATGGAAGTCACTTGATGACCGTCTGGTCCATAGTTCGAGATCTATTTACTTTCTTCCCTTGGTGTTTCGACAAAGTGCAATACCGCCTTCCCACGGGCCTTCCTCCAGCCTCAGTGCTTCATAAAGTAGCGGTAGACTATTTGGTAGCAGGAACGGACTATCATTTGGCTTACCGTGCTGCTTTCCAGCATGAAAAGGCTGCCTTCGTACAAGATTTGTCCTGTCCAACGACCATTTTCAATTGGACAGGCAGTATTGTGCAGCCTTACATCCAGCAATTGATCCAACAAGGTTTGCCTCAGCATGTAAGTGTTCAAGATGTAGCTACATCTAATCGCATTGGCATGATGGCTAAACACATTTTAGAAAAGTGGGGGACGGGAGAACAAGCAGGAAACGTAGATCTCGGTCAGTGCGAGGGAGCTAGCCCCCCTGCAGCTTTAGCGATGGATCTCCCTACCTTAGAGGTAGATTCACATGGTGGCCATTTAATGAAAGCTTGGTTCTTTCTAAGAGATCAGCAAGCACAGGCAAGGGAAGCACCAGATGGGCTTCGACTTATTCATGCTGAAGAATTACAGAGACAGTTGGTTCGTTGGTTACAGACAGTCGATTTCTAGGTGGGTAGTTCGCTCGGACAGATCCGGCTTCAAAGCTCCCTTAGCAAATAGTCCTCTATCTGGGCTTACAATCCTGATGATTAACGGTACTTTAGTTGAAGAATAAAAAGCACTATTGAAATTATTCCTCAAAATGCATCAATTCCGGGCAAATTTGGAAATCATTGTAGGAAATCCTTTCGTTTTTGTACCCGCTACTATTCTCGAGGAGGTGTTTCAGCAAGCGAACAAGAACAAAGGAGCTATCCCCATTCGAGGCACCATTAATGGGAAGCCTTATCAACAGACTTTAGTGAAATACAGTGGCCATTGGCGGTTGTATGTCAATCTAAAAATGCTGAAGGATTCGCCTCGAAGAATTGGAGAAGAGATTGCTGTTGAAATCGAATTTGATCCCAGTGACAGAACCATTGAGCCTCATCCTACCTTCACGGCAGCTCTGGAGGGAAATCCCCAGGCTAAAGCAGCCTTTGATCGGTTATCTCCCTCTAGACAGAAAGAAATCAATAGATATATTGCTAATTTAAAGACGGAAGAGAGCATAGAGAGAAACGTCATTAGAGCCCTTAGATTCCTTTCAGGCGAAGGGAAGTTTGTCGGAAGGGAGAAACCCTAGCACGTCTGATTGCCATCCCCTTTCGAAAGAGATTGACTAAATTATGAATACATTACTCTTTATAGGATTCTGCATTTTTGCATTGTTTATTTACAACCGAATGCGGGAAGGAATTCTTAATAATAAGACCTGGAGAGCATTGCTATCAGCCTACCCAACTACAGAAGATGCCAAGTCACTGTCCGCTGTTCCGCTCAATCTAGTCTACAATTATTTCGATGGGATCTACTTCAAGCGAATCTTTAAATTCTATAGAACAGCTGATGGACTTTTGATTATCCCTAGTGCCCAATTTTTTATTAAGCAAAGTGTTCTAATTCCCTGGTCAGCCCTTAAACCGACGGGGCTTCAGCAACGCTATATTGGAACGATGCAGGAATTGGAGGTAGCTGGTGCGGTCTTGGCAAAGATGGAAATTAGGCGGGCAGATTTTGTCCAACACATTAGATCTGAGCTAGATACGGCTAGAAACAATGATCGGTGAAAACCAAAAATTCATCGCAAAGCAGGGTTTGCTACTTGAAATGTCCGATTATGGTATTGTTGCAATGGGCAAGGTAATCGAGGAATTGATCCTTGTCTTTTGCTGATAAATCCTTCAGTAGGTTGTTATTAAAGGCCTTACGGCCAGCCTCTAGCTTCTTTAGCAAGTTTACGCCTTCCTGGGTAAGCTTTAACCGTTTTTTCCGTCGATCTACTTCATCTGCTACTTGTTCCACCATCCCCTTTCTTAAGAGCCCATTAACTAGATTAGTAATGTTTGGGCGGGACACATTGAAGGCTTCAGCAAGTTCGGAGGCCATTAAGGGCTTGGTGTGCTGTTCGCGATCAAAGTAGGGAATGTTCGGGTCACCGGCGAGGTATAGCATGATAAGCCATTGTTGGGTGGTCAATCCAACTTCCTGACTAATATTATCACCATACTTATTCAGCAAATTGCTTATTTCTAAGATATGCCATATGATCCTTGCGCCCGTGTCTTTTTCCATCATGATCCGTGAAATTAGAAGACTGTAAATATACAAATAATCAATCCCCATCAAATAGGAGGTCATTGGTGGGCAACTTCATCTGGCTGAAGAGCTCCTTAGGGGACAAGCCTGTGATTTTTTTGCAGGTCTTGTTGAAGTGGGATTGGTCGTAATAGCCAAAGGACAACGCTTCGATCAATTTCTGGGTTTCTTCCCTTCTTAAATGTGCTGTGGTGATTCCAAATCGGATGATGTTCCAAAGGTCTTTGGGAGAAAGGGAAAAGTGTTTATAGGTAAGCCGTTCTAGTGTTTTTGTTGACATATTCATGGTATTCGCTAGATCACTAATTTTTGTAGAAGAGTTTAACCGCTCCATCATGAAAACGATGATTTGAGAAAGTTTCGGAACAGCCTTCTGTTGTTTGAAAAAGCGTTCCAATGCTTTATCCAGCATAGAAGTATCTATGTTTTCTTGTTGTAGAAAGCTCAAGGCCTGAATGCTTGCAAAGCTTTTCTCATCGAACAGGCTAGCCGTTGATAACTCTCTCCAATGTTGAAAGAAGCCATGAAAGAACGGATAGCTCAACACCGTCAAATGCATCTTGATATTCAAGCAGATCAAGCCTTCTGGGATTCTAAATAAGTTAACTTCTTTACTCATGGGGTAAAAGCCATACCCCTCTACTGGAACAAATTGATTCTGCTGACTATCTAGAAGTTCCAATTGACCATCGATAACTATCCATCCTTCTATTTTCCCATTCGGGATGGACTTAGCTACCACGCCATTCTGAAAATGGTAGAATTGGTATCTATCAATCAGCTTTTGCAGAAAAGTGCTGTTGGGTCGGGCTTCGATCAATTTCAAACTGTCTGATTTTTACAATGAATTGGATGTGACGATACATAGATTTGTATCAAAAAAAAATCTATCCATGAAAAAAATGACGATATGGCTGCTGGGATGCCTTCTGATGGTGCTGGGAATCAATGCGCAGGAGATCACCATAGATGGAATTAAAGGAATGAGAGCCTACCTGGAAGTGCCAGATGCGAAGATCAACTATGAGGTATTCGGGGAAGGAGAGCCATTGTTGATTTTGCATGGAAATGGGGGCTCGGCCAGTAGTCGACACAAGATGGTATCATTGTTGGCGGATGACTTTCAGGTTATCTTGATGGACAGTAGATGCCATGGTAGAAGTACTTGCCCTCCTACGGAACTGACTTACCAAGCTATGGCAGAAGATGTGAATGCCCTGATGGAGCATCTTGGACACGAAAACTATCGTATCTGGGGACATAGCGATGGTGGGATATTGGGTTTAATTCTGGGGTATCGCTTTCCCTCGCGAATCAACTCCATGCTGATTTCGGGAGCTAATCTACGACCGGATTCCACGGCACTGCATCCGGAATTGGTCGCTTTTGTGGGACGCTATGACGAGATCGAAGACCCTACCATGCGCAAGCAAATTAAACTCATGGCTTTCCACCCTAATATTCCCATTCAAAAGATGAAAGAAGTAAAGGTACCGGTCGTACTAATGGTCGGTGATCGAGATGCGGTAACCATGGAGCATACCCTGGAAATCTTTAATGCCTTGCCTCAAGCTAATCTATGTATGTTGCCCGGAACAAGTCACTTTATAGCTAACGAACGGCTCGATCAGTTGATCTACTGGATCAAGCAATTAAAGCAACCCTTTCGTAGTCCAGATACGGTAAGTATTGCCAAGGAAGTGGCTAAAATGCTGTTCAAGAAATAGAATGCTTAAATGATTCCGTTTTGGGTTAGTTTCTTGACTACAGCAATTTGGTTGGACACGAAGTCCCTTTTTGTGAAACTTGGATTTTCGGTAATGCTGTTGACGGGATAAAAGTGGTGTTTGGCATAACTTTCAGCATACAGCTCAAAGCGCTGTCGGGCGATGTAGTTACTCATAGCAATGCGTTTGCGTTGATGCCGCAATGCAGGTAAGTCTATGGTAGCATGAGCGACGATGCTTTCACCTGGACTGGCTTCCGCCAATACCAAGCCTTCATAATTGACAATTTTGGATCCCCCATCCGTAGAGGCGAAGGGAATGGAAATATCGGCGATACCAGCAGAGTTGCTGGACACAACATAGGCGATATTCTCGATGGCCCGAGCTAGCTTAGCTACATTCTTCTGGGTTAATTGTGGACTTCCAACTTCCGAAGAAGAATGCAGGAAGATTTCCGCACCGCGCATCATTAAGCATCTCGCTAGCTCCGGATATAGGATCTCTTCAGAAGCTATGCAGGCTAAGCGTCCGATCGCTGTGTCAGCTACTGGAAAGACGGCTTCTAACCCATATTTATCTAAATACTGATCCCAAACATCATGTGGGGTAGGAGCGAACATGGAGTTTAAGCGGCGGTACCTCAGTATCACATCCCCACTTGGGTCAATGATAAAGCTGGTTTGAAAGTAGAGTTCTGGAAAATGGGGGTCGAGCTCATAGGCATTTCCGGATAGGAAGACATCATGCTTTTGCGCAACTGCCCCAAGTAAATCATAGATTTCACCATCAATTTCCAGGCAAGCTTTGTCTCTCCATTGATCGATACTCTCTCCAAGAGGGAAACTGGTTAAGAAGTACTCCGGCAAGACCACTAGCTTTGTATCAGGGCCAATAAAAGCCTTAGAGGCACGAATCTGTTGATCAAGCCGCTCGATGGTTTTTCTCATTATACCATGAGCTTCTTCTTTGTTTTTCGCTTTGTTCACCGCCTCACAAGTCACCTGTAGCGCTAAGGCTTTATATCTCTCCATATTATTGTTTCATGGTTCTCTGACAATTTTTGTGTTTTGGAGTTACCCTTTTAACTAAAAGTCTTACTTCCGCTGGGCGTAATTCTTCTAGCTAAAACGCTAACGACAAAATTGTCGGAGAACGTGTTTCATTAGGGTTTCCTATAAAGCGCTATGACTTGGCGCTTTTCTGTTCAAAACTAATTAATTTGGTTAACTAATTTGTATTTTCCGTGCATAGACTTCTGATCCACTTGCAAGTGATGAAGTGCTCGGCAGTCGATTTAATTCTTCAACTTAAATGCTCGGATTCGGATGGAAGCTTTCATGGCCATGGTCCCCCAGTTATTACAACTTCTTCTTTTCCTCATCATGTTTGGAATGGGGATGACGCTCACCCTCGATGATTTCAAGCGTGTCGGTCAATTTCCCAAGGCCGTTTTCATCGGACTATGCAATCAGGTGGTGTTGCTGCCTTTGGTGGGGCTTCTGATCATTTCGGTACTACCAATGGATCCGGTTGTAGCTATGGGGTTAATGATCGTTTCTGCCTGTCCTGGTGGGGCTACTTCCAATTTAATATCTCATTTGTCGAAGGGTGACACCGCCTTATCGATCAGTTTGACTGCGATTTCAAGTGTCATTACGGTTTTCACTATCCCCTTCATCATCAACTATTCATTATTACACATAATGGGAGAGAGTGGAAAGGCTATTCAACTTCCAGTTATGACGACGATCATCAATATCATTAAACTCACGGCGCTGCCTGTGGCGATAGGGATGTTTATCAATTACCGTTTTCCTGATTTTTCTCAGCGGAGTCGCAAAGCTCTGGCTTGGGGATCTGGGATTTTTATCCTGATTGCTTTAGCATTGATCGTATTAAAGCTGGCGGAGTTGGGCAACGTTTGGGACTTCATTATGGCAGCTGGTTTGGGCGTGATCTGTTTGAATATTCTGACCTTTGGGATTGGTTTTATAAGTTCCCGAGTCCTTCGTTTGAACACGCCCCAGTCCATCACCATCTCCATTGAAAGTGGGATGCAAAATAATGTGTTGGGAATGGCTATCGCTACGGCTCCGACCATGCTCAATAATCCAGCTATGGCCACTTCAGCTGGTGTATATGGCATCATTATGTGCACCTTGGGATTGGGCTTAATCTATTTGTTTAGACAACTGCCCAGTGAATAGGAGGTAAGCTTCTTATTTCTTTTCGGCCAAAGCAAATAGTCGTTCATACATACGGGTAAGAGCCTCTGGGTTTTCGAGCTGGTCTTTGGCATAGGTAGAGCAGCGCTCGATGAACGACAAGAATTGTTCCTTTTCCTCGGTATTGAACTGAGATAGAAAGGCAGAGTTGGCTTCCTTTCGTAGGGGTTCGATTTCCAGGATGAGTTTACGGGCGGCGGGAGCGAGGAAGAGCCGCTTCTTGCGTCGATCTTGTTCGTCCTCTACTTGCTTCACCAGACCCTTTTGCATCAGGGTTTTCAGTAAATTGGTTACGCCTGGTCGACTCACCTTCAAGGAGTCAGCCAACTCAGAGGCAAACATGCCTTCTGTATAATCTCCATTTTCAATAAAGGGAATATTCGGGTCTTTGGCTAGATGCAGCAGGATAACATATTGTTGTGTCGTGATACCAGCAAACTTGTAGATCAGGTCTCCTCTAAGTCTAATTTGGCTAGTAAGGTCGATGATACTGAAAAGTATGGACGCGTCTAATGTTTTTTCTATCATAATCGTTGGTTCCTCGTTAACTACTTCTTCAACCAATCACCAATCCCATAAGGATCTTCGTGAGCAGCAGAAACATGTTCATGTTTGATCTTCCACTCCCCATCGTGTTGGGTTAATACGAAGGTGGCGCGAAAAGTTTGTTCAAATATACGTTCTTTTACTTCAACACGTAACTGTATGATTCCTCCTACCCAAGCCATACCTGGGACTTCTTCTTCAAAGGGTCCCTCTGTCCAGTCTACGGAAAGCAAAGAAATAGGAGAGTGACAGAAATCTGCCCATCCTTTCGAAATATTGCTGTGTCCCCGATTTGAAAGTCGGGGCCCTTCTAGAATAACATAAAGGGCCTCGGAAGGATGGTACCCCTCACAGATGGCCTCGATGTTCTTATCGACGATATTTTGGAAAGACTGATTTACGGTGTTCGTTGGATTCATAATTTAAACATACTCTTACATTTGATCAATATCATCTGCGATTTCAGCCAAGGTTTTGTCGGGATTGGCCAGTTCCTCCATCTCTTGCTGAACAATGCGGAGCACCCGAGAAATGTACTCGCTGTGCCAGGTCTGACGCTGTTCTTCTATGGCCTTGGTTTTTGGCACATAGGTCTCAATCTCCTCCCGACTAAGGATGCCTTTCTCCTCTAGAATTCTCTCCAAGGTATCCACACGTTCTCTGGCAACCGCCAATTCGCTAGCCACTGCCATTGTGATATTCAGTACTCGTTCTACCGCTGGATCATTAAAGAAATAAGGACGTTTCCCTTTAGGTTTGTTGGAGGCGATCGTTATATAATCAACTTCAGGATTCATTTCTTTTGTTTTTTAGATTAATTACGGGCTGGAGCGTGCAGCGGACTAGACTTCCGAAGTCTTAAAGACTTCGGAAG
>ENA-UENX01000467-UENX01000467.1-marine-metagenome-genome-assembly--contig:-NODE-467-length-16924-cov-3.195252_pt1 | contig 16924 bp, 11 predicted proteins | sample MGYA00237875_ERZ529327 | MGnify/ENA primary metagenome ERZ529327 (study PRJEB26372, sample SAMN05368347) | marine metagenome | biome: cultured habitat; feature: ocean water; material: water; isolation... | reverse complement strand
AATCCAGGTAGACACGAGCCAGGTAAGTCGAATCATTATCAATACCAAACCTCCAGCCAGCGAAGAAATAACCCTTCAACGAGAGGGGACCGGCTGGATAGCTTCAAGTGGTTCCGTGAATACCAAGGCGACCAGTGCTGCCATTCAAGCCTTGCTTAGCAACATAAGACTGATACAAACAAAATATATTGCTGCTAATAGCGAAGAGAAATGGGCAGACTATGAAGTTAACGAAGGTCAAGGTACGCGTATTCAGATATTTGATGGCGAAACGCTTCTAGAAGACTTTATCTCCGGACGCTTCGCTTTTGACCAACAGGCTCAAACTGGGACTTCTTATATACGGCTCAGTAGCGGAAAAGAAGTATATGCGGTGGATGGTTTCCAAACCCTAACCCTGGGACAAGGCTTTAACTCCTACCGCGATAGGATGCTGACCAATACACCACCAAGCACCGTTTTTCAGGAACTTACTATCCAACAGGCAGATAACAGTCTAACCTTCAGCAAAGGTCCCAATGGTTGGACGTTCGAAGATCAGCTCTTGGATTCCATGAAGGTCGAAGACTATTTACATCAATTTACGAATCTACGTGGGGAGACCTTTGCTGACGATTTTGATGAGTTAGCGGCAGCGAATTTTAGATTTGGACAGATCAGTCTAAAGGGGCCACAAACCCCTGAAGGGCTTTCTATCGATATTTACCGCGACACCACTAGAACAAATCCCTTCGTTTTCCAATCCAGTCAAAAGCCCGAAACTTGGTTCGATAGCGATTCAACCGGACTATTTCAACAATTGGTAAAGGGACTTCCAGATTTTCTACCTAGTACGGAGTAAGTTGGAGACTCCTAGCTCTTCAAACGGAAAGTCTGGTCCACAATACTGGGAGCTTCATGCTCAAAGTGGGTGATAAAAATGAGGGTAAACTGATCATCCAGCACCTTACTTAATAGGCTTCGGCAGGCCTGAATAGTTTGCTGATCAAAACCTTGGAAGGGTTCGTCAAGAAGTAGGACAGGTGGTACCTTAATGACGGCTCGCATGAATAACACTAACCGCTGTGCCCCTGTAGATAATTGGCTGAAAGGGCGGTTTAGGCATGCCGATATCCCGAAATATGCAAAGAGGGCTTCCGTGATCACTCGAAAATCAGTGGGAGTACCTGGCTTGACATGAAAAGTATCCGTTAAACCGCTCCATACGACATGCCGAGCCAGCAAATCCTGATCATAGTAGGCATGCAGTTCTGGAGAAGTAAAGCCAATCCTTTCTTTGATGGCCCAAATGCTTTGCCCGGGACCTCTTTTCTGGTCAAATAAATAAACGGGAAGGCTGTAGGCTTGCGGATTGTCTCCATAAAGCAAACTGAGCAAGGTAGATTTGCCAGCACCATTTTGGCCTTTCAGCATCCACTTTTCTCCGGGCTTTACTTGCCAGCTCAAATTATCCAGGATAGTTGTTTGTCCATACCTAACACTGACACCATCTAATTGGAATACATCCTTAACCGGCAATACTTTCTTTTTTTCTTGATAGAAGGCTTTCACTTCTTCCAACTTTTCTAGTTGCTGGCTCGTCAATTCGGCAACTTGATCTGCTTCTAACTCCTTCATGGAGCCTTGGTAACCGACGTGCCCCTCTTCAAGGTGGAGTCGATGACTGATACAATTGGGCAAAACATCGAAGTGCCCTGAAAGGATAATACTGATATTTCGTTCAGATGCAAGTCGATCCAGCGTGTCATTTAAAATTTGCCTACTGCCGGCATCCAGTCCAATGTAAGGGTTATCGAGCAATAGGAGTTGTGGCTCCTTGATCAGGGCTTTCGCTAACAATAGCTTTCGGGTTTGGCCGCTTGATAACTTAATCCGCTCTTTATCGATCAGTACATCAAGATCAAGGAGTTGTAGTACGGCTAAATGTTCAGGATTGTTCTCATCTAAGCCCCCTGTCTGCAAATAATCTCGGACGGTGAGGTGACCGTCCGCGTCAAAGGCGTGATAGCGTTGCTGGTAATAATGTTGGATCTCCGCACTCTTGAAGAGCTTGGATGTATCGGTGAAAGATACTCTAGTGATCGCCTTTTTCTTCTTCAGGAAATCCACCTTCTCTCCCAAAAAAGGGAAACGCAGACTTCCTTTCATGATCCGCGAGCGTCCTATAATAGTGTTGATCAGCATCGATTTCCCAGCACCATTGGCACCAGTAATTACCCAATGCTGATTGGGCTCTACCGTCCAGTCGATATTGTGCAGTAATACTTCTGTTCCTAAACCTGCAGTTAGATTTTCCGCTTGAATGATCATAGCCGCAAATGTAGAATTTCTCTAGATACCGGCCCTTGATTCAGTCCAACTATTTCATCTACGAGAGTACAAGCTTTATTTAATCGATCCATTTACCCTGCAGGTCAACCTTTTGTGTATGAAAAGGATCCAGATACCGATCTAATACTAACGCGATGCAAGCTTTCTTCAAGGGCGTTGATGCATCATAGGCGGTTCCCTGGCAGGAGGAGATGGTGGTCTGAAATTCGCTTTGATCAATGGCCTTGTCCGAGGACAAGTTTGTAATTAACGCTGCCAAGAATTGACCATTGACCCAATCTGTACTGGAAGAGGTTGCGGTCGATTTATCCGAAATCATCCACCCTTCAAGATCGGCCAACAAGTTGGCAACTTGTAAAGTTGTATCGGGATAAAAACGAGTTTGGTTAGCCCATTTATAAGGAATGCCTTTACCCTTCAACACTCCTGTAGCCCCTAGACGTTGGATAGCTCCGAAATGCGGGTGATCTGGCAAAACATCCATATAAGGCATTAGATATCCTCCATGCACCAGCAAACTATCCTGCACCGCTCGAACATCAAGCCGATCAGGACTGCTACCCTGTTGAGCAGCCATTGCTGCCATCAAGCCCGCCACCTGCCCGATCTGCAAAATGACCGGTTGGAGGCGGCTAGAGCCATTGACAATATTACTCACTGATATCGCCTTATCAGCAATCAGCAGATGATCCACGTCTTTAGGTATTAGCGCCCCTGCTGGAATATTGAAGGAAGGAACCGAGGGAAAATCCATCCCCGGAGCATCCGGAACCATATCATGGTGATGATCGATGGGATAATCTCCAACAGCAACTCCCGTTCGATAGAGCTCAAACTTAAAAGGATCTACAACATGATTAAGATTCAAGCGTACCTCGCCGTGTATCCGTCTTCCTTCCCGGTGATAAGGCATTAGAGGCAGTAAATCTGCCGTCGGAAATTCATCATCGGCTAGGCCCAGATGCTTATATCCTAGAGCCGATTGGATGTAATAAATGAAATTTAAGGTATGCTCTTTGGCCTTCGCATAGACTTCCTCTCGGGCCTCATCATCCATCTCCACCATATTTGCATAGTAATCATTACCGACGATGGGCCAATTGATCATGTACTTACCATTTGGCAATTTCCCATAGGATATCATGGTAGCGCAGGGGTGAGCTTCTTCCTTATCACATTCATATTGGCATGAACACTGAAAGACACTAGGATCGTAACTCGCTGGTGGGTCAATGGTACGATCTTCTCCTTCTCCAAAGTCCTTTAAAATAGCTGCATAGGTAAAGTCTTGAATGATATCATTTGCAGTTTCGGGTGCAATGGATTCCCCACTTTGAGACGCAGCTTCCATACCTACATCATATTTCGCACCAAGCTGAGCGGCTACGTCGCCTAGATCTGTTCCATCTACTAGTTCTTTCCCTTCTACCTGTAGGCGCTCTCCGTCTGCCAAAATTAACTCTACTGGCCATCCTGATTCAAGACGTGGAGACACTTTGTATTGTGTATTTGAAAATACTTTGAGTTGCGGTTCAGCAGCGGCCAATTCGTCCCAGTATTTAGCTCCAACGCTCGGCTCAAACATGGTGTTGCTGACCCAACCTGTGAAGAGTGAGTCTTCCCCTCCATAGTGCTCACGTAGCAATCCTCTAAATTCCCCCCAGAGTCCCGCCGGCAGTTGATGGTTACCATCCGTTGCAGAAACGCCAGCAGATGTGAGCATCCCCCCTAACCATGGTAGTGGATTGACTAACAAGGTCTTGGCGCCGCTTCGAGCCGCCTGGATAGCAGCTGATACAGCCCCTGTACCTTCTCCCAGGACGATCACATCGAAGGATTCGACCTTATCTTCTGCTTTGGGCTGGCAAGAAAGAAATCCACCAATAAACAATAGGAATAAAATTCGATTGAGTTGATTCATACGTCAATCAAGCTAAATTATTTGATAAAATAAGTTCTCAGATGAGTGCGCGATGGCACAGAATAGATAGGGATATCCTCGGCTGATCACATCTACAAGAAAGGCTATATAATTAAATGTAACTCCTCTTCTACATTGAGATAGTATTGCATGTTTTCACGCATCACCACGTCCAACGGTAGATATTGGATCTTCTGCACGTCCTTCTTCAACACTAGATGATTGAATATATTAATGATTGCCAGATATCCTTGTTTGAGCGGATTCTGATTGATCAAGAAATCGATTTCGTTGGTTTCAAGGTGCTTCAAGTTGTCATCAATCAAGTCAAAGCCAAGCACCTTCATCTCTGACCTTCCCATTCTTTCTAAGGCTTCGACTAAGTGAAATGCACGGGAAGTAGTAACAAATATACCCCCCACCGTAGGATGTTGTTCCAATGTTTGTTGTAGAAAACGGGTAAAGGCTTCCTTGTTAAAGACATCTTCAAAACTGGTTTGATGGAGCTGGATCTTCTTACCTGGGTTTTGCGCAAAAAACTCAGTGAATCCCTTTTCCTTTTCCATCAAGTGCATGGAATTATATACTGCTTTTTCCAGATGTAATACCATAGCGGTATCCCCTTCTGCCACACCGAAACTTAGCAGCTTGGCAGCTAGCATTCCACTTTGGTAGGAATCTTGACCGATATAGCAAAGAAAATTTTCATCTTCTCGCGGTAGATAGGTGTTAATCTGCACGTACTTGAGTCCCCTTTCCTGGCATTCATCCAAAAAATCATGTCCTTCCTTTGCAAAGATGGGGGCAACCAAGACCGCATCGTATCCGCCCTCTAATATCTTGCGACTGGAGGAAAGGAATTCATCGGAATTGGCTTCGGCAAAATGATAGAAGTTGATCGTTACACCATAATCACGTACAGCTCGATGAGCACGGCCAATCCCAATCTTAGGTTGCTGCCAGAAAGGATCTTCTTCCGGACGTGGCAACAAGGCCGCAATTTTCCAAACTCGGTTGTAAGCAAGTGCACTAGCGATTATGTTTCGCTGATAATCCAACTCCTCAATGGCGGCTAGCACTTTCTTCCGCGCCTCCGGCGAAACGTTTCCTCGTTTATGTAAAACTCTATCAACGGTTCCTTTCGAAACACCTGCCTTTTCCGCTATATCTTTGATCCGTACTCGGTTCTTCATCTTCAATTGTCTTTGCCAACTATTCGCTATTCTCTATCTGCAACTTGGCTGAAATAGGTGATTATAAAACGGGTTAAATTCTCCTGATCAGTTTTGCTTGATCAAAACAACCGTAAAGTAATAAATCCTCTTGGTTCTTAGGAAGCCCCTCTGAATTATATCTATACGGTCAATCTCCATGTTTTCAAAAGTCCAAAAATAATAAGAACTCAACAGTAAATTAGGGCCGGTCACAAAAACATCATTTGAAAACCGCCTAAAACAAAAATAAAAATTCTTCTGTGCACGAGCACATAATTCAAAAATTTTCTATAATTTTAGCTTTGGAAAATGGACAGGATATTTCAATCGGTCTATTAGAAGTTTACAAATTGGGGATTTCAAGTAAGTGAGAATCGCAAAATGATGGATGGTCTTCACGGATTATCCACCTACAAAACGAAAAACCTAGATTGTCAATCCAACAAAATTAATGCTCACTTCTTACCCCAAGATCAATGGTAAGTTCAATCATTATTGTGGTCAAGTAGATTTGCATGAAATATCAAATAGTTGCTTTCTGGAGCACAGTTCTGATGGTTTCACTCCAGAGCTGCCAATCTCCCAACTCTTCCTCTCTATACTCACCACCTTCCCTAACGGATAGCCCCGTAGATTTGGTTAATCCGCTTATGGGAACTGATTCCGACTTTAGTTTGTCTAATGGCAACACCTATCCAGCTATTGCGCTTCCCTGGGGAATGAATTTCTGGACGCCTATGACAAGTAAGATGGGCGATGGGTGGACGTACAAATACGATGAGAACAAAATTCGAGGAATCAAACAAACACATCAGCCTAGCCCTTGGATCAATGACTATGCTGCCTTCTCTCTTATGGCCCTTACCGGAGAACTGAAGTACCAGGAAGAAGAACGGGCTTCTTGGTTTTCCCATAAGGCAGAAACGGCACTTCCCCACCACTACCAGGTTTATTTGGCTGATTATGACATTGTCGCGGAAGTAACTCCAACCGAGCGCGCGGCTCATTTCCGATTCACTTTTCCGAAAGCAGATTCAGCTTATATCTTGCTAGATGCTTTCTTCAAGGGCTCCATGGTCAAAATCATCCCGGAAGAACGTAAGATTATTGGGTATTGCCGAAATAATAGCGGCGGCGTTCCGGATAACTTTCACAACTACTTTGTAGCTACATTTGATAAAGACTTTCGCGAATTACACACCTGGGGAGATGATTGGGAGCTTTTTCCCAAAGCAGCAGAGCAAGAGGGCGAGCATGTAGGCGCCATTATCGGCTTTGCTACGGACAAGGGAGAACAGGTTCATGTGAAAGTCGCTTCTTCTTTTATCAGTCCAGAACAGGCCGAACGAAATTTGAGTACTGAAATTGGTGGCGATAGCTTTTCCGAAACCTTGCAAAAAGGGAGGGCCGCTTGGAATCAAGAGCTTAACCGGATCAAGGTGCAAGGAAGCAGTATGAAGGATATAAAAACCTTCTACTCTTGCCTGTATCGCTTGCTGCTGTTTCCAAGGAAGTTCTATGAATTGGATGAAAAGGGTGAGGTAATGCATTACAGCCCGTACAATGGTGAGGTGCTGCCTGGCTATCAATTCACCGACAATGGCTTTTGGGATACCTTCAGAGCAGTCTTCCCCTTCTTTACACTAATGTATCCCGAATTGAATAGCCAGATCATGCAAGGCCTGGTCAATACTTATCTGGAATCAGGTTGGCTGCCAGAATGGGCGAGTCCGGGGCACAGAGATTGTATGATTGGTTCCAACTCTGCCTCTCTTATTTCGGATGCTTATATCAAAGGAATCAGGGGCTTTGATGCTGAAGCCCTTTATGAAGCCCTGATGAAAAATGCCTCCATTGGCGACGGGCGACCGGTAAACTCCGTAGGACGAGCGGGTGTAGAATACTATAACGAGCTGGGGTATGTTCCCTATGATGTTGGGATCAACGAAAATGCGGCTCGCAGTTTAGAGTATGCGTATGCAGACTTTACATTGGCACAAATGGCTCGTGAAATGGGGAAAGAGGAAGATGCCCAAAAGTTCTATAAACAATCGCTCAATTACAAATTGTTGTACGATTCGGAGAGTGGCTGGATGCGCGGCAAAAAAAAAGATGGACAGTTCCAATCGCCATTCAATCCTTTGAAATGGGGAGATGCTTTCACGGAAGGCAATAGCTTACATTATACTTGGTCTGTTTTTCAGGATATTGCTGGTTTAATGGATTTGATGGGTGGGAAAGAAGCTTTTGCTGATAAGTTAGACGAGGTTTTCGAAATGCCTCCAGCTTTTGATGCCTCTTACTATGGCTTTACCATTCATGAAATCAGAGAAATGCAGATCGTGAACATGGGTAATTATGCGCATGGTAATCAGCCCATACAACATATGATTTACCTCTACAATCACGCCGGGCAAAGCTGGAAGGCACAGAAAAAAGTGAGGGATGTAATGGACAAATTGTATGCCCCTACACCTGATGGGTACTGTGGAGATGAGGACAATGGCCAAACCTCCGCGTGGTATGTCTTTAGTGCACTCGGTTTTTACCCTGTCACTCCCGGCACCACTCAGTATGTCATTGGTAGCCCCTTGTTTGATCGAGTAGAAATGAGCCTAGCCAATGGCAAAACATTTGTAATAAGTGCCGCTAATAATCATAAAAGTAATGTCTACATAGCCAATTCTACGCTCAACGGGCAAACTCATAACAACTGCTGGATTGATCACCATGATATTATGAAAGGAGGGGCATTGGAATTTCAGATGTCAGAAAAGGCAGTTAAAAATTGGGGAACAACCCCTGGGAAAGCGCCCTATTCCTTGAGTACTGACCAAGCGTTGCAATCGTATATTCAGTAGCTTCCTTAAGGCATAGATCCGTATTCAGTCACTAGTACAAAACTTTAGTCATTATGCCCTTACTCATCATACTAGCGGGAGTGCTATTGTTACTGCTGTTAATCACCGTTTGGAAGATCAATGGTTTCCTTTCCTTTGTGATCGTCTCGCTTTTTGTGGGTTTAGCCATGGGGCTATCGCTTCCCGTCACGGTGCAGGCCATGCAGAAGGGCATGGGAGCCACTTTGGGCTCTTTGGTGCTAATTTTGGGGTTTGGGGCCATGCTCGGGAAGTTAGTAGCCGATAGCGGAGCGGCGCAGCGGATTACGGCGACCTTAGTACGGTGGTTCGGGATAAAACGGGTACAGTTAGCCTTGATGTTTGCTGGTTTCATAGTGGGTATCCCAATGTTCTATTCGGTAGGCTTTGTGATATTGGTACCGCTTGTTTTTACTGTTGCTGCCACTTTGCAGCTTCCTTTACTATATGTTGGTATTCCTATGTTGGCCTCTCTGTCCGTTACACATGGATTCCTACCACCTCATCCAGCGCCAACAGCCATAGCAGAGATGTTCAAGGCGGATCTAGGCTTAACCATATTGTATGGATTGATTGTGGGGATACCTGCCATATTGATTGCGGGTCTAGGACTTTCTCCCTTTGTCTCGAAGATTGAGTCAAAACCGCTAGATACCTTTACGGCTGCTGCTCCTATGCCAGAGGAGGAATTACCGTCTACGGCTCTAAGTATATTCAGTGCATTGCTTCCGGTGGTGCTAATAGGACTTGCTGCAATCGCGCCGTTAATCTTTCCGGCGGATAGTACTATAGTAAATATTTGTACTGCCTTGGGAATTCCAGCCGTGGCCATGCTCATCTCGGTGCTTTTCGCCCTGTATTTTCTGGGCTTGAGGAGGGGGAAAAGCATGGAAGGAATAATGCAGGAACTGAGTACCGCGGTGGCTAGTATTACTATGGTATTATTGATTATTGCTGGAGCAGGTGGATTGAAAGAAATTCTAGTGGAAAGTCAAGCGGCAGATTACATAGGTCAATTACTGGCCCAAAGCAGTTTATCTCCCTTATTATTGGCCTGGATTACCGCCGCCCTGATTAGAGTAGCAGTTGGATCTGCAACGGTAGCAGGATTAACGGCCGCAGGTATCATGTTACCTTTGGTACAGCAAGGTACTTCGCCAGAATTACTAACTTTGGCGATCGGAGCCGGCAGCATTACTTTCTCGCACGTTAATGACGGCGGTTTTTGGCTCTTTAAAGAATACTTCAACCTAAGTGTAAAGGAAACCCTACGCTCCTGGACAGTCATGGAAACAGGTATTTCCATAGTCGGAATTATTGGCATTTTGCTTTTAGAGCAATGGCTGTAGGGAAACTGAATCTGCGGCAAGAACTAGCGGACTGATCATAAGCATTTTCTATTGACAAAATCAATTGAAAAGAAAATACTGGCTGAGTAAAATTTGTATACAAAAGAGTAGTCATGAACACGAAAGAGGCATTTAACCAAAGAAGACTAGATTTAATTAGGGATCATGAGGAGTGGCTTGAAAGAGAAAACCCAAAGATTGAAGAAAACTATAATGGTATATTCCATCGATACAAGCATCCGGTTTTGACTTGGAAACATACGCCGTTGAACTGGCGCTATGATTTCAACTATGAGACGAATCCTTACCTGATGGAGCGCTTGGAGATCAATACCGTATTTAATGCTGGAGCAATGGCCTGGGGCGATAAGATTTTGCTTATGCCGCGTATTGAAGCTAATGATGTCAAGTCCTTTTTTGGCATAGCCGAAAGCTCAAACGGGGTAGATGGCTTTCGTTTTTGGCCCTACCCTACTGTTATGCCTGAGACAAGCAATCCCGATATGAACGTGTATGACATACGTTTAGTAGAACATGAGGATGGATGGATTTATGGCATTTTCTGTGCGGAAAGAAAAGATGTTTCCAAACCAAACGATACTTCAGCAGCCTTGGCCTCCTCAGGCTTGGCTCGAACCAAAGACCTAATCCACTGGGAGCGGCTCCCGGATTTGGTCTCTAAATCAGCCCAGCAACGAAACTGTGTTTTGCATCCTGAATTCGTAAATGGTAAATATGCCTTTTATACCCGCCCGATGGATGGCTTCATAGAAACGGGTGGCGGCGGCGGAATCGGCTGGGCTTGGTGCGATGACATTGAAAATCCCGTACTCGAGGGTGAACAGGTGATAGAATCTAAAAAATACCATACCGTCAAGGAAGTAAAGAACGGCCTAGGTCCAGCTCCCATAAAGACAGATATTGGATGGCTTCACCTAGCACATGGTGTTCGGAGAACGGCAGCGGGACTGCGCTATGTCCTTTATCTCTTCCTGTGCGATCTAAATGAGCCCTGGAAGGTTATTAAACAACCTAATAGGCATTTCATCGCCCCCCAAGGCATTGAAAGAGTTGGCGACGTTTCCAATGTAGCCTTCAGCAATGGTTGGGTCATGCGGGATAATGGAGAGGTTTTCATTTACTATGCTTCCTCTGATACACGGATGCATGTCGCGACGACCACCATTGACCGCCTCAAGGACTACATCCTAAACACCCCCGAAGATCAAGGGCGTACATTTGCGAATGTGCAGCAACGAATTTCCTTCATTAAGAAAAACGAAATGATTAAGGATCCCAAACAACTCACCTAAGATAAGAGGGAACAGGAAAGCCGGACGAATGAAAAATAATACATTAAATACTATCCAGATATGATTTTTTTTGTATTTTGAGAATGACTTTAACGATTTAAATCGTATCTACTACAAAATAATCCTTTCAAATATCAGTTCTAATACTGATCAATTTAATACACAAATTATAGTTCCCACCCCAAACACCTACAACTGCGGAACAAACCCAATTCCACATCAACTTCCTTATAATCCCGGTTGTACTCACCCAAACATATGAGTATGCCAGTACATCTATAGTCCGGCATGGTTTCTATCTTTTGTGGCTATAGACATCTTCTTTACTGATACTAAATACAGCTTCAAAACTTTAACATTTTTTCTGACACTCACACAAATCCATTTGACTTTGCAGATTGTTATAAATTTGTAATGATGAGGCATATTGCACATATTACAAAATAATAATACGTTTTGCATAGTCAAAATAGAAAATAATTTCAATTGCCTTTTTGTCGCTAAGATTTTATTTTGGACAAAAATTGCGATATTTTAGCACTATCTATTCCTTTTGATTATGACAATGATCAACGACCAACTACCTAATTCATCCATTGAAAAAAGCTTAATTCATCAGAGTATGATGCGACGAACCATCAAACGACGATTAGTTAAAGCCAGAATCGCCCTACATCAAACTATTCAAAAGATTTTGGATATTAATCGCAAGAAGAAAGAATTGCCTTACCATGAAGATGTTGAGACAAAAGATGCTGCTCTAAATGTTGAACTCAAAGTGTTGAACAAAATTGCAGAGCAACAGGCCTTAATGGTCAAAAAATATGAAAAGTCTCTTCTGGAGATGGAAGAATCTTAACGCTTCCCCTTCACATGCTAGAATAAATGGCAAACTGATCTGCTGGTTGGGTGCCTGCACTCACCAGCAGTTCCAGAAAAGTCCACGAAAACATAAGAATCCTACCTATTTCTAAATTCTCTTTCCATCTGGTTTACCTAGTCCTTTAGTTTCCACTGCCCTTCGGCTGCAATTGTCTGGTTTCCGTGTGGATTATGGTCCCTTCGGCACGCCTCGCCTCTAGCTCGGCCTTGCGCTTCTCTTGATAGAAGACCACTTGCTCTTTGATTCCTAATGGCTTTTTGTTAAGGTATCGGTGATAGGAGATAATGACGAACCGAGCCATATCATCCGGGTGCGTCACACCTACTTGTTTCAGATAATGGGAGAAACGAGACCCCTCGTAAAAGGACCAATTTACGGTCATCCAACGTCCAAAACTGAAATGAAGCTTACGCGCCGCGATATCTTCTGGCACACTTTTGAACTTTTTCTTGGAGTCTTGATCTATCAGGCGGTTGAATTCCGCAAAAGCTTCCGCCATATCAGCAGGAATATAGACCTGGTTGAGGTAAGGTTTTTGAATACGCTTCTTGTAGGCTGCTTCGTATTCAGATTCGTTATTTGCCGGATTTTGCGACAGTAGAAGTGTGCTACCACCCATAACGAGCAGTAGGGTTAAGATTTTTATCCTAAGCATAATGTAAAGTTAGTTCTCTAACAAAATTTCCGTGGTGCAGTCCAAAGTTAGAACCCAATTACATAATCCTTTATTGTAGCACAAGATACACTTTTATTGCCCCTTAGAATTCAATGTTCCCTTTCGGGCAATCCAGAAGAATCTTGATTTGGGGTTTTGGGCCTGCCAAAATGGGGTACGATAGGCCCAATTCACTCCATAGTTTCGACAAAGTGTGTGGCTCAGGATGAGCAAATTGGATATCCAGCAATGGGCAAACGGGAGACAAATTCTGAGTCGGATGGACACTGCCCTTGCCCCAACTGGTTACAAATGGAGCAATCTCTACCACTGGCTCTGCTAAGGGTAAGATCATCATCCAGGATAATAAATCTCCAGCTGCCGTATTCCGCTGTCCTCCCTCGATAACTCCCATATTAGTATCGAAAGTCTGTAAAGCCTGGCTATCCTCCTCCAATTGATCAGATTTCAAAGACCAACGGGTTACCTGGGCTTCCGCAATGAGATCCACTCCCATCCAGCGCGGTGCGCTTATGGCTGTATTTTTCTCATCGACCGCAATCAATTCCAAGTAAGCTCCATCTCCTATGTTGACCAAGGCATTCTTAGTACCCTTATGTTGGTGATACCCCCCGAAAGTGGGCCTTATCCCTGTTTTTGCTTCAAATTCCAGGATGGCCTCATCCAAATCAGTAACGGCGTAAACGATATGATCGATCACTCTCATGCTTGACATTTCACTTATGACAATTGAGTTGAATAAAAAATCCCGGTACATAGGTACCGGGACCAAAATGTGCTATGAAAAAGTTAATGTACAATCTTTATGTAGTAGATACTTTAAGGTATCCAGACATTTCGAACAAATGATGCGTAGCGCCCTAATTTACAAATAATTACCATCTTAGCAAGGCTGAGCCCCACGTAAAACCACTACCAAAAGCTGCTAGGCATACCAAATCTCCTTTTTTCACAGCTCCTGCCTCCACGGCTTCACATAAGGCAATTGGAATAGAAGCTGCCGTTGTGTTACCATATTTCTGGATGTTGTTCCATACTTTCCCATCTTCCAACCTCATCACTTTCTGAACAAACTGGCTAATTCTGAGATTGGCCTGATGCGGGATCAGCATGTCAATATCACTAGCTTGGTGTCCGGTCTTTGCAAGCGCTTCCATAATCACTTCAGGAAACTTCTTTACGGCCATCTTGAAGACGAATTGCCCTTCCATATGTGGATAAATTTGAGCGTTGTCGATCATATGCTTATTCACAAAGATCTCGCCGTACTCCGTATCCGAAAAACCAAAATCTACCGATTCTCCCATTTTATCAAGGTGATATCCTCCGTGGGAACCAGGATTGATAAAGGAGAGTTTTTCAGCATAAGTACCATCAGAGTGCAAGTGGGTAGTTAGAATTCCTTCCTCTCCTTCTTCGGCTGGCTGTATCACAGCAGCTCCGGCTCCATCTCCAAAGATCACCGTTACATTCCGTCCCTTAGTAGAAAATTCTAATCCCATGGAATGCATCTCCGCACCAACGAGTAAAACGTTCTTATACATTCCCGTTTTAACAAATTGATCCGCGATGGAAAGTCCATAGATAAAGCCAGAACACTGATTTCGAATATCCAGCGCTCCTACCTCTGTATTGGTGATGCCTAATTCTCGTTGCAATAAGACCCCGCAGCCTGGGAAGTAATAATCAGGACTAAGGGTAGCAAAAATTATAAAATCAACTTCTTCTTTCGTGATGCCAGCCCGCTCAATAGCTATTTTTGCCGCCTGAACACCCATAGTCGTTGTGGTCTCCTTATGCTTAACTCCATACCGCCGTTGCTCAATACCTGTTCTTTCCCTGACCCATTCGTCCGATGTATCCATTACCTTGGCCAGGTCGTCATTCGTTACCACTTTATCAGGGACATAGCTCCCAATACCTGCAATTTTCGATTTCAGCATAAACGATTCAATTAAAGATGTTACTAGATTATGATCTCTCTGTCCAAACTATCGCTTTGTTCTTCGTAATAATTCCAGGACAAAATTAAAAATTGTTTGTGCAGTTCCTAAAAAATGAATTTCGGAAATGCTAATGTACCTTCATAATATTATTGGATTGCAACCAGTAGCGTTCAAAAGCGTTTCTAGCTATAGGAATGGTATCCAATTATGGATAAGCAGGAGAGTGAAAACTTGGCTATACTGACTTTTGTTCAAATATAAGTATTTTGCATACCCAACCCCTTAATTTGCAGACAAGATGATACACCTCGGGATTATTGAAGATGAACCATTGGTAAGAGACAATCTAATCACCTATTTAGGCGATCAGGTCAACATTGCGGTGGATATTGCAACGGATAGTGTGGAAGACTTCCTGTTAGATTTTCAGGAAGATTCTGACGTCAATATGATCCTACTCGATATTAATTTGCCCGGAATGTCCGGAATGGAAGGGATCCGGCATATCAAAGCTCGTAAGAAACAAGTAGAGATCTTGATGCTGACTGCCTATGATGACTCTGAACGTATCTTCAAGTCCCTCTGTGCAGGGGCCGTCTCTTATTTATCAAAACGTAGCGATCTACACACGATAAAAGATGCCCTAGAGACCGTTTTCAGGGGAGGTGCATACATGTCTCCGTCCATTGCCAGGAAGGTAGTAGATCACTTTGCCCCCAAGCAACAAGCTCCCGAAGATGTCCTTACTCCTCGTCAACAACAGATCGTCGAAGGACTCGTGGAAGGACTGAGCTATAAGATGATTGCCGATAAATACTTAATCTCTGTTGAAACGGTACGAGATCACATAAAGAAGATCTATAAAAAGTTACAAGTGAATAGTAAGGCCGAAGTGATTAAGAAGAAAATGGACGGCGAGATCTAGTCGAGTAAGAACGATAGGCAGGTTACAAGAAACCGTTCCACGTCCCTTTTTTCCAAAATATATAGTATTTTGTGAGAACGAGCTCAAAACTTTACCCCATAAGAAGAGAAATGCAGCTAAGCTACTTGCTTAGCCGTTGTAAACTTGTAGTTGATACTACACGTAAAGACTACTGAAAGGTGCATAAGGATCTAGTGTTTTATGGGATCAAATAAACATCAAGGCTATTTCCCCTTTTTCTCACCCAGACCACTACCACAGGTAGTAAAGCTGATTCTTTTCCTTTTTCTTTTCCCGCTTACTTCAAATAGCCAAAAGGATTTGGCTCCGGCGGATTTTTACTCCTACAATGATGGTTTGTCTGATCGGAATGTAACCGACATTATCCAGACCAATGATCAAATGATCTGGATCGGTACGTCTAATGGATTGAATAAATTTGATGGCTACGAGTTCACCGTCTTTAATAACTTCCCTGGCAACAACAATCAAATCTCAAACGACGACATCCTCGAGCTCGCAGAAGATAAAGAGGGGCGCCTGGTCATACTCTATCGAAACCTTCACTACATCTTTGACTTGCTAGATCCTATTACTCATGAATTGGAGAAAGTGGAACTAACGCTGTCCAATGGAGTCAGCGGTAATGTTCGGGATATCCACGTCAACAAAGAGGGTGAGATTTATGTATTGACCATTAAGCGAAACAGTCTGCAAGTGTATCACTTCAAGGGGGAAGGTCAAGTAGAAAAGGTACTAGAAATTGAAGAAGAACATAGTGACATTGCCGCAAAAGCAAATCTTCTGGTTCTACAGAGTGGGAATATATTGATCAATGATGCCAAGTACGGAGTCCGCTTATTCGATGAGTTTGGAAGCTTGACCAAGACATTTACCAGTAGAGATTTTATCAGTATCCGTAAGCCTTTTGCCTACCCTAATCCTGCCTTCTTCATGCATGAAGATCAACAGGGCAAAGTTTGGTTATCCCTCTATCATACACCAAGGCTATTCTTGTTGGATGAAAACGCTATGAATTTCTATCCAGTGGATCGCTTGCCGAGGAATAAGTATTTCACCCGGATTTGGGAAGATCAAGCCGGAAATGTCCTAATTAGCACCGGAAAAAACCGGAACGTAGATGCGGAAACGACCGGACTCTATTATGTATCCCTAGAAAATGATGTGCAAGATTATTCCCACCTGCTGGCCTATGATAACTATATCACGGCGGCCTATGGTCAGGAGTTTTCGAAAATACTGTTCTTTGGCGTAGAAGATGGTCTTAAGATTGTCCGAAACGGTAAGAGTAATATAAAAACCTATCTAAAAGATCCTTCTGGACAAGATGCCGTTACGGTGAGAGGTATTACTGGCGACAACCACGGCCAGGTGTACATCTTGGCAGAAAATGAGCAAATTTATGCCTACGACCTGAAAACCCAGTATTTGGACACCCTGCCCATGATAGATTCTGAAACTGGGCG
>ENA-UENX01000464-UENX01000464.1-marine-metagenome-genome-assembly--contig:-NODE-464-length-16996-cov-3.498733_pt1 | contig 16996 bp, 7 predicted proteins | sample MGYA00237875_ERZ529327 | MGnify/ENA primary metagenome ERZ529327 (study PRJEB26372, sample SAMN05368347) | marine metagenome | biome: cultured habitat; feature: ocean water; material: water; isolation... | reverse complement strand
TCATTGACTATAAGGGCTCGATGATCGCCTTCCATTCCTTAGCTAAGCTGCTGATTCAGACGGCGAGCTATGATCAGAAGATCGGGCATACGAAGACTTATTTTTTCCACGATGTCCCAAAGGCTCACCTGTTCCTCAACATGGCCAGGACCAAAGCGATTCGTAAGGAAAAACTTCTGCAGAAACTGTCCACCAAACATACGCGCGTCTTGATCTTCAGTGATGCGGGGGCAGCTCGGGGCAGGCTTGATTTATCTCGGATCGATGATACCTGGGATTTTCTGGATGAGTTGCGACCGATGGTTCGACAAATTGCTTGGCTTAATCCAATCCCAAGAGGACGTTGGGTTAACACTACTGCGGCCGAGATTGCCGAAATCACGCCCATGTTCGAAACCTCCGATAGTGGATTCCGAGCGGCCATCCGTCACCTAAGAGGAAAGTCAGCGTGAAGGAATTTCCCAACATAGAAAAGTACTTACCTAAAGATGGCCTAGACTATCAGCGCCTAGTCCATTTTCAGGAGGTTGCCAAGGCCAATGGTTATGCAAAAGGGCACCTCTGGATGGCAGGACTAGCAGCCTTCCCTGTTTTCCTAACCCCAGATTTATTACATAAAATCTGGCTAAACTTCCGGCACATTTCCTATCAGAATGGTGAAAGCCTGGATATTGATCGGATGGCTGTTTCTGATCTTTTACTTTCTACCCTGGTAGAAGAGGTAGCTGTAGAGGTTTTTAAAATCCGTCCCCAGATTCGCACTGCGCTATTAGCCTTGTTGAAAGAATGGGCTGCATTGACCAAAGATGGAAATAGCTTAGTAAGGCGCCTGGCAGATTTCACCCTCCGTTATGTGCGCTCCTATCAGATGGAAGGGGAATCGGTAACCACTGCCATACGCGAAGCGCAAGAATGGAATGCCTTAGCCTATTTCAATCCAAATGCTGCGGCCCTGGAGCTTAAAAAGGCCTTATCTCAAGCCGTAGAATCGCAGGCCAAACAAAAGGTACTCCGTATCAGCTTAATGCTCTCGGAGATGGACGACCAATTTACGCAATTGGGCCAACAGGAACAGCAAGCGCAATTTCGAACCCTGGTTAACTACAGCCAGGGTATGCGCGCCCTAATTAGAGGGGAAAAAGCCCAAGCCGTTGAGGCCTTCAAAAATATAGATCGTCAAGCCATAGCCCCTAGCGAAGGAGCACCTACTGGTAAGCGCGTACAGCTACCTATTCCCAAGGAAATCTATCAAGCTATTGCGGTGGAGCCCACTGGTGAATCTACCGCTGAGGCTGGGCAGGTTTTCGCCTTACTAGTGGGGATTGCAGAATATGAAAACGTGGAGGCAGGTCCATACCCCTCTGGCGTACCACGCGACTTAGAATTCTGGCAGGACTTTTTTTCCAATCAAGTAGAAGGCGAAGTACAGATCAATAGCCTACTAAATGGGGCAGCAACTAAGGCTGCCGTTCTAGAAGCCATCAAATTAGAGTGTAGAAAGGCTACAGCGGGTGGCCAGGTATTTTTCTTTTTCTCTGGTTTAGGTGAAAATAAAGCCCATGGAAGAGAGGAGGCCGCGATCCTATTGCACGACCACAATCCTAAGTCGAATGCTGGAAGGCTCCTTGAAAGTGAATTTCGAGAACAAGTAGTGGCCTTTCTCCCAGAAGGCGCAGAAATCACAATCGTCTTAGATACCAGCTCTGGTGGGAAAAATTGGATTAACACCGACAAGACTGGCCGATTCATATATAATGCCACAGATATAGATCAAGGGGCGCAAGAATCTCCAGAAGGGGGATTACTGACCCGAGCTTTCCGACAAGCCTTGAGTGATGTCGGTGCTCCATATTTCACGCACATCGGCCTAATGCGGCATTTGAGGTCCCTTATGCCCTCTCTATCGAATGGTAATGATCAAATCGCCACCTGGTATGGTAGAAGAGATCAACAAACCGCTGCCTTTCTCAAGCTTCCCTCCCCTTCTAGCTTAAGATTGCGGGAATTAATGGTGTATACTGGACTAGCTCGTTCAGTAAGCGCGGTGGATGTCCAAGCAGTCCTACAGCAGTTTCGATCCGATCATTCCATTCCAGCACATCTCTCTGTCGAAAAGGCGTTAGAAATTTGGGCTTTTACCAACAATAAGTCCTTCCAGGTTTTCATTAGCCAATCGGGACAAAACTTGGCCCTGAAGCCTTACTTGGAAGATTTTCTCCTAGATAAAAATATTCCGCACGAGATTTTTACACATGATCTGCAGCGAGAAAAGGAGTTGGAGATGCAAAAGGCTCGCCCGATAGCGGAAAACGATTGGAGTGTTCGTCTAGTAGAAGCTGATTTTGTTTTGCTGCAAATAGATGATACCTGGATCAAAGACCCGATATCCCTGGAAGTTACCGCTTTACTTCAGCTTCGGCTCATGGAAACCCAAGTTCCTTACAAACTTGTGTATGCCAGCACTTGTACTTGGAATTCTCACCCTGTCGGTCAATTGGGAGCAGCCTGGCCTACTGAATCCATTATTGAGGTCTACGCCAATAAGGAAGAACAAGAATTTGTGGCAGATTTCAGGGATCACCTGGCCTCTCCGATCGATTATATAGAATGCTTCTTATCCAATCCAAGCAGCGAACTAGGAATCAAAATGCTGCAAGAGCAATTCATCAGTGCTCTTCTTGAAGATGTAGGGAGATATCATCCCGAAGAAGTCGCCCAACTTAGCGTGGAGAATGCAGAACAGGCTGACCAACTTAACTTTATTCAGAATCATTACCCGGCTCCAGTTGGTCAAGCCCTATCCTACCTGCTGCAGTCTAGACCGCATTCCGAGCAACTATCGGCCACTGCTCAAGCTTGGTTCATGATCGTTCACACCCTAAACACCTTCCTGTTAGCTCTACTCAGACAATTGATTAAGCGTAGTGGAGATGAACTAAAAGAACTACTTAAGGAGCTGGATTCCGCTGCCCGCCCCGACATCCCAAATTGGTGGAGTGGTCCCAGTGCTAGTGCTGCTCTCCTGCAAGTTTTACAAGGAGCCAAGCAGTTGCCTGGTCTCTTGGAGGAGTTAGGGGTGCATCCGGATACTTGGCAGCAATTAACCGTTAGGGATTTACCTAGGGCAGTTTCCGACAAAGTCCCATTGGAAATAGGTGATACAGATCATGGAAGGCAAGTTCAAGCCACCCTTAGCTCAAATTACTCGAATCTCATACAATGGTGTAAGCGCCTAGAGGTGCTGATAAATCTTAAGTGGGAAAATATCTGCCAGCTCTATTCAGCAAAAGCCTATACCCCCGTACTATTTTATGATCAAGCCCTCAATCCTTTTTCAGAAAACACGGACTTCTTTCGGTTTAGCCATCTGGAAGGGGAAGGTCAACAGCTCCACTTCACTGATCTAGGCGGAACCACTAAAATCATTGAGCAAGGAACAGAGGATACCGGACAAGTCTGGGAAAGTTTCCAAGAACTTTTTCAACTCCTTAGCACTAAGAAGACTATACCCGCTCACCCTGAACAAGTTCATGCCTTGCTGATTGGCATCAATGACTATCCGGAGTCACTCCCCTCACTCCGCGCCCCAGAAAATGACACACTGCAATTCAAAGCTTATCTCGACCGTCAACCCCTGGAAGCCCAGACCGAGATACTCAGCGGAGCGGTGACTAAGGAGAATGTGATTAAGACACTGACGGATGTAGTAGAGAAAGCATCGCCTGGAGATGCCGTCATCTTCTATTTTTCCGGTTTGGGGCAAAAGGAGCAGAGTCCTAGATTAAATGATACCATACCTGCGATCCTCACCTTTGATCAGCAGCGCATCCCTATAGATGAGATCGTGTACCTGCTTTGTCAGGATAAAGAAAAAGCATTGCAGCCCATTATCATTCTAGACATGGGAGTCAATGCCAATATCAGTAAGGAGAATAGGGCGGCAGGACTTAGACCTAAAGGCATAGATGCAGTGGGTGCTGCTCGCGACTGGAATAATTATCAGTTTGGTAATCAAATCCAAAGCATGGAAGCCTGGGGAGCATTTATGCAAGAGGCTTCTTTCGTGCTAATGGTCGGCTGTGATTATGATAATGAGTCAGGATTGGAAGAAGAGCAAGGATCCTTCTTTACACGAAACGTCATTGAGGTACTATCTAGAAGCCGCCACTTCCTCCCCTACCCCGTGCTACAGGAGCGCCTAAGCGAAGTACTTAGTCATCAAGTACCACAAACGCCGGATATACGTGTCGAAGGCCCAAGGGAATCGATGAGCAGTCCGAATTTCCTCGGACAACCTTCTATTGATTTCCAGCCGATGTACGGGCGAGTGGAATGGAATAGGCGTTTACAGCAGTGGACGATGGATATGGGGAGTAGGTTTGGGGTCACTACCGGGCAAATCGTACACTTATCTGGAATCGATTATCGCGGTAATAGCTTAGCTAGGATTGAAGGTATCTATGATGATTTTTCCACCTTGATCTTTGGAGATGAAATGCCAGGTCGATCGTCTACATTTCTGGGATTTGTAGATGAATTCCTAAGTACTCCTCCACTTCAGCTGACCTTAGATGGATGGGAGGAAGAAACTAGGGAAACCATTGCAAGAGGGTTAATAGACTATTTCCCAGCAGTCATTTTCCTAAATGAGGAAGCGTCCAATTACACCATACAAGCGGAATCAGAAGGGTTTAGTGTCAGATCTAGGGAAGAGCCTTCTAAAGTCATTTTTACGGCCATTAGTAAAGAGCCATTGCATCAGACCGACGGAATTCGCACGATGATGAGGCGATTGGTCATGGCCAATGCCCTGATTCACCTTTCCAATAATGACATCACGCAAGATCCCTTTGTTTCCGATATTGAGATAGAGTTGCTCTACCAGGATGGCTCGACTGAGACCAACTTATTAGAGGAAGAACAAAATGATACAGAAAGGAAACCTACCTATGAGCTTGACCTAACGCGAGATCATGAGTTCCAGCTTACCGTTACCAATCAAACCAATGGTCGTAGATACATTGCCGTATTGTTAATTCAAGCTGACCTAGGGATTAGGTCCTTGATTGAGTCAAGTACGGTGATTAGCCTTGCTCCACAAGAATCCCAAGGGAGCATGAGTTGGAACCAAGTGCAAAGAAGTACAGATGAAGGTAATCGACTAGCTAGCCTACACACCGTGAAGGTGATTATAAGTGATCAACCCTTCCAGTTGAATGGATGGCTACAAGAAGGGATGAATGGTTCTGAAGGATCTCAGGAAGGCAATGCTTCACCAGTCGAAACAGTCAGCCTTAAACACGATAATCTATGGTCCATTCAGACCTTTCAAATCAAGCATAAATCAACGGAAGATGGAGTCATTTCCGTTAATACCCTCAAAAAGTTATTGAACGACAATAAGATCAATGAAATACTGGACACCTTATTCCCCCTAATTCCTGAAGAAGAAGAGCTTTTTCAGCAACTCGTTTCCATCGGCAGTCGATTTAATGAAATTCAGCGAGTGAAAGTTAGGCGTATGGCTGAAGTGGGTCCGCTTGCTATCCAAGAGCGGCGGATTGAACAAAGCTTATCGCAGATTATAAGTTCAAAAGGACTAGGAGATATCCTAGCAAATAGAGAAGTCGAAGCTGAACAAGCAGAATTCTCAGCCCGTCAAACCTGGCATTTAACCTTGCTTAAACAGGGAATTGCGGAAGCTTTGCATATGCTCCCCAGTTTCGTGGGGGAAGATCAAAGCGCACGACAAATGCTGGTCCAACTGCAAGGAGCCACTGAGAAAAACAGTATGAACTTTTCAGGTATACGAATCAACCTGGAGGAGTATATGTTGCAGTACAGTCGGCTACTCGTGCAATTGAATAGCTGGGTATCTTCCTTTGATCCTGAAGTTTGGAATGGAGCTGAGGATTCCTCTAATATCGGTGGACAAGATGACTTGCAGATAGAGAAGCTGGAAAAACTACGACGGAGCGTCAAAGATGCTGTGATGCTTGGAGACTTCGTAGAGGCTTTGGAAATTTTGAGAGACAATTTCCCGACACATCCTCAGACTCAAAACCTACTACTCCTACAAGCCACCCTTAACCAAATAAACCAGGATATCAATTTTGGGTTAACCTCGGCAGAGCAAGGACAGTTATACCGCAATCGAATAGTAGATTCTATTCTGAGCTTCTTGGATAAACCCCAGATCATGGCTCCGCCAACTATCCATGTCCCATGGAATGGAGCGTTTCAAGTCCACTTACTCCGTCCCTTCTTGGTTGCTGACCTAGACCAATGTACTACTGATTTGCTTAAAGTTCTTCAACCTGGAGCTACGCAATACGACAAAGCCATTGTATTACGCAATAAGTTTTTACAGCTTCAAGCCAATCGTCAAAAAGGACACCTTTCAGAAGAAGACTTTCTTCCATCCTGGAGTGAAATTGCCAATACCTTTCTTGATATTGTCCGGGAACTCCCGCCAGAAACTGAAATTCCACCAGAAACTGAATCACCTGCGGAAGCCCCAGTGCCCGTCCCTCCAGATTTGACCTTAACAATCGATAGGCAGCAACAATTTGATCAGTTTGCGAAAGCCATAAATGAAAAAAGAGAGCGATTACAAGTAGTCTTCATTCCGGCCCCTCCCAAGTCCGAACCGCAGCACTTTCTCAGACGCTTAACTTGGCATATTAAACCTGTGGAGGAATCCGACACGATGTTTTGGGATCCCATTTTCATCAATTCTAGTACGCCCCTACATCGCTTAAGTGGCCAACTAGAAAAGGCATGGGAGCAGCAATGGAGAACTAGAGCAATAAAAAGTCCAGATCAGATGCTAATCTCTATGCAATTCGATCAAGATTGGTTTGAAAATAGGGATCAATTAGCAGCATGGCTAGCTAGTGAAGGAAGCAAACGGGTAGAAGAAATTCGCGTAAAGCAAGTCATTGCTGTGATCATCCTAGAGGTACCAGAGGTGAATTCGCGGACTGCCATAGGACGTCTGCTGCGTGGCGACCCCTTGAAAAGACAATTAGATTGGCTGGAAAGCTTGACGGGAGAATATAACAATGCCACCGTTTTACCCACACTCGGCAAAGTCAGCCTGGACGATATCGATGATTGGCTAGGGACACTAGCTGGGGGAATACAGACCCAAGGAAGTGATTTTGATTTGGGGACGTTAAGGGATCGCCTTGCCCAAGGCCAAACCTTACGGGTTCTTGAATTATTGCGAGATGAGCCCTCTCTTACTGAAGAAGATCGACAGCGTTTAGCCGTTATTCAAAGTAGGTTCACAAAGAATGAACGCTCCAAGAGCTTAGGCATAATATCTGCTGCTGATGGACAGGTTCAAGAAGCTAAGGCCCTCCAAGAGCTATTGGCCTTTATTGCTGAACTGGAAAACAAAGAAGGCTTTGATCTGACCACTAGAATTCGTGGTAAAATTCTAGATCAATTGAGTTCTTCCCTCGGAGAATCGACGGAAGGATATGACATGGAGAGTGTTTTGAAAGCCGTCAATAGCTTACCATCATTTCCGATTCTGAATAAGGTTAAATCAAAAGAATCTAAAAATAAGGTCGAAGAAGAATTCTGGAAAGAAACCACTGAATTGGGCAACTTGCGCGCTTATGAAAATTATAGCTCTAGGTATCCGACTGGCGAACATATAACTGAGGCCAATACCGCCATGGAACGGCTCAGACGAATTACGCTCAGTCATGAATCTGGATCTCTTTCCAGCCCATCTACCAATGAAGAAGGCAGACAGTTGAGTCATCAACTTCGAGTAAAGGTGGAAGCTTCGTCAGAAGACTTAGCAGCCATCAAGGAGGTTACTTATTACTTACATGAATCCTTTAAAAACAAAGAGGTCAGCAGAAATTCTGTCCGGGATAATTTCGAACTTCGCTTGAAAGTATGGGGTATCTTCACCATCAAGGCCCGGATTCAATTCAATGCTGGAGCGGATATAGTTTTGGAAAGAAAGCTAGACTTTTAGACCTTCTTCACCAGGTAGGTCTCATATAAAGCCAAGCCCATATAGTAGGCTAGTCCCGCCAAGATCATTCCACTCAACCATCCTTCCCGCTGCGGATAAATCCAAGTCGCCCAAAAACCAAAGAGCACTGAGAAAAAACTGACGGCCAAAGTGAGATTCTTGAAACGAATAGCCCGGCTGGGATAAGCAAACTTGATCGGAACAAAGTGTAGAATCGAAAAGAGAATGATCACAATCATATTGCCAATCGGAGAAAGCGTCACAACAAAAAGGAGAATAAAAACGATCAGATTCCAAAGCACAGGGAAGCCAACAAAGTGCATATCGCTAGACACCATCCCCGTCTTACCGTAGTAAATGGCAGCCACCAATAGCATCAAGAAGGACATAAATAGCCCCCAGACGCCGGGCACCAAATCTGCCATGAAGAAAAAGTAGGCAGGTATGAGGGCATAGGTGATAAAGTCTACCACATAATCAATGGTCTTACCATCCATTCCCGGGAGTACTTCCTGTACCCTGAATAGGCGTGCAAAAGTCCCATCCACTCCATCAATAAATAGCGCAAGAAAGAGCCAAAGCATGGCCGTACGCCAATCTTCGTCATTGATCGCCAAAATAGACATGAAACCCGCTAGCAGGCCGCTGGCCGTGAAAAGATGTACACTCCAGGCTAAGATTTGCTGTAATACTGAAAACTGTCGCATTGGCCAGCAAAGGTAAAAATTTTACTTACCTTGTTGTGCTACAAGCGACCGCATAAATGCAGGACAAGACAAAACGGGTAATTATACCAACGATCAGTCTCCTTTTATTTTTGGGATTGATCGGAGGATATCTACGCTGGTTTACCACAGTAGATGTCAATTGGCCTGCCTTCTTCTCGATGATCCTTTTCTATACCCTCATCTTTGGTTTAGGAGCCTATGCCGCCACTTTAAAACAAGCTTCCAGTACAACTGGCATCATGCTGGCCGGTCGGCGCATCCCCCTTTTCATCGCCATCTTCACCATGAGCGCCACCTGGGTAGGCGGCGGCTACATTAATGGAACGGCTGAATATACGGCTGATGCAGGCTTGGTCTGGGTACAGGCTCCGTGGGGCTATGCCATGAGTTTGATCATCGGAGGTCTATTTTTTGCAAGAAAAATGCGACGTTACCAATTCAGAACGATGCTAGATCCCCTCGAGCAAAGATTCGGGAAGCGCATGACGGCAGTCTTGTTTCTTCCAGCTCTATCGGGCGAGATCTTCTGGACAGCCGCTATCCTAACGGCCTTGGGCAGTACTTTCGGTACGGTGCTTGGGCTGGATATAGAATCTGCCATCGTGCTTTCAGCACTAATTGCTATCGCCTATACTGCACTGGGCGGATTATGGGCGGTGGCTTTGACAGATTTGGTTCAAATGATAATCCTGATCCTTGGCCTTTTACTGGTCGTCCCCTTTGCCTTGGAACAAGTCGGGGGTTGGAACACCGCTTGGTTGAATTATAAGGAAATAAAGGGAGCCACAGCCAGCTTCTTGCCCACCAAAGAAGGATTAGGTAGTTATTATTGGAATTGGTGGGATTTTGCTTTGCTGCTCATGTTCGGAGGTATTCCGTGGCAGGTATATTTTCAGCGGGTGCTTTCAGCAAAAGATGAGAACACTGCGGTACGTCTTTCCTTATTAGCAGGAGTAGTATGCATTATAGCGGCCATACCTCCAGTGCTGATCGGCATTGCCAGTACCGTGGCCGACTGGGGAGCGCTGGGGATCACACCGCCGCCTGACGCAGCATCAACACTTCCCTGGGTAGCTCGTTATCTCACGCCTACCTGGGTAGGCACCATTGCCTTGGGGGCTGTGGCAGCAGCAGTGATGTCCTCTGTCGACTCCTCCATTTTATCCGCCGCCTCTATGAGTGTTTGGAATGTAATCCGACCGCTCTTCCGTCCTAATTTGGAGCCTAACAAACTACAGGAATTCATTCAAAGGAGCATATGGATTATCGGTATCGCAGCCACCTTATTGGCCTTGAATATCCAAAGCATCTACGAGCTCTGGTTTCTATGCAGTGATTTTGTGTATTGCTTGCTATTCCCGCCTTTGGTTTGTGCCTTATTCGATCCCAAGGCCAATACCATCGGAGCTATCAGCGGTTTTGTGGTGGCATTTATCCTTCGATTTGGCGGAGGAGACCCGACGCTAGGTATACCCATTATCCTTCCCTATCCAATGGTGGAAGATGGCGTTGTCTTATTCCCCTTCAGGACCTTAGCCATGGTTAGCGGACTGTTGACAATCCTCATTGTATCAAGATTGACGCAGGCTTATTCCGCGCCGAGGAGTTTACAAAAACTCATAGACTAGTAAGCTGCATAGAAGTTGGAGAGATCAAATAGAATTTGCTATTAAACCCTTTCCTTCAACTTTAAACCCAGACAACTATTTCTCAAAGCGGAAAGGCTTAATCAATATCGCCCCACTCACTTCCAGATTGGAGCTCATTACTATAATCTCCTCCTTCACGCCATCATCTATGGAAACGGCTACTGTATTAGGTGAGATGTCTCCGAGATCCTCGGCATGCAGAATTAGAAAATTATCTCCATCCAGTACCTCAACGGGGATAGCCCACTTTCGCTTGTCCACTCGATAATTATCTAGAATTTTCTTTCCGTTCAACAGCAGTGTTACAAAGTCTCCATCTACGGTACCATTATCCCATACTTTGATCCTCAGTTTCTTACTTTGCACTTGGATCACATTATCGATTTTTACCTTACGCTGAAATTTGGCTTGGTAGGGATCAAACTCTTCCTTGGCGCGCTGGCGATTCACTGGTTTCAGGATCGGTCGCTCAAGATGCATACGGCCAGGTGCGCAGGGACCAGATTCGGAATCATGCCCCTCGATATGCCCCGACCAATCTCCATCTAGCAAATATTTCCCATCTACCTTCGTGAGATACAATTCCGCATATTTAATGCACCAAGGCCATTTCGTCTCCGTCTTTTCTACCACTTCACTTTCGATGATCCTCAAGTGCGCTGCTTCAGTCAAGGTATCCCATTCCAATGCCATATGTGCTGTTCCACCATTACCCTCTGATACGATAGTAGACACGCCAGTTCCATCCGGCTTTAGGTTCACTTCATAGAAGAAGCCATAGGCACGATCAGATTGCGAAAGATGCCCAGTCCAACGGCCCACGTAAGTAAACGGCTTTTCTTCGTCACTCTGATTTGTTCCAGGTCGAGCTAGATAAACCTTCCCTGGCGTACACCCGTCCGCCTTCCAATCGCCATAGTAGGCTCCGGTTCCATCAGACTGCAGCGTCATGTATTTCAGGCACCATTTTGGCTTTTCCGGTTCGATCTGCTCTACTTCCTGAATCACCATCTTCTCTCCTTGTTTCACGCCAGAAAGGACAAAACGAGCTTGAAATTTCCCTTGGTTTATGCTGGAAAAGGCCACGCCACTAATCCCATCACCATTTTGGGCTATATTAATTTCATAGTAAAAGGTATCCTTCTTTCCATCTTGGCTCAGCCATCCTATCCATTTACCATCTACCTCTTGTGCCAATAAGCCAAGCGGTAAGATAAACAGCGAAAACCAAAGTATTTTTTTCCTCATAACCATAAAGATACAGGTCGATTTCTTAAAAATGGGGGGTAGAAAGGTTAAAAACCACATCAAAATGTGGTTTCCCCCACCTACTTAATTGATTACATTTGTAATGCCTTTTAGGACAATAGTAAGCTCTCAAGAGTGAGCTATTGATTAAAAGGGGGACTTTAACACACAAATACTGATGCAAGAATTTGCCTGGCTTTTTGGCCAGGCTCTTTTTTTGTCGGCTGCTAAATAGATAGAAAAGATTAGCCTTTTCCCCTCCCCTTCTCTTTTCTTTTTTCAAAATCACATTGCTTTTCGAGAATATTCAATTTTTTCCTAAATTTGTGATGGTACAATCGACGACCATCAATTGGTAAACATATTCAGTTCAGAAGCTTCCCAAAAATTACCTCTAAACCACCTTTACCCAACAATTAGGCACAATATTTGTACCATATTCAAACAAATCCTGGTCTCACTTTAGGTTCCCTCGTCAAGAAATAAAACTAAACTCATGACTGTCCATGAGTTGGACTTCTATAAGAGTTTCCCACATTCCCTTAAGGTAATTAAGCATTACATTAACCCAAGCATAGTTATATAAAGATTTTGCTTCACCGAAGCAAAGCAAGTCGTACTTAAATCGGTTTTCGGTTGCCTGGCTGCCTTTGGGTGGTCGGGCTTCCTTTATTTTGTAGTGAACTGAGAAAAGTTGGTAGTGAATCGGTATTAACCGTTCTTGAAAGCCCCCAATCCTGCAGTGAAGTGGTCCTACATTAGAGATCTCCTACTCTATTTTGACCTACCTTTGCCCCCGAAACTCCCTATTATGCGTGTATTGCTATATACCTATTGCTTGATCTGGCTCCCGTTTGTGGGCCTCAGCCAGCTATCTACCACAGATAGCTTGCAGCAGGTATTGGATACGGCACAATACGTTCCCAACCAAATCAAGACACTCACTGCGCTCTGTTTTCAGCTCCGACACCAACATCCAGATAGTGCAGTTGCTTATGGTCAGCAAGCCTTAACACTGGCTATACAACATGACTTGCCATACCAACAGGCTTATGCCCTTTCCCGATTGGGGCTGTTATCAACGATAAAAGGAAATTTTGAGCAGGCACAAAAAGAATTAAGTGAAAGCTTGGACCTTTTTACGATGCTAGGAGATTCGATCAAAATGTCGGATGCGTATCAGGGCCTAGGTAACGCCTATAGAAGGTCCGGCCAACTCGCCAAAGCGCTAGAAGCCCATCTCTCCTGCAAGAAGATCAGAGAAGAACGTGGCGGATCACAGCAAATTATAGGCTGGGCTTGCCATAATATAGGGACCATATTCTTGGCTACCAAGGAGTGGGATAAGGCATTAGACTACTTTGAAAAGGCGCTACAACATTACGAAGGTCTCGACAACTACTATGACCAAGCTACTACCCTTAACAATGTTTTCGTGGTCTACTACAAGCAAGGAGACTACGAAGCTGCCCTCCGATACATTGAACGATCCAGAGCCATTTTCGAGGAACAGGGTCAGCTTTTGCGGGAAGGAACAACCTTGATTAACATAGGGGAATTATTAACTAAACTGAAGCGCCCTGCTGAAGCCCAACGGAAACTGGAGCGTGCAGTTCGGCTCTTCGAACAAACAAAAGACAGTACTTATCTCCCGATGGCGATCAATACCCTGGGATATCTTCACCATGACCAAGGTCGCCATCAAACAGCCCTAGCGTACTTTCAACGGAGTCTTGCTATAGCACAGGCTAAAAACGATCTTCATAGCCTGATGGAGATACATGAATCTTTAGCGGAAGAGTTAGGCGACTTAGATCGACATGAGGAAGCCCTAACTCATTTCAAAGCCTACACAAAATGGAAAGATAGTCTAGATGTTCTAGCTTCCAAGGAGGAATTGAATGCCATCAAAGCACAGTTAGAACTAACGCAAGTCGAACAAGAAAATGAACGATTGCGACTAGATCAAGACCGGATTACTACGGAACGCAGATGGCTAATTTTGGGGCTGGTATTATTATTCATTACAGGTATTATCGGTGGCTTGGCCTGGATCAACCGCAGGCGTGCTTTCTCCCGCCTTCAGCAGCAGAAAGAAGAAATTGAACAACTGCTAACAGAAAAAGATAAGCTATATGAAAAGCTACAAAGTGCCCAACTACAACTGATTCAATCGGAGAAAATGGCTTCCATCGGCCAACTCACCGCCGGCGTCGCCCACGAGCTCAATAACCCCATAGGCTTTGTCTCCGCCAATGCAGTGGCCTTGCAACAGGATGTTCAAGACCTACAGCAGTTTCTCAAAGTAGCTAAAGTTTTTAACGCTGATCCATCAAAAGAAAATCGTCAACAACTCCTAGACACTTATCAGCAAATGGACATTGGCTTCTTGGATCAAGAAATACAATCATTGATTGAAAGCATTATACGTGGTGCTTCGCGCACTCGAGATATCGTCACCAGCTTGAGAACCTTTTCTCGAAATACCACCGAAGTATTCGCCCTGAGCGATATCCATGAAGGATTAGAATCCACCTTAACCATCTTGAACAGTGCCCTCGGGAATACGATAGAACTTATCAGAGATTACGGAGAAGTACCGCCGATCCGATGTCAGATCACAAAGCTTAATCAGGTCTTTCTCAATTTAATCAATAATGCTATCCAAGCCATCGAAGGAGAGGGTAAGATCCAAATACAAACTCGCCAGATTGATGATCAGGTTCGCATTCGGATTTGTGATACTGGCAAGGGCATGTCGGAATCCGTGCGAAATCGCATTTTTGAGCCCTTTTTTACCACCAAAGAAATTGGAACTGGAACAGGACTAGGACTCTCCATTAGCTATGGCATTATCGAACAACACCAAGGTACAATTGCAGCCAGAAGCCGAGAAGGGAAAGGTACTACCTTGGAAATTTGGTTGCCAATCGGGGATGATCGTGATTGAATAAGCTGGTCTACTATCCGTTAACACCTACTCCTACTCCGTCTATTTTTGTCACAGCCCCTCTAAACAATTCTTCCTCTTCTCTTGACTCTGAATCTTAAATCCACCACTTTGTACCTTATGAAAACCTATTTCCCCACGATCCTCTTATTTGGTCTAGGCCTACTCATTAGCCCTTCACTTAGTTTTAGTCAATGCAGCTTTGATGTTGCTGCCAGCATCCAGCCTTCCGTACCAGACAATATCTACTGCACTTATGACACCATTACGCTTTCCACCCCCGATACTTTTGATACCTATCAATGGTACTACAACTTTTCGGACTCCAATCAGGGAGGAACACCCATCAATGGAGCCAACACGCAAAAATACAGCACAACGGCGGGGGAATTTGGCTTTGTATACTTCTATTTGGAGGCTACGAAGGATAACTGCACCGAAGTCTCTTCGACCATCCTTATTGATACCTGGGCTTTCTTGTCTCCAGTAGTGATTTCCTTTCCTCAACCTCAATTCTGCCGTGGAGATTCCACGGTAATCGCAATTGGTTCAGGTTTATGGGAAAATATTCAATGGACAAGGGATAATGTCCCAATTCCAGGAGCAACGGATTCAACCTATTGGGTTAAGGAGTCTGGCACCTATGTCGTCTTTGCATCTCCCAGTATCTGTCCTGAAACCGAGCTCACTTCTGGACTAGGTCCAACCTTCACCTTTGAAGGACCTGAGATTCCCGAAATCTCCCAGGAGGGAGCATCATTGATCTCGACTTCTGGCCCAAACTACCAGTGGTATTTGGCTGGCCAGTCTATCCCGGGAGCTACTACCCAAAATTACACACCCGAGGCATCTGGGGATTATACGGTGGAAGTTAGTGATGGAAGCGGTTGCAACGTTTTTTCCCAGCCCTATTCCTTTGTACTCTCCTCTGATGAGTTGATTAGGTCCCTAGAAGCCATTCAATTATTTCCAAATCCAGCTACAGATCAAGTGGTTCTACGCAATCTGCCACAAGATATTACGCGTGTGGAAGTACTAGATGCATCTGGTAGGATGATACGCAAATTTGACGCGCAAGGGCCCAGGGAATGGAGTGAAGATGTCTCAGCCTTGAAAAGTGGAGTCTATTTTTTCAGACTTTGGCAGAACGAGAGCTTTTTGCACCAGCGGTTTATCAAGCAGTAGTGGTTAGCAGGACCTCTTGAATCCACGGCGGTATATATGAAGTGCCATCCCTGCCTAAGCAAGGATGGCTAATTCCGGACTGTTGGGGGATTTGTTAAAAGAAATCACAGTTTCTTAGGAGGACTTATATTTTTCATCAGGCTGACTTAATACAAATCGATTTCGTAGACCTCGCCATTGATGGTTACCGTCGCTGCTCCATCTCCTAAGAATTCAACGGTTCCACTAAAGCTAAAATTCTCTCCGCTCGAAGCTTGGCCATTGATCAACAGAACAGCAGAACCACTATTGATCCGGCGCTTGATTTTTCCTACACTCAGGTCTGTAACGGTGAATTGAACGGTAGAAGAAAAGCTTTTTTGCTCCCTTACCTTACTGGCTTGCGAACCTTCCCGCTTATAGGTGCCGTTTAGTACATATTCCGGACCGAAAACCAAATTATCCAGTACCCAATCTGATTCGGCTCGATCATCAGAGGTGAGACGAAGTGATTCATAAGTACCTATGGCTTCCCTAGAAAAGGTGAGGTTGACGGGTACTTCCTGCTCATTGCAGTTCAGCATCCAGCCCCAGGTCGTAGAATATTCTCCAGACAAGCGTGTTCTGTTAAAGGTGCGTGATATGGTACTGTCCTTACTAAGGCCGCAATACGTATTGCTTAGGGTCTTTTCCAAAACCAATTCCGCTACCTCTACGGCATCGTCAACTTCGTGGGTAATTCCTTCCGCTCCTTCCACTAAGGCAGCTTCTACTAAGGCTAGGGTCTCTTCCGCTGTAATAGCTTCTTCGGCGGGCGTATTGTTCGCCTCTTTGTTGCAAGCGGTGCTGAAAAAAGCCAAGGAGAGGGTCAATAAAATGGCCAGATTCTTTAGGGAGAAACTTGGTGTGCTTACAGTTTTCATATTAGTACTTTTGATGGTTGAAGAAATAATTTTGATGTCCACAAAGGAAAGGCAGATTGGAAGGGTGGGAAAGATTTTTCAATCAACGGTAAGGAATCTTCAACGACTCACCGGGTGAGTACTCACCCGGTGAGTCGTTGAAAAAAGCCCGCCATTCGTTGAAAAGGAAACTGGAGACGAGATAAAGCCCTTATCTTTCAGCAAATCACACGATATAAATTGCTGGACTATTAGTTACCCCAAGTTGTGATGAAGGAGCGCAAAAAGGAAGATTTTGCGGCAACACACAGCCGAAGCCTTGCTTTTGCCGCAAATATCTGACGCATTTGGGCTCC